>Ga0210040_10007930_pt1 | contig 12710 bp, 10 predicted proteins | sample CryGeyCG12114_NA_FD_185462 | JGI IMG/M metagenome (GOLD analysis project Ga0210040, IMG submission 185462) | Groundwater microbial communities from aquifer - Crystal Geyser CG19_WC_8/21/14_NA (SPAdes) (version 2) | ecosystem: Environmental > Aquatic > Deep subsurface > Groundwater | place: USA... | reverse complement strand
CGCGCAGCACGGTCGTGCAGCCCTCTCCCGTGCACGCCGGCATGACCGCGCACCCCGCCCGCACGCTCGCCCAGCTGCTCGAACGCCTCGTCGCGCCGCCCGCCTGAACGCCGGTCCGGACGCCCGCCCCGCCCCGGTCCGCCGGGCGGGCGGGATGGGATGCTGACCGACGTGCCTTCCTCCTCCTCCACCACCTCGTCGCACCCGCTGACCGGCCGGGAGGTCGTCCTGCGCCACGGCGCGTACGCGGCGTCCGTCGTCACGCTCGGCGGGAGCCTGCGGTCCCTGGAGCACGACGGGCGCCCGCTCGTCGTGCCCTTCGCCGTGGACGCGATGCGCCCGGTGTTCCGTGGTGCGCTGCTCGCGCCGTGGCCGAACCGGGTCGTGGACGGGCGCTACACGTTCGACAACGAGGAGCAGCAGCTGGCGCTCACCGAGCCGGACCGCGGCCACGCGCTGCACGGGCTGCTCGGCTGGGCGGACTGGCAGGTCGTCGCGATCGCCGAGGACGCCGTGACCCTGACCGCCGAGCTCGCGCCGAGCTCGGGCTACCCGCACCGCCTCGTGGTCGAGGCCGTCTACGCGCTGGCCGACGACGGGCTGACCACGACGGTCAGCGCCCGCAGCCTGTCGGGCCGGGCGCCGTACGGGGTCTCCGCGCACCCCTACCTGACCGCCGGCGGGGCCTCGCTGGACGCGACCGTCCTCACCCTCCCGGCCGACCGCTACGTGGCGACGGCGGGCGAGCGGCTGCTGCCCGACGGCGAGCGCGACGTCGCCGACGCGCCCTGGCCGGACTTCCGGGTGCCGACGGCCATCGGCGAGGCCACGGTGGACCACGCGTTCACCGGGCTGGTCCGCGAGGCCGACGGCCGGGCACGGGTGCGGCTGAAGGGGCCGGACGGCTTCGCCGTGGAGATGACCTGGGGGCCCGGGCTGGACTGGGTCCAGGTGCACACCGCCGACCGCCCGGAGCCCGAGCTGAACCGTGCGGGCCTGGCCGTCGAGCCGATGACCTGCCCGCCGGACGCCTTCAGCACCGGCGAGGACGTCGTCGTGCTCGACGGCGACCAGACCCACACCGCGTCCTGGACGATCAGCGCCGGCTGACCCCGGACGACCGGCAGGGGCCCCGTACGGGTCGGGGCTCAGTCCTCGCTGGCGAAGAGGTCGAGGAGCTCGAGGAACTTCTCGCTCTCCTGGCCGTCCGGGCCCTGCGCGGCGATCAGCACGTCGTTGAAGCCGTCGACGTCGCCCAGGTCACCGCCGACGTCGGCGAACCCCATCGTCCAGTCGGGGAACCGGCGCTCGGCCCGGTCCTCGACGAGCACCGTGCTGACCTCGTGGTGCCGGGAGTCCCGCACGATCGTGGCGTAGAGGTCGTCGACCTTCGCGCGCGGGCCCTCGAGGACCTGGAGGAAGGTGCCGTGGCGGTAGAGCAGGATGCCCGTCACCCCCGCAGCGGCGTTGTTCGCCCGGCTGTGCGCCAGCAGGTCCAGCAGGTCGGGCGCCGTCAACGGGACCGAGGCCTGGCTCTCGTACGCGAGCGAGTAGAACACCGCCAGATCCTACGACGCGCCGGTCACGGCACCCGCACCGTGCGGGACGTGCGTCAGCGGAGCGCCTCCACCGCGGCCCGCTGGACGGCGAGCCCGGCGACGTAGCGCTCCATGAACGCGTCGAAGCCGGCCGAGTCGGCCGGGTCGGGCTCGACGGTCGCGAGCTCGACGCCCTCGAACACCCGGGTGTCGAGGTAGTCGGCGAGCGTCTGGTCCGCCTCGCGGTCGCGCAGGAACGCGGCCAGCACGGCGATGCCCCAGGCCCCGCCCTCGCCCGCGACGTCGCCGACGGACACGGGCACCCGCAGCGCGCCGGACAGGAACCGCTGGGCGACGCCCTTGGTCTTGAACAGCCCGCCGTGGGCGAACATCGCGTCCAGCCCCACGCCCTCGTCCTCCAGCAGCACGTCCATCCCGATCTTCAGGGTCGCGAACGCGCTGTAGAGCTGGGTGCGCATGAACGTCCCGAGCTCGAGCGGGCTGCCGGGGGTGCGCACGACCAGCGGCCGGCCCTCCTCCAGCTCGGTGATGGGCTCGCCGGAGAGGTAGTTGTACGCGAGCAGGCCGCCGCCGTCCGGGGCACCGCCGAGGGCGGCGCCGAACAGGGTGGCGAAGACCTTCTCGCTGCTGGCCCCGGCCCCCAGGGCCGTGGCGAACTCCCCGAAGAGGTTCGCCCAGGCCTGCAGCTCGCTGGCCCCGTTGTTGCAGTGCACCATCGCCACCGGGTCGCCGGCCGGCGTGGTCACGAGGTCCAGCTCGCGGTGGGGCCGGCTCAGCTCACGCTCGAGCACGACCATCGCGAAGATGCTGGTGCCGGCGCTGACGTTGCCGGTGCGCGGCGCGACCGACGCGGTCGCCACCATCCCGGTCCCGGCGTCGCCCTCCGGCGGGCACAGCGGGACGCCCGCCCGCAGCCGCCCGCTCGGGTCGAGCCGCGCGGCACCCTCCTCGGTCAGCACGCCCGCGGCCTCGCCGGCGAGCCGGATCGTCGGCAGCAGGTCCACCAGCGGGGTGGTGAGCCCGAGCCCGGAGGCCAGCTCGTCGAACTGCGCGAGCATGGCCCGGTCGTAGCCCCGGGTCGCGGGGTCGATCGGGAACATCCCGCTCGCGTCCCCGACGCCGATGACCTTCTCGCCCGTCAGCTGCCAGTGCACGTAGCCCGCGAGGGTCGTCACGAAGGCCACCCGGCCGACGTGCTCCTCGTGGTCGAGCAGCGCCTGGTAGAGGTGCGCGACGCTCCAGCGGTGCGGGATGTTCTGCCCGAGCCGCTCGCTGAGTGCCTCCGACGCCGGTCCGGTGTTCGTGTTGCGCCACGTGCGGAACGGCGTCAGCAGCTCCCCGTCGGCGTCGAACGCCAGGTAGCCGTGCATCATCGCCGACACCCCGAGCGCGTCCACCGCGCCGAGGTCCAGCCCCGCGCAGGCCGCGCGGAGCCCCTCCCACGCGTCCTGGAGCGGGTAGGTCCACAACCGGTCGACGAACGCGTTCTCCCAGTCGTGGCCCCCGGTGGCGAGCACCTCGTGGTCGCCACCGATGACGACGGCCTTGATCCGGGTGGACCCCAGCTCGACGCCGAGGGTCGTGCTCCCCGGCCCCACGGGCGTGCTCACTTGCTGGCGTTCGCCGCGCGGCGCTTGTTGAAGATGTCGAACGCGACGGCGAGCAGCAGCACGAAGCCCTTGATGAAGGACTGCACCTCGGTGCCGAGGCCGAGCAGCGACATGCCGTTGTTGAGCACGCCCATGATCAGACCACCGATGATCGCACCGGTGACCGTGCCGACGCCGCCGGTGACGGCCGCCCCGCCGATGAAGGCCGCGGCGATGGCGTCCAGCTCGAAGCCGGTGCCGGCGCCCGGGAGCGCCGAGTTGCTGCGCGCGGTGAAGGCGATGCCCGCGATGCCGGCGAGCAGGCCCATGTTCACGAACAGCAGGAAGTCGACCTTCTTGGTGTCGACGCCGGACAGCTGGGCCGCGTGCAGGTTGCCGCCACGGGCGTAGATGTGGCGACCGAAGACGAACTGGTGCATGACCGTGCTGTAGATGAGGATCAGCGCGGCCAGGATGACCAGGACGATCGGGGTGCCGCGGTAGCTGGCGAGGGTGAAGGTGATCAGCAGGATGAACACGGCGGTGAAGATCGCCTGCGAGAGGAACCACGAGCGGGGCTCGTCCTCGAGGCCCAGCTTCACGCGCTTCGCGCGCTCACGGAACTGCGACCCCACCAGGCCGATCGTGGCCACCACGCCGAGGATCACGGTCAGCGGCTCGAAGGTCGAGGTGCCGCCGCCGAGGTCGGGCAGGAAGCCGGAGCCGATGGCCACGTACGCGTCCGGGAACGGCGTGATCGGGACGTTGTGCAGGATCATCTGGGTCAGCCCGCGGAACGTCAGCATCCCGGCCAGCGTCACGATGAACGCGGGGATGCCGACGTAGGCGATCCAGAAGCCCTGCCAGGCGCCGACGAGGCCGCCGATGAGGATCGCGGCGATGACGCCGATCCACCAGGGCCAGCCCCACTGGACGATCAGGATGCCGCTGATGGCGCCGACGAAGGCGACGACCGACCCCACGGAGAGGTCGATGTGCCCGGCGATGATGATCATCACCATGCCGATGGCCAGGATCAGCACGTAGGCGTTCTGGCCGATGATGCTCGTGACGTTGCGCGGCGTGAGCAGCGTGCCGCCCGTGAGCACCTGGAACAGGATCACGATGGCGATCAGGGCCAGGAAGATCCCGACCTGGCGGAGGCGGCCGCTCAGGAACGCGCCGAGGCCCGCACCGTTGCCCTCCGGCTTGGGTGGGACGACGGGCGTGTCGTCGGTCAGAGTCTGCGTCGAGGCGGACATGCCGCTACTCCTTCACCTGGGTCATGTACTGCATGAGCTTCTCGGGCTGGGCGGTGGCGACGTCGACCTCACCGGTCACCCGGCCGGCCGACAGCGCGTAGATGCGGTCGCAGATCCCGAGGAGCTCGGGGAGCTCGGAGGAGATCACGATGATCGCCTTGCCCTGCGCCGCCATCGTGTTGATGATCGTGTAGATCTCGTACTTCGCCCCGACGTCGATGCCGCGGGTGGGCTCGTCGAGGATCAGGACGTCCGGGTCGGTGAACATCCACTTGCTGAGGACGACCTTCTGCTGGTTGCCGCCGGACAGCTTGCCGGTGATCACCCCGACGTCGGGCGCCTTGATGCGCATGCTCTTGCGGTAGCCGTTCGCGACGACCGTCTCGGCGTTCGCGTCGACGTGGCCCCAGCGGGCGAGCTTGCCCAGCGCGGAGCCGGAGACGTTGCGCTTGATGTCGTCGATCAGGTTCAGGCCGTAGCGCTTGCGGTCCTCGGTCGCGTACGCGATGCCGTGCGCGATCGCCTGCTTGACCGTGCTCGCCTGGATCGGCTGGCCGTTCTTGTAGAGCCTGCCGCTGATGTCGCGGCCGTACGAGTGGCCGAAGACGCTCATGGCGAGCTCGGTGCGGCCCGCGCCCATCAGGCCCGCGATGCCGACGACCTCGCCGGCACGGACGTAGAGGTTGGCGTGGTCGACGACGATCCGGCTGTGCTCCAGCGGGTGGTGCACGGTCCAGTCCTCGATCCGCAGCACCTCCTCGCCGATGGTCGCCTCGCGCTCGGGGAACCGGCTCTCGAGGTCGCGGCCGACCATGCCGCGGATGATGCGCTCCTCGGAGATCTCGTCCGCGTGCAGGTCGAGCGTCTCGATCGTGCGGCCGTCGCGGATGACCGTGACCCGGTCAGCGATGGCTTTGATCTCGTTCAGCTTGTGGCTGATGATGATCGAGGTGATGCCGTGCCCGCGCAGGCCGTCGATCAGGCCGAGCAGGTGCGCCGAGTCGGTGTCGTTCAGGGCCGCCGTGGGCTCGTCGAGGATCAGCACCTTGACCTCCTTGGAGAGGGCCTTGGCGATCTCGACGAGCTGCTGCTTGCCGACCCCGAGGTCGGTGATCTTCGTGACCGGGCTCTCCGCGAGACCGACGCGGCGCAGGAGCTCGGCCGCCTTCAGGTTCGTCGCGTTCCAGTCGATCCTCCCCGCCCGCTGCTGCTCGTTGCCGAGGAAGATGTTCTCCGCGATCGACAGGAACGGGCTCAGCGCGAGCTCCTGGTGGATGATCACGATGCCGGCGCGCTCGGAGTCCCGGATGCCCGAGAAGTTCGCCGGCTTGCCCTCGAAGACGATCTCGCCCTCGTAGGAACCGTGCGGGTAGACGCCCGACAGCACCTTCATCAGCGTCGACTTGCCGGCGCCGTTCTCGCCGCAGATCGCGTGCACCTCACCGCGCTCGACGGTCAGGTTGACGTCCGTCAGGGCCTTGACCCCCGGGAACGTCTTGGTGATGTCGACCATCGCCAGGATCGGGTCGTTCGTCATCAGGCTCCGTGCTCCTTCGTGCTGTGCTGCTCGACGTGCTGCCTCGACGTGCTGGGCCGCACAGGGGTCGGTGCCCCCGCCCTTCCGGACGAGAGCACCGACCACCCGTGCAGAGGGGTTATTCGCCCTTGTCGATCTCGGCCTGGGTGTAGTAACCCGAGTCGATGATCTCCTTCTGCAGGTTGTCCTTGGTGATGATCACGGACTCGTGCAGGTAGGCCGGGACGACCTTGACCTTGTTGTTGTAGGTCGTGGTGTCGTTGGTCTCCGGCGTCTTGCCGGTCAGGACCGCGTCCACCATCGTCGAGGCGGTCTCGGCCAGCTTGGACGTGTCCTTGAAGATCGTCGAGTACTGGACGTCGTCCTGGATCAGCTTGTCGGAGGCCTTCTCGGCGTCCTGACCGGTCACGACCGGGCTCGGGATGCCCGCCGCCTTGGTGGCGTTCAGGATGCCGCGCGAGAGGCCGTCGTACGGGGACAGCACACCGTCGAGCTTGGTGTCGCCCTTGGCGTAGAACCCGTTGAGGATGGTCTCCATGCGGGCCTGCGCGGTCTCGAGCTTCCACTGCTGGATGGCGACCTGGCTGAACTCGGTCTGCTTGGAGACGACCTTCAGCGTGCCCTTGTCGATGTAGGGCTGCAGGACGCTCATCGCGCCGTTGAAGAAGAACTGCGCGTTGTTGTCGTCGGGGCTGCCGGCGAAGAGCTCGACGTTGAACGGACCGGTCTTGCCGGTGTCCTTGCCGTCCGCGTCGAGGATCCCGAGGCCGGTGAGCAGCGACGTCCCCTGCTGCACGCCCACCTTCTGGTTGTCGAACGTGACGTAGTAGTCGACGTCCGGCGTGCCGTTGATGAGGCGGTCGTAGGCGATGACCTTGACGCCGTCCTTGCCGGCGTCGGCCAGCTGCTGGGTCAGGGCGGTGCCGTCGATCGAGGCGACGATCAGGGCCTTGGCCCCGTTGTTCAGCATCGACTCGATCTGCTGCTGCTGCTGCGGCACGGAGTCGTTCGCGTACTGCAGGTCGACCTTGTAGCCCAGGCCCTCGAGCTTGGACTTGACGTTGTTGCCGTCGTCGATCCAGCGCTCGGAGGTCTTGGTGGGCATGGCGACGCCGATGAGCGCGCCCTTGTTCTGCCCCTCGGCGGGGGTCTCCTGGGCGGCGCTGCCGGCGCGGCCGCCACCGCAACCGGCGGCGGTCAGCGCCATGGCGGCGGTCAGCGCCGCCACGGTCATGAGCTTGCGTGCATTCACTGCGGGTCCTCCTTGGACTCTGTTTTCGTGCGTCGTGCGTGTCGTGCGTCGTGGGCGCCGGAGCTTCCGGTGCCCGCGAGGATCAGAAGCCGGCGGCCAGGCGGTGGTACGCCTGGTTCCAGCGGATCTCCTGGGTGAACGTGCGGGGCCGCGTGTCACCGTCGATGACGAGCAGCTCGACCCCCAGCATCTCGGCGAAGTCGTCGAGGACCTCGGTGCCGACGGCGCTGGAGAGCACGCTGTGGTGGGGTCCCCCGGCGGCGATCCAGCACTCGGCCGACGTCGGGAGGTCCGGAAGAGGTTCCCACACCGCGCGCGCGACGGGGAGCTTCGGCAGAGGTTGGTCCGGAACCGTGACCTCGATCTCGTTCAGCACGAGGCGGAACCGGTCACCGAGGTCGCAGATGCCGACCACGATGCCGGGGCCGGGGGCCGCGTCGAAGACCAGGCGCACCGGGTCCTCCCGGTCGCCGATGCCCAGCGGGTGGATCTCGATGCGCGGCTTGTCGGCCGCGATGCTCGGGCAGACCTCGAGCATGTGGGAGCCGAGGATCTTCTGGGGGCCCGGGCCGAGGTGGTACGTGTAGTCCTCCATGAACGAGGTGCCCTGCGGCAGCCCGACGCTCATGGCCTTCATCGTGTGGAGCATGACCGACGTCTTCCAGTCGCCCTCGCCGCCGAAGCCGTAGCCCTCGGCCATCAGCCGCTGCACGGCCAGGCCGGGGAGCTGACGCAGGCCGCCGAGGTCCTCGAAGTTCGTCGTGAAGGCGCCGAAGCCGCCGTCGACCAGGAACGTGCGCAGCCCGGCCTCGATCTTGGCGCCGTAGCGCAGCGACTCGTGCCGCTCCCCGCCCGGCAGCAGCTCGGGCGCGATCTCGTAGAGGTCGCCGTAGGTCTCGACCAGCGCGTCGACCTCGGTCTCGGCGACCGCGTCGACCGCCGCGACGAGGGCGTTCACGCCGTACGCGTTCACCGACACCCCGAACGTGCGCTGGGCCTCGACCTTGTCGCCCTCGGTCACGGCGACGTCGCGCATGTTGTCGCCGAACCGGGCGAGCTTGAGCGAGCGCACCGCGGCGACGCCGAGGGCCGCCCGCTGCCAGTCGGCGACGCGGCGCTGCACGGCCGGGTCGCTGACGTGGCCGACGACGGTCTTGCGGTGCACGCCGAGCCGGGTCTGGATGTAGCCGAACTCGCGGTCGCCGTGGGCGGCCTGGTTCAGGTTCATGAAGTCCATGTCGATCTCGGACCACGGCAGCGACACGTTCGCCTGCGTGTGCAGGTGCAGCAGCGGCGTCTGGAGCGCGTCCAGGCCGGCGATCCACATCTTGGCCGGCGAGAACGTGTGCATCCAGGCGATCAGCCCGATGCAGTCGGGGTCGGCGTTGGCGGCCAGCACGAGCCGGTGGATGGCGTTCGAGTCGGTGAGCACCGGCTTCCACTCCACCCGCACGGGCAGCACGTCGGCGGAGTCGAGCAGCCGCACGACCTCCTGCGACTGCTGCTCGACCTGCGCGACGATCTCCGGGCCGTACAGGCCCTGGCTGCCGGTGAGGAACCACACGGTGGGTGTGGAGGACGGCATGACGCTCCTTCTTCTGGTGCTGCGGTGGGGGTGGTTCGACGCGGGGTGCTCAGCGCTCAGCGCTGGCCGTAGGCGTTCTGGTAGCGGTCGTACAGCGCGTCGACGTGCGCCTGGTCGATCGGCAGCGGGTCGCCGAGCTGGCGGGAGACGTGCACGGTCCGTGCGACCTCCTCGCAGAGGACGGCCGCCTTGACGGCGGCGCGGGCGGACGGGCCGACCGTGAACGGGCCGTGGTTCTGCATCAGGACGGCCCGGGACCGCGAGCCCTGCAGGGTCGCGACGAGGCCGCGCCCGATGGAGTCGTCGCCGATGATCGCGAACGGCCCGACCGGGATCGGCCCGCCGAACTCGTCGGCCATCATCGTCAGGACGCAGGGGATCTCCTCGCCGCGCGCCGCCCAGGCGGTCGCGTACGTGGAGTGCGTGTGCACCACGCCGCCGACCTCGGGCAGGTGGGCGTAGACGTAGCCGTGCGCCGCGGTGTCGGAGGACGGGCTGCGCTCGCCCTCGACGAGGGTGCCCTCGAAGTCGGTGACGACCATCGACTCGGGGGTCAGGTCCTCGTAGCGGACGCCCGAGGGCTTGATCACGAGCAGGTCGTGACCGGGGACCCGGGCCGAGACGTTCCCGGCGGTCCACACGACGAGCTCGTTGCTGGGCAGCTCGGCGTGGAGAGCGGCGACCTCGCGGCGCAGCTCGAGGACGAGGTCGCGGGCCGTCTCGGCGACGGCGGTGGTGACGGTGGTCATGTGGCCTTTCCGGAGCGACGGCTGACCGTCGCCTGCAGGATGACGACGATCAGCAGGAACCCGCCGGAGACGACCTGCTGGACGTAGGAGTTGAGGTTGGCGCCCTGGACGATGAGGTTCTGGATCACGAACAGCAGCGCGATGCCGGCCGCGGTGCCGACCATCGACCCGACGCCGCCGGAGAGCAGCGTGCCGCCGATGACCACGGCCGCGATGGCCTGCAGCTCGTACGCGTCCCCGATCCGGGCCTCCTGGCCGCCGCCGGACAGCGCGGTGGTCAGGACACCGGCGATGCCGGCGCACAGGCCGCTGATGACGTACACCGTCGCGGTCGTGCGCCGGACGGGCAGGCCCATCAGCTCGGCCGCCTGGGCGTTGCCGCCGACGGCCTGGACGCTCTGGCCGAAGGCGGTGCGGTTCAGCACCCACCACCCGATGGCGAAGAGCACGATCGCGATCCAGACGGGGTTGCCGATGCCGAGGAACGACCCGGTGCCCAGGATCTCGAAGACCTTGAAGCCCGGGATCTGCGGGACGTCGTTGCCCTCGTGGGTGATGAGGAAGACGAGGCCCCGGATGCCGGTCAGGCCCGCCAGGGTCACGATGAAGGCGGGCAGCCGGAGCCGGGCGATGATCAGGCCCTGGAGCAGCCCGACCGCGGCGGTGACGAGCAGCGGCACGAGCACCGCGGCGATCGACCCGTACGGCGACATCATCGCGCTGAGGATGACCGCGAGCGCGTAGGTCGAGCCGACCGACAGGTCGATGCCGCCGTTGATGATCACGAAGGTCATGCCCACCGCGATGATCGCGATGAAGCTCGCGGCCAGGGCGACGTTGCGGAAGTTGTCGACCGAGCCGAAGGTCGGCACGACGACGATGCCGACGATGACGACGACGGCCAGGCCGACCACCGCCGCGTTCCGCGAGACGACGGAGGTGAGGTTCCGGGTGCGCAGCAGGTCGGCGGCGCGGCCCCCGCGGTCGGGGGCCACGGCGGCGACGCCGGACCCGTCCGCCGACGCGCGGACCTCGTCACGGTCGACGGTCATGAGGTGCTCCTCGAACGCTGGACGTAGATGGCGGCGATGATGATCAGCGCCTCGACGATGCGGGCGCCGGAGTCCGGCACGTTGTGCGAGACCAGGGTCGTCTCGAGCAGCTGGATGAACACGGCGCCGACGACGGTGCCGAGGATCCGGACCTGGCCGCCCGCGAGCGCCCCGCCGCCCACCACGACGGCGGTGATGGCGGTGAGCTCGATGAGCAGCCCGGTGAACGACGGGTCGCTGGCCCGCAGCCGCGCGGTGGCGATGACGCCGGCCACCGCCGCGAGGCCGCCGGAGATCGCGTAGACCGTGATCAGCGTGCGCTGCACCGGCAGGCCGGCGAGGACGCTGGCGCGACGGTTGCCGCCGATGGCCAGCAGCCGGTAGCCGAAGGCGCTGCGCCGGACCAGGATCGCCGCCGCGACGGCGAGGATCGCGGCGACCCACATCACGTACGGGACGCCGAGGAGCTTGCCGAGCCGGACCGTGCGGAAGAAGGGCACGAAGAGCTCGATCAGCGCGCCGCCCGTGATGACCAGCGCGATCCCGCGCCCGGCCACGAGCATGCCGAGCGTGGCGACGATGGGTTGCACCCGGGCGACCGCGACCACCGTCCCGTTGAAGGCACCGACCAGGACGCCGGCGACGACCGCGAACAGCATCGCGACGCCGATCGAGGCCCCGAGACCGCCGTCCCCGGGCGCCAGCACGAAGCGGGCGAGCACCGCGCTCGCGATCGCCATGATCGCCCCGACGGAGAGGTCGACGCCGCCGGTGCCGATGACGAGCGCCATGCCCAGCGACACGATGATCACGGGCGGCAGCTGCGCGAACAGCAGCTGGATCGTCGCGAGGGTGAGGAAGTTGAAGGTGAAGAGCGCGTTGTAGGCGACGAGCACGATCAGCGCCAGGTAGACGCCGCGGGCCCGCAGCCACTCCCCCCAGCCGTTGGTCAGGCCGAGGCGCGCCTTGAGCGCGGAGGGTGGCTGGTCGGGACCGTGGCCCGGCTCCGGGGTGACCGCGGCGGCGGTGGTGGCGCTCATCGCGACGCCTCCGGCTCCGCGGCGGGCTGCCCCTCGAGCGTCGCGCCGGCGACCTCGGAGTCGGCAGCGTCGGCGATCATGTCCATGATGGCGTCCTCCGTGATGTCGTCGCCGAAGAGCGAGCCGAGCTGGGCGCCGTCGCGCAGGACCACGACGCTGTCGGAGCCTTCGACGACCTCCTCCAGCTCGGAGGAGATGAGCACGACCGCCAGGCCCTTCTCGGCCAGCTCGGCGATCAGGCCCTGGACCTCGGCCTTGGCGCCCACGTCGATGCCGCGGGTGGGCTCGTCGAGCAGCAGGACCCGCGGGTTGAGGCAGAGCAGCCGGGCGAGCAGCACCTTCTGCTGGTTGCCGCCCGAGAGCTCGGAGACCTTCTGGCTCGGCCCGTACGCCCGGATCCGCAGCCGGTCGAAGAAGACCTTGACGATCGCGTCGAGCTTGGAGCGGTTCACGAAGCCGAACCGGGTCAGCTGCGGCAGCGCGGCGAGGCCGATGTTGTCGCGGATCGACAGCTCCGGGATGATCCCCTCGGCCTTGCGGTCCTCGGGCAGGAACGCGATCTTGCTGCGGATCCGCGAGGCCGGCGACTGGCGGCGCAGCGGCTTGCCGTCGATGCTGATGTCGCCCGAGTCGAGCGGCAGCGCCCCGAAGATCGTCTTCGCGGTCTCGCTGCGCCCCGAGCCGAGGAGCCCGGCCAGGCCGACGACCTCGCCGGGGCGCACGACCAGGGACACGTCGTCGAGGACGAGGCGGCGGGTGAGGTGCGTGGCCCGCAGCACCGGCTCGGCGTCGACCACCGGCGGGCGGCCGGCGAGCCGGGTCAGCCGGCCCTCGTCGAGCTCGGCGGCGTCCCGGCCGAGCATGCGGGAGATGAGCTGGCGGCGGTTGGTCTCGGCGGTCGGGCCGGTCCAGACGAGCTTGCCGTCCCGCAGCACGGTGATGGTGTCGCAGGCGCTGAAGACCTCGTCCAGCTTGTGCGAGACGTAGACGACGCAGACGCCGGACTCCTTGAGCAGCGCGACGACCGACAGCAGCCGCTCGACCTCGCGGGGCTCCAGCGACGACGTCGGCTCGTCCATGATCAC
>Ga0210040_10007929_pt1 | contig 12710 bp, 9 predicted proteins | sample CryGeyCG12114_NA_FD_185462 | JGI IMG/M metagenome (GOLD analysis project Ga0210040, IMG submission 185462) | Groundwater microbial communities from aquifer - Crystal Geyser CG19_WC_8/21/14_NA (SPAdes) (version 2) | ecosystem: Environmental > Aquatic > Deep subsurface > Groundwater | place: USA... | reverse complement strand
TACCATTTTCCCGTATATCCGTACACCGGGAATTTTAACCAAATTTTAAACCCGACGAAAACCGTCTTATTGTAAATTTTTACCCTTTAAAATGATTTCAAAAATTAGTGTTTACCCGGGCAATCCCTATCCATTGGGCGCCACCTGGGACGGAGCTGGGGTTAACTTTGCTCTTTTTGCCGATAATGCCACCGGTGTGGAATTATGTTTATATGATGATACTGCGGCGCAAACTGAAATAGCTCGCATCCTTTTAACCGAGCGCAACCATCACGTGTGGCACGTGTACGTACCAAATTTAAAGCCTGGTCAGTTATATGGCTACCGGGTACATGGGCCTTACGAACCAGAGAATGGCCACCGGTTTAATGCAAATAAATTGCTCATTGATCCTTACGCCAAAGCTATTTCGGGTACCATGAACTGGCACGATTCTTTATTTGGCTACAAAATGAGCCATCCGGCTAAAGATTTAAGTTTCAGCTCTGCCGATAGCGCTCCTTATTTACCCAAATCAGTAGTGGTGGATCATAATTTTGATTGGGAAAATGATCAATTACCTCGTACACCTTATTATAAATCAATTATTTACGAGGCCCATGCCAAAGGCTTTACGCAACTACACCCGGATATACCGGCGGAAATACGCGGTACGTATGCAGCGCTGGCGCATCCCTTAACTATCAATTACCTGCAAGAATTAGGCATTACGGCTATTGAATTAATGCCAGTGCATCATTTTATAACCGATTGGTATTTACAGGAAAAAGGCCTCACGAATTACTGGGGGTATAATACTATTGGTTTTTTTGCTCCGGATGTGCGCTACTCCAGCAGCGGCCAATTAGGCGAACAGGTTAAGGAGTTTAAAAATATGGTGAAAGAACTTCACCGGGCCGGGATTGAAGTTATCTTGGATGTTGTTTATAATCACACCGGCGAAGGAAATCATCTGGGGCCGACTTTATCTTTCCGGGGTATCGATAATGCCGCTTATTACCGCCTAACCGAAGAAGATAAACGGTATTACATGGACTATACCGGCACGGGCAATACTTTAAATGCCATGCTGCCCAGCGTACTCCGCCTAATTATGGATAGCTTGCGCTACTGGATATTGGAAATGCACGTGGATGGTTTCCGGTTTGATTTGGCTTCGGCCTTGGCCCGGGAGTTACATGCCGTAGATCGTTTGGGTTCGTTCTTCGATATCATTCACCAGGACCCGGTTATATCGCAGGTAAAGCTGATTGCGGAGCCTTGGGATATAGGTGAAGGTGGTTACCAGGTAGGTAAATTCCCACCGGGCTGGGCCGAATGGAATGGCATGTACCGCGACTGCATTCGGGATTATTGGCGGGGTGCGGAAAGCATGCTCTCGGAATTTGCCGAGCGTTTTACGGGTTCTTCTGATTTGTACCAAAATGATTACCGCCGCCCGACAGCCAGCATTAATTTTGTAACGGCCCACGATGGTTTTACGCTGCACGATCTAGTTTCGTATAACGAAAAGCATAACGAGGCAAATGGCGAAAACAGCATGGATGGCGAAAATCATAATCGCTCCTGGAACTGTGGAGTGGAAGGGCCAACAGACGATCAGGAAGTATTACTGTGGCGCGCCCGGCAAAAACGCAATTTTCTCACTACTCTGTTTTTATCCCAAGGCGTACCCATGCTGGTAGCCGGCGATGAACTGAGCCGCACCCAAAACGGCAATAACAATGCGTATTGCCAAGACAATGAAATTTCCTGGATAAACTGGGATAAGGCCGATACAAAATTGTTGGAGTTTACCCGCAAACTGATTAAGCTACGGAAAGACCATCCGGTATTTTGCCGCCGCCGCTGGTTTCAGGGTTTGCCAATTAAGGGAATCGGAGTTGAAGATATTGCCTGGTTCTTGCCCGATGGTTCCGAAATGAGCGAAGACCATTGGAACCAGGATTTTGCGCAATCGCTGGCGGTTTACTTAAGTGGGTTGGGGATTCACTCCGTCGGACCCAAAGGCGAACGAATTTTTGACGACTCGTTTTATGTTATCTTTAATGCGTCCCATTTGCCATTGCAATATAGTTTCCCTTCCAAAAAATACGGCGACAACTGGACGAAGATTCTGGATACTTCCGAGGAAGAGAGCTTTATTGAAGAACCGGTTAAATATAGAAACAACGAATATATTCAAGTCGAAGGCCGTTCGGTAGTAGTCTTGCAGCATCCTATTATTTAATAATTAAAACACAAATATGAACCCGGTAGATGTAACGAAACGTACGTTGGGAGTAAATTTTCTTACTGGTGGGCAGGCCGAAATTGTAGTGTGGGCTCCATTGGCCGATCAAGTAGAAGTTAAAGTAAATGGTCTGGATAAAAACATACCACTTCAGCCCGGTGAGTATGGCTATTGGAACTTTAAAACCTACCAACTAGAACCCGGCGATTTATATAAGTTTGTACTCAACGGTGATAAAGAATTACCCGATCCGGTTTCTTTGGCGCAGCCCGAAGGCGTACACGGCCATTCGCAGGCTATCGAACTAAATAGTTATAATTGGACGGATGGCAAATGGAACAATCTTCCTTTGTCGGATTATATATTATATGAGTTGCACACCGGTACTTTTTCGCCGGAGGGTACATTTGCCGGAATAGAAGCTAAGCTAGATTACCTGAAAGAACTCGGAGTAAATGCGATTGAAATAATGCCGGTAGTGCAGTTTCCAGGCAGCCGCAACTGGGGCTACGACGGTGTATTTCCGTATGCCGTACAGGATTCTTACGGGGGAGCTAAAGGTTTACAGCACCTGATTGATGTTTGTCACCAAAAAGGCATTGCGGTAATTCTGGATTTGGTATATAACCATTTAGGCCCGGAGGGAAATTACCTGGGAGCCTACGGGCATTACTTTACGAGTAAATATAACACGCCCTGGGGACCCGCTATAAATTTTGATGATGCGTGGAGCAACAGCGTACGCCGGTACTTTATTGAAAACCTGCTCATGTGGTTCCGCGATTTTCACGTGGATGCGGTGCGCCTGGATGCCGTGCACGCCATTAAAGATTTTAGTCCCGTACATATTCTGCGGGAAATGAAACAACTGGTAAATGAATTAATGGCCCAAACCGGTCGGACCCATTACATGATTGTAGAATTGGATCTGAACGACACCCGCTTTATAAATCCCCTGGAAGAACAAGGCTTTGGCATGGATGCACAGTGGATTGATGAATTTCATCATGCTTTGCGGGTTACCGCTACAAACGAAAATACAAGTTATTACGCTGACTTCTCGGGCATCCAGCATTTAGCGAAAGCTTACCAGGACGCCTATGTTTACGATGGGCAATATTCACCCCACCGGTTCAAAAATTTTGGTATAAAGGCCGAAAATAATCCGGGCGAGCAATTTATTGTCTTTACGCAAAATCACGACCAGGTGGGCAATCGCATGCTGGGTGAGCGCACGAGCCAATTGGTGAGTTACGAAATGCAAAAATTAATGGCGGGCGCCGTCCTGGCGAGTCCTTATTTGCCGATGCTATGGATGGGCGAAGAATACAGTGAATCGAACCCTTTTCAATACTTTGTGAGCCATACCGACCCGGACTTGGCCGAAGCAGTGCGGAAGGGACGCAAAGCCGAATTTGCAGCTTTCCACCTGCAAGGTGAGGCTCCCGATCCCATGGCGGAAGAGACGTTTATTAACTCGAAACTACAATGGAATTTAGTAACGCAGGAGCCGCACCAAACCATGTTTCGTTATTACCAAAATTTAATAAAGCTGCGCCAGGAATTACCGCCTTTAAAAAATCTGAACCGGCAAAACCTGGATGTTGTGGCGAACGAAGATACCAAAACCCTCTTGATGCATCGCTGGCACGAAGACCAGCATATTATCTGTTTTATGAACTTCTCCCAAAATACGCAACCGATTAGTTTACCTACTTATATGAGCCAATGGCAAAAAGTATTTGATTCGGCTGATCCGCAATGGCAAGGGCCGGCGGCGGCTCCTGCTACCGCTAATGGTAACGAGCAGATAATATTACAGCCAGAATCGTTTCTGATGTATGTTAATGCGTGAATTGAAGTTAATAAATATAATGTGTAAGCACCATCCGAGATAAGAAGCTTTTATCTCATTTTACAAATTTTAAGGCTCTGAATCTTTTAATATTCAGAGCCTTAAAATTTGTAAAAGCCTTTATCAGGATCTAAGAGTATAGCTCTATATAGTAGTGGTTAATCTTTACTTTTTCCGCTTAGAAAATAAAGCAAAGCCTTTCAGAACCCAAAACCTTTTTACCGTACAAGAACAAGGCTACTGATACGTAAATAAAAATTATGAATAATCCCGTTACGACCTATAGATTTCAATTTCATCAAGATTTCAATTTCGAAGATTTCGAAAAGGTAATTCCTTACTTACAAAAATTAGGTGTCAGCACGGTCTACGCTTCGCCTATTTTAGAAGCTACTCCCGGCAGTACGCATGGTTACGATGGCGTTAATCCGCACCGCATTAATCCCGAAATTGGGACTGAAGAACAATTGCGGGAGTATACCCGGTTATTAAAGGAAGGCGGCATTGGCTGGTTACAGGATATTGTTCCCAATCACATGGCATTTCACCCCAAGAACCCGTGGCTGATGGATGTCCTGGAAAAAGGACCGCAGTCGGTGTACGCCAACTATTTTGATATTGCCTGGAACAACCAACTATTGCACGGCCGCATTATGGTTCCTTTTTTAGGTGCCACGTTAGAAGAGGTTATTAAAAATGAAGAGTTGAAGGTTTCTTACGACGAAGCCCAACAACGTTTAATTTTTAAATATTTCGATAGTACTTACCCATTAGGATTTCACTCTTACGAAAACATACTAAGAGCCGGAGAGCCTTCACAGGCCATCCAGCAAGCATTACAAACGCTGGATAGTCTACACGGCCAGGAAGATGCGGCTACTTACAGTACTGGCTTCAATGATTTCTTAAAATCGTTGGCGGGGCTCATGAAAAATGAAGTAGTCAGAACCTCTGTCGAAAATGCGCTAAACGCCATTAACGCAAACCCGGAGCGGCTGCAGCAGGTAGCCGACGAGCAAGCGTACCGGTTATGTTCTTGGCAGGAAACCGATTACCAGATTAACTACCGCCGCTTCTTCACGGTAAACGGACTAATCTGCTTAAACATCCAAAGCCCGGACGTATTTACCGCTTATCATCAATATATTAAAACGTTGCAGGAAGATGGCGTGTTCCAGGGTATTCGCATCGATCATATTGACGGACTTTACAACCCCAATAATTATCTGGAACAATTGCGCGAGTTAATGGGAGAAGAAACGTACGTGGTGGTGGAGAAAATTCTGGAGCCGGGCGAAGACCTGTCCAAACGCTGGCCCATACAAGGCGCCACTGGTTACGAGTTTCTGTCGCTGGTAAATAATGTTTTCACGAACAAGAAAAGCGAAGCCGCCTTTACGCAGTTTTATCACCAGTTAGTGGGCGAAGGCGCCAATGTTCAGGAGCAGATTTACGAGAAGAAAGCCTATATCTTGCAAGAACACATGGGCGGCGAGCTAAACAACTTGTACTCTTTATTTCTGGAACTGAACCTGCTGGATGAGTCCGAGCTAAAGGAAATTGACGCAAAAACCTGGAAAAATACAATTGGGGAATTCTTGGTACAGTGTCCGGTATACCGGTATTACGGCGATCAATTTCCGCTGGATAAAAACGAAACGGCGGCCGTGCAATTAATATTTGATCGAATTCGTACGAGTAAACCCGAATTAGCTCCGGCAACCGATTCCCTGGAAAGAGCACTTTTGCATAAAATCTTAACAGGTGATACCAATTATAATGCCCAAGTAGGACGTTTTTACCAGCGGTTAATGCAGTTTAGCGGTCCCCTAATGGCCAAAGGGGTAGAAGATACACTCATGTATACCTACAACCGCTTTATCGGGCATAACGAAGTAGGCGACTCACCGGAAGCTTTTGGCTTTAGTAGTCCAACTGACTTCCACGAGTTAATGCAACAGCGGCAAAAAAACTGGCCATTGGCCCTAAATACTACTTCTACCCACGATACCAAGCGGGGCGAAGATGTACGTGCCCGCCTGAATGTGCTTACGGACTTGCCCGAAGAATGGCTCCAAAAAGTGCAGGAATGGCAAACCTTAACCAAGGATTTAAAACAGAATAATGGGCCGACAGTAAACGATGAGTATTTTATATACCAGACTCTTTTAGGCGCTTATCCTATGCCGGGTCAGAAAGAAGATATTATGGGGCCTCGTTTAGAAGAATACTTGCAGAAAGCTTTGCGGGAAGCAAAAATAAATTCTAACTGGACTACTCCGAATATAGATTACGAAACAGCTACCAAAAATTTCGCGACCAAACTGCTGGATAAAACCAGCCTGTTCTGGGAGAGTTTCGCTCCTTTTCACCAAAAAGTAGCCGATTTTGGCGTTGTAAACGCTTTAGCGCAGGTGCTTCTGAAATTTACGTGTCCCGGCGTCCCCGATACCTACCAAGGCACAGAGCTGTGGGATTTTAGTTTGGTAGATCCGGATAATCGCCGGGCCATTGATTATGATAAACGCTTCCGGTATATCGAAGAACTAGATGCTTACGATTTAAACCGCTACGACCGCTTATGGGAAGAACTCTGGGAAAACCGCTACGATGCCCGAATTAAATTATGGCTGACGCGGAATCTCTTGTTAGAGCGCCGCAATAACGCTGATTTATTTGCAAAAGGCGATTATATTCCGCTTCAGGTGGAGGGCGAACACCAAAATTACGTACTGGCTTTTGCCCGCAAGCATTTACGCACCTGGTATGTTACTGCCGTTCCTTTGCACTTGGCCCAACTTTGCCAGGAACAAGGTATAACCGACCTGGCTACTATTGATTGGAAAGACACTAAAATAGTATTACCCAAAGAAGCGCCTGCCGAATGGACCGATATGCTGGTACGTACTAGTGGTAAATATGCCCATGAATTACGCGTGCAAGAATTATTTAGGATTGTACCCTTCGCTTTGCTCCGGTTAGAGGCCGTTAACGAGCGGGGCGCCGGTATTTTGCTGCACCTTACTTCTTTGCCTTCGGCGTTTGGCATTGGCGACATGGGTCCGGAAGCCCGTAAATTTGCCGACTTCCTGCAACGATCTCACCAAAAATACTGGCAACTATTACCACTCAATCCGATAGAGCAAGGACAAGGCTATTCGCCCTATAGTTCTATCTCCAGCCGGGCCGGTAATCCATTATTAATCAGCCCGATACTTTTAGCCCGGGAGGGTTTATTACTAGACCAAGAACTAGAGTCATATCATTTACCCCAAACCGGTTCCGTAGATTACGAAGAAGCGCAACGGGTAAAAGATGAACTCCTGGATAAAGCTTTTCAGAATTTTAAAACCAGCGACTTCCCAACCCTGCAGCAGCAGTTTGTAGAATTTAGTCTTACAGAAGGGGCCTGGCTCAACGATTTTGCGCTGTTTATGGTTTTAAAAGGCCAGCATCAGGGCGCTGCTTGGTTTCAGTGGCCAGATCATTATAAAAAAAGAGAGCCGGAAGCACTGGAAAAACTTACCGAGGAATATGCCGAAACATTAGAAAAAATTAAATGGGTGCAGTTTATTTTCACGAAGCAGTGGAAACGCCTCCGGACATATTGTAATAACCGAAATATTCAGATGTACGGTGATATGCCGTTTTATATTTCGTATGACTCGGTGGATGTTTGGGGTGATCAGGCCATTTTTGCCCTAGATGAATTTGGCGACATGACGGTCGTAGCCGGAGTTCCGCCCGATTCCTTTTCTGATGACGGTCAGCTCTGGGGCATGCCCGTTTTTAAATGGGATGTACTGAAAGAACGCGGTTACGATTGGTGGATTGGCCGGCTGCGGAAAAACATGGAATTATACGACATCGTCCGGCTCGACCATTTTAGAGCATTTGCGGATTATTGGGAAGTACCGGCAGGTGAAACCACCGCCCGCAAAGGCGAGTGGAAATTAGGTCCGGGCGCCGATTTCTTCAATTTTGTGGAGAAAGAATTGGGTAGTTTGCCGTTTGTAGCCGAAGATTTAGGAGAAATAAACGATTTAGTTTTAAAGCTAAGGGACGATTTTAACTTGCCCGGCATGAAAATACTACAGTTTGCCTTTGGTGACGAAATGCCGCAGAACGACTACATTCCGCATAATTACGCCCGTAACTTTATTGCCTACACCGGTACCCACGATAATAATACCACCTTGGGCTGGTACCGCCAGGAAGGCCATAAATACCACAACCAAATTCAACACTACGTAGGTCGCGAATTAGGAGAGCACGATATAAACTGGATTTTTGCCCGGTTGGCGTACGCCTCGGTAGCTAAAATAGCCATTCTGCCTTTACAGGATGTATTGGGGATTGATGAACAAGGCCGGATGAACACACCGGGGGAAAGTAAGGGTAATTGGGGTTGGCGTTTAATGCCGGGGCAGCTAAACCAGCAGGCAGAAAACACCTTAAAAGGATGGACGCAACTTTATAACCGTGATTAATTTTAAATAATGTTAATAAAGAGAAAAGCCAGGTATAAACCTGGCTTTTCTCTTTTACATTTTAATCTTAAAATCTCTTCAGAATTTATATATTAGTCTTGAGTTTCTTACTTATTCTCAACTGCTTGAAAGCAGTGTCATATCTGGCAAAGGCCACTTTAGCCACTGGTTCATGCATTATATAAATTAATCTATAATAAATTATTTACCTGATTCACTAGTATCTGATTCTCCTTCCGCGCGTGTCCTGGCTCCGCCGACAGCTACCGCACCGGAAACTGCATCACTCATTGTAGTAGTAGTTCCTTTTCTAAGTTCTTCGGAATCTAAGTTATACGTACCATCCGTTTCGGCCGTACTTTGCTTGCCCTGATCCTGGCCTTTATCATTATTCTTTTCCATTGCTCTGTCGTTTTAATTGAAAAATATAATTTCTTTTATTTTGATTTTTACGAAGCATAAGGTCAGGAGTTGGTACAAAGTATTTTTAGTTCAGGTTAATAGACTTATACTTGACTTAGAACTTGTTTAGAATTTTAAGAATATACTTGGTGATGAGTAACAACTATCCCCTAGAAGATAAATGAGAACGGGAGTTGAAACTTGCTAGTGAAATTCTTAGAGGCTGTTTTGATTTTAATTTATATAAATGTTACGGCTCTAAAACAATCACCTTTTATCAAAAAAAGTGTCTTCTGAAACAGGTTTACTTATAACTTTTAATCTCAAAAAAGCTACTTGTAAAGCCAAAATAAAAAATCAAAACAGCCTCTTAGGAGTTTAAAATATATGCTGATATTTCTAAATATCATCCTACCTCTTTTTAAAAGGGATTTTTCTTGTAAACTGAAATTTTTCAAATAAGTTTTTATAAACAAAGGTCTCCTAATTTATATAAGGGTAATATTTATATTTACCAGTAGTGTCTCAGTTTGAATTTATTTTATTAAAGCAATAGTAAGTTGATTAAAATTATTCGTGTACATTTTATTATAATTTATTAAAATAAAATTAAATAAGATTTTTTAATTTAATAAAATTGGGGAAAGTTAACTTTCATAATTAAAGAACTTTATTATGATGCTGTATATTGGTAGTTTTGGATTTATTGAATCTTTATTCATTATTGGTGCTGCTATTCTTTGGCTTTGTGCTCTTATTGAGATAATAAGAAGTGACTTCAAAGAAAGTTCTACAAGAATTATTTGGATATTAGTAATCCTTTTTGTCCCTTTTTTTGGATGGGTTTTATATTACCTAATTGGTAGAAACCAAAGGTTAAAAACTTAATACCTGTATCGGTATTAAATAATTTACCCGATAATCATACAAAGAAGGTTAATAACCTCGAATTTAAGAAAAATTTAAAATTGAAATTCACGTAAGACCAATAAACCAAAGAATATGGAAGGAATTATAAAATTACTTGGAAGTTTAATTGAAGGAATTGCTATGTTGTTTAATAGGGCGCATTCAAGCAGAACTTACAAGGTCCGAACAAAGAATAACCAGAAGTAAAATAAATTCAAACTAAAACACTACCTATTTACCAGGTTATTTGTGGATGTTAAAGTTTTTTAATAATATAACTTGCATTTTGTAATTAGCTGGATGAATAAAGTGAAAACAACTCCTTCCTTAACCCCGTTTTATGAAAAATAAAATATTGCTCTTATTGGCTGCAGCCGGATTCGTCTTGGCCAGTTGCGGACCAAATAATAAAAACACCACCAACACTACCCCTCTAAAGCCAGCTACCGGAACAGTTAACACCTCAGCGCCGTTAACTTTACCCACCAACGGTATGAATCCTGTACAGATAACTACCCCAGCCAGTGAGGCAACATTACCAACCACCGCCGTAGCTTTAAACCCGGCCCACGGTATGCCCCGGCACCGCTGCGATATACCAGTGGGTACGCCATTAGATGCTCCAATAAGATCTAATACAAACATAGCTACTTCTCCTCGGCTACCGGCTCCTACCCTGCCCATGCCCGTGGTACCGGGTTCTGTAGCCGCTGGTACCAACCCCGCCCATGGGCAACCCGGCCATGATTGTTCCATTGCCGTAGGCGCACCGCTCAAGAAATAAATAAAAAATACCAAGGAGCACTAGTGATCGGAAGTAATCAGATAGGTAATAAATTGTTAAGCGGCTAAACGCTGCAAGATAACTTTACAGGGAATATCGGAAGTAACCTGCACCATGTGGCGTGCATGCAAAGGCACGTTAAAGTAATCGCCTGGTTTCAGATAATGAACTACTTCGTCTATTGTAATTTCGCAGGTGCCTTCTAAAATCAGGAAGCGCTCGTATTCAGTATGGTGAACTTCGTTATCCGCGATATCCGTCATCCAGACGATGGCCGTGGTAGCTTCGGGAGTAGAACAGATAATTTTTGCGTAAATACCTTCCGCATCGGCCGGCAATATCATATCCGGGCGATGCAACCAGGCAGCATATTCACTTGCGCGGGAGTTTGATTGTAGAACCGGGGGTTCCACAACTTTTTCACCCTGCTTCAATCTTTCCATATAATTAATGGTAGCCATTACCAGCGGCTTAATAGTAGCCTTGGGCGTAATGGCGTGGGCTCGGGCATAGGCTTCCATCGACTCGTAAATGGCGTTTAACTCCTGTCGGATAATCGGATGAGTAGCCAGCATTCGTTCTACTTCCGCCGTTTCTTCCGGACTGGTGCCCTCCAAGGCATATAATTCCAGAAGGCCGGACTGGATAAACTCGGCTAAATATTTCATTTGGCTCTACCTTCTCGTAAATGTTTGCCGGCCATTTGCAGCCGGGTTTTCAACGTCTCCAACGGAATTCCTAATTCAGCAGCAGCATCCGCGCAAATATACCCTTTTAAGTAAACCAAATCAAGCGCCGCCTTTTCATCTACCTCTAAATCACCGAATAATTCTTTTATACTTTTCTCCGTATTATGGGTACTGCTGCAATCGCAAACATTGCATGCCTCACCCACCCCGTTTAACAATTCGTCGTTATTATTGAAATCAACATATGTTCCGGATTTCAGGGCATTTTTTGCGTTACCACGGATTATTATAATTAACCAGGAAAGTAAACTTAACCGCGTGGCATCATACGTTTCTTTTCTTCCCCAAATAGCGACGAAGGATTCCAGTAATACGGCTTCCGCTTTTTCCTTGTCCCCCATAATTCTGGTGGCCAAACCCGTCAGCACCGGGGCGTATTTATCGTAAATCCAACCCAAAGCTTCAGGTCGACCCTGAAAAAGGGCGATAACCATAGTTTGATCGGTAATTTCCTGAGGCATTTCTTAAAGCATGGTGGAATAAATACTCGCGCAGCTAATACGTTAAGTTTTATTTAACAGCGTTAACCTAGCCATTTCCAAATATACGCTTTATTAATATAATGCCAAATAACAGAACTAGTTTAGTTATATTGTATTAGGGAAAAAAGGGTAAATAGTTACTTTTACCTAATCTTAAACAAAAGAAATAAATTGGTCTTAATCTAAATCAATTCAAACCGGACTAGAGTAGCCTCCAGTTACAAAATTGCGGAATGCGGGGACTATAACTTCTTTAAACTTATTATCTTTTATTTATAGCTTTAATGATATATATGGCTCGATCTTTGTACCTGAATTCGTACTAGCTGCTGGAGAATTTCAGCTTAGATTAGTCGTTGTGCAGGTTTGGTTGGAGTAGCGTAATTAAGCGACATTGTATTTTTTGATTTGTTTTCTTTTCACCTTAACCAAATCTATATAAAAAAAAATTATTCATTTGTTTCTTTCTTTCTTTCGGATTTATTCCACTTACCAGCCACGGACAAATTAGCAGCGGCACCACATTATTAGGCGGCAGTTTAGGTTTTACTACTAATTCTAATAAAAATGATGGGGCTTCGAATCAAAATTACCGATATAATAATTTTAATCTTTCCCCGCAAGTTGGTTATTTTATGGCGACTAATTTGGTGGTGGGTGCCGGATTAAGCTTAAATAAAGGTTATCAAAAATATAATTCTAAAAAGCAATTCGAACAAAAAGGATATTCTGTTGGTCCTTTTTTGCGGTACTATAAATTTCTTGGTGAAAGAACAGCTTTATTTGGCAATGCTGCTTTTAACTTA
>Ga0210040_10007928_pt1 | contig 12714 bp, 4 predicted proteins | sample CryGeyCG12114_NA_FD_185462 | JGI IMG/M metagenome (GOLD analysis project Ga0210040, IMG submission 185462) | Groundwater microbial communities from aquifer - Crystal Geyser CG19_WC_8/21/14_NA (SPAdes) (version 2) | ecosystem: Environmental > Aquatic > Deep subsurface > Groundwater | place: USA... | reverse complement strand
CTCGAAGCTCCCATGCCTCTTCAGACTAGCGCGCTTGTACGCTTCGAGACACGCAGGATGGAACGGCATTGCATATCCGGGGTCATCCGCGTCCCAAATTATGTTCTCGGCTGGAATCTCACCAAACCCATTGCGCTCCGGGAAGAAGCTGGGGCAGTCCTCTCGGTCTGGCATAGAATCGTCCAGACCACTTAAGAAGAATGTGCATGCCTGCTCCCAAGGCTCATCTCGTTCCGAAGGCTGCCAGCCACCTGCAACATCAGCTTTCGAGATCAAAGCTTGCGAGGTATTGCAGCCTCGCATTTCTTCAGCGCTGATTCGGTTGCCGTTGTAGCCATTGATATTCACACAGCCTAACCCAGCGATATGCTCCCAGATCTCGTCGTCGCGGCCATTCATTGACGCCGCGTCCTCGTCTCTACCTTGCAGTGCTTGAGACAGCGGAAGCATGACTTCGTCCTCTGATTTGGTTTGAGACACATTAGCTCTGCGAAGAGCTCCAGGGCCATCAGGACAGACATCTGGAAATTTGTCCTTCAGCGTAACACAAGGCTTTCGAACCTCTTCCTCAAAATGGCGGTATTCAGACTCAGATGCCGACGATTCGACCGGCATATCGTCTCCATCTTCACTGGCGTCCGCCTCATTGCAAGTTTCCGATGGTGTCTCATACTCATAGTCCATTCTCCCGGAATCGTCTCCGTGTCCATCTCCACCAGGAATGTCAGGTACATAATCTGCATCCATAACAACATCATCGTCATCATCCTCCTCACGCTCTTTCTTGACAAGTCGCAAACGCTTCCTTAAGCTCTCACTATCCTCGTTCCGATGAGCATACTCACTCCTCCAGATCTCCATCGCCCGATCCTCACGGTACACACGCATACATCCGGAGTTTCTTTCACACTCATCAGTACCTCTGCTATCGACAAACGAGTCGCCGTCACGGTAGCCACTGCTGTCCCAAGCCGCGGTCCGAGGTTCATGTGGCGCGCGAAGACGCCCAATGTTAAAGCTGACGCCGCAGATGTGGCAGTAGATTTCTGAGTAGCCCATACTACTGGATGAATGTGCTTTTAATCGACAGGCACGAGGGCGCCTTGGAGTTCTCTAGATCCCTTTCTTTGTATTAGGATATAGAGGCGTCAACAGACACACGGGACTTTTAACCTCCTCATACTCGAAGCGCGTCGCCACATGGGAAGATCACGCGCAGAGTGAAACAAGCAATGCCAGTGCAGTGGTTTAGCCGACGGCCCACAGGCTCGCCTACCTAAAGCAGTCAAGCTCCAGGCAACTCCCAGGCCCCAGGAGACCAAGTCGGCGCTAGTAAAGCCCCTGAAAGCTTGGTGCTTCGAGCGACTACCTTCCCGCCAATTTAACGTTAGCATGCCGTGCCTTCCCTCTGACGGCTGGAAAAACGCGACAAGCGCATGTTATGTATGACGCCTTACTCGGGCAAGAGTCATCGTGCAAGGTGGCGGGGTTCAGTAAGGAGAGCTACTAAGGTCGCGTTGTCTCTGGAAGTTCAGGATCTCACGCCCGACGCGGGCAGTGCTGCTACTGCACTGTTACTACTACTGCTTCTCGTGTCTGTAGGAGGGCAGCTACGGTAGGTGGTGGTGGTCCAGAGGAGGCGAGGTGGGTACGGTCAACGGCCACACGGGGCGGGAAAGCGATGGCCTGGGTCACACTCTGGGAAACGCTTTTGGTAGCTGGCTGTCGTGGCAGTGTTTGGGTTGAGGAAGGTATAGGTTGCGGTCCCTTTGAGGTCCGAACTGCTTGACAGTCTTTGAGAGTGCCACCTTGTGGCGACTGTTTGAACGTTGTTGATTAGGTGGCATTCAAGCTATCTACCTCGTCCTTGAGTATGCTGCGGTGCCATCGGCGAACCGCCGAATTTGATGCCCATTGCTGGATCCCACACCGCATTCCTGGGTGTCGCATTGGCATTGGCATTGACATTGCCATTAGTCATGGGCATGCCAGGCATCGGCATGGCAGTAGAATTCTGCGCTGCAGCTGCAATGACAGGAGGTGTCGGCGGGCCCGCGTTTCCCGCTCTGCCTTGTATAGGAGTCGGCGCCGGCAATGCATCTGGTACATCCTTTGCGCTCCGTGTGGGCGGATTGATCGCATCTTGTTGCTCCCTTTCCTTCTTCTTCTGACTCCGCAGTTCCCTGCGTTCCTGTAATTGCATCCCACCCACGCCAATCTCTGCCTCGATCTCAGATGCTTCCTGCCGTCTCTGTGCCACTGCAGCACGTACACCGTCTCTGAAACGTGTGACGTGACCAGCCAAGTCATTATAGAACTTGCGTCCGTTCTCCAAATTTTGTACGATCTCTTTGTACTTCACGTAGCCGTTCTCCAACTCCTGCAGAGCACGTTCTCGGTCTTTTGTTACGGATTCTGTTTCGCCGCGCCGCGCTTCCATAAAGTTTTTGTTAGCTTCACGAATTCGAGCACATAGCTGGTCCTGCTCTTCTTGCTCTTGAATCAATGCTTCACGGTCTGCTTCGTAGACCTCGAGTCTTTCCTCGAAGAGATGCTCGAACTGGGAGGCAGAGATCGGTTGCATGGGGTATTCGCGCTCTAGGCGGGCTGCTTCAGCGTGCAGCGCAGGACTTATGTCATCAACTTTTGCCTTGTTGCGTATGGCTTCAATCTTCCGTCGACGCCTGGTCTCGAGCCTGCTTACATCGTTGAGAGCGCCACGTAGTCTCGATGACGTCTTCTCAATTGCTGGTGTTATCAACAAGTTCCTCGAGCTAGGTACGTACCGTTCGATTTCACGATCTGGACCTGTGAGTAGGCGCAGGATATGCTCGTTTTCACGTATCTTGGACTGTACTAGACTGTCTGAAGAGCCGGCACTGTTGAGGTACCCTTCCAGATCAGTACTTTGCTTCCACCATTTTGACAATGCTTGTTCACTGGGTGGTCTCGCCCATCTATCAGTGCCATACTTGTGGCGACATTTGTCGTCTTCAGCTTTCTCGGAATCGAGCAGAGATACTGCATCCTGGTAGATTGCGAAGTCGCTTGTTTTGATCTTGGTCGTGTCTTCAGACGAGCGCTTCAGCCTGTAGAGGGCATCCTGTTGACGTAACTCTTCCGCTTTGGACGTTAGCGAAGGCGGTAGGCCAAGTGGCTTTTCGAGTGCTTGTAGAGAACCTGGCAGACTGAGATCGGCGAGGAGTTCTCTCAACCTCGTGGTCATTGCTTCCAGATCAGCTACGATGTTCTGGGTGACAAGTCTGTCACGCTTCTCAGAGTAGACTTGGGCTGCTTGGTGAACAGCATACGGGACGAGTCTCTCGAAGAGTGGTCGACCAAAGGGACCGTTCACCGTGAGCATTTGGATGCCTTGACTGACTTCTTTTGGCGGCTTGGGTGCGACCATGTTGGCCCTATCCAGTATCTTGAGCTCGGACTTAGGAGGAACCGGCAGCAGGTATATGACATCGTTGTCCTTCTCTGCTCTTTTCAGCTCTTCTCTCACACGGCTCCGTAGGCCATTCAGGTCACCTTCGACCACTCGATTGATCCACTTCTTCTCCTTCAGACCTTCTTCGACGCATAGCAGAGCGTCTCGTAGCCTGGCGACCTCTTCACCATACTTCCTCTTCTCTAGACTGTCGACAGACTGTCTATACTGGGCAGCTGCAGCGAAGTGATGTTGCTTTGCACTAAGGTGGTGGATCCACTCGGTACTCACTGCATCCGACTTGATAGCCCAGTCGCCGGCGGCAGCATAGTAGTCCGAGACACAAGCTGCCAGGCGGGCGATTGTTCCATCTTTCATTGAGTCTTTTACCGCTTTGCCCCAGAAGCACTCCTGGGCTTGCGCCAGACACATGTTCTCTAAGCTCAGCAGGGTAGATTCATCCATATCTTCAGGCGGGGTTGAGCGCATGTCAGGAATGATGTCTGAACGGAGGAAGTTGAGGGTGCCTGCTGCTGCCACTTCATATTGTGCTGCTTGTTTTAAACCTTCTGGCGTCGTCCGGTTGTTTGTGAATGCTAGCTGAGAGTAGAGAGCTGCGAGGTTGAAGAGGACGTTGGCGAGTTCAAAGCGAATGTTGTTTTGGGTGACGGGTGCATTGGTGTGGTAGCCTATTGAGGGCCACCAGGAAAAGTCGACGCCGAGCTCGAGCGGGAACTTGCTGCTCTACAGCCCATTGGAGTCAGTATGTTCGCTCTGCTACCTGAGGATATCAACTGGCTCACCATGTATCTCAGCTGGGCCGCGTAGGCAGTAAGCTTCTGGATGCCAGTGTTGTGCGGCTCGACAACATGAATGGCATCTTCGCGCAGCCGCTCGATCGCCCTACAGTCATCGTCAAAGGCTGCCGGCTGCTGGTCAAACTTGGACTCGATATAACTTCTGATAGCGGCTGATAGGTTCACAGACTGGGTGCGTCGAAAGGAGATCTCTAATATGTTCGAGGACATGGCTGCTGGTATGGTGGGCTATCGCCCGCCGCCCGGGAACGCCTAGTCGACTGCCAGTGTCCCAGGCACTAATTTACAAATGATGTAGCTGTCGATGACAGAAGCGCTTGACCTTTATTCCTCGTCCGCTCTCTTCGCAGTCGTTATTTGTGTGATCGTATAGCCGGCAGATAGTGACTCTGTAAACCCGTGAGCGATCATTATGGTGTCAATATATTGTAGTTGTTGGTGCTGGAAACCGATGTGGGCTGCACCATTGCACATGCCTCAGAACTGCTTGTGACGTCGAGTGACCAGGGCCAGTAGTCCTGGAATAACTGCCTGAGGCCGGTCACTGTGCATAGTCATGTGGATCCCAATTTGTGGTCCAACTTTGCAGTAACACAATTGCAGTCCACGAAACTTGAGCCTTACTCACGCACTATTTTCCACGGCCCCCTGAGACACATTTCAGAGAACGCTGATGCTACTCGATTACAACTAATGGCTAACTTGGAGAATCACAGACCATGAATATGCTGGTGTTGTTCTTACGGCATAGCGCAAACTTCGATCACTGTCAACTACTCGCCGATGCACACCCAGTTTGAGCTCAAATGGTTGTCATAGCCGTGCTCGCTCCCTCTGACTCAGATCGCCTCAGCTTTTGGCTGTACGATATCCGGTTTGTAATAAGGCCTGGAACTTTTTGATCATGTATGCGGAGACTGCTGTCGGTTTAGGGGATACCTTAGCCTGACTTAGAATACGAGGTTCCTATGTGGTAACATTCTCCGGACGCGTCTTCATGCTCTCCTCGACAATGTCCATCAGGGTGTCCGTAAGTTGACCGCTCTTGAGGGCCTCATAGATGATGCTGATTTGGCTACCGATGGTCTTCCTCTCAGCGGCTTTCCCAGCATCCATCTTTCCTTCCGCAGGCTGAGTCGGGTGCTCGATCAGACCTCGATGGAAGCGAACGCCAAGTTCCTGCCGAACAAATCTGTACATGCGATGTGAAGCTTTGCCGAGATATTCTGGAGTGATATTGAGGTACTTGGCGTACATCTCATTGCGAGTGTTATTGTAGACTGATTCGAGAGCTCTCTTGAGTGCAGCGCTGAAGGTAACGATTTCGGAGACGCCCATGGTAGCGGTATCAGATCTGCTCAAATATTTGACGACGTCTTCTATGACAGCGTCTGCAGTCTTAGCACAGCGCCCCGACAGGTCAAGAGTCGTTGTTGTAGGCCACGTGGCAAGTATCTTTGACCACACAGACGCGTCTAGAGCATCACATTGTCCTCGACCAAGAGCTCCGAAGTGTTCGAATATCGAGCCTTGGACTTCCACCTCTGAAGCTTTCAATGACTCAATCTGAAGCACACGCAAGTCAAGTGCTTGGCAGAGGACAAAGAGGTAAGCCGATGACATGATGCGAAGGACATCCAAGGCTTGAAATGTATGGCGACATGAAATTAAGGCGATAGAGTTGATGGCTTGGTTATGCATTTCTGCCGACATAACGTGATTGCCCACTGGATTTGCCAGGAAGCCAAGCTCTGATGCATACGATGCCATGTTGATGTCGACGCCTTTACATGTGAATGACAGGGACGGCTCGTCGGATGCAAGGTTTGCAGGAAGACCATTGTTCAGCATCGGATTGATGATCTCCGTGGCTTGCGCGAAGAGCATGCGGCCTAACCTCTCAAGACAAAGTCTGGTGCGGTCCATAGTGGACGTAATGACGGCTGCTTGGAAGTTACCCCCGTGCAAGATATGGTCATCCTCGGTATCTATAAGAGGATTGTCGGTAGTGGAGTTTAGCTCGCGCCGGATCTGATTTGTGGCATGGACAAAGTCCTCGATCTGCGGACCAATCCATTGCGGCGCTGTGCGCACCGCATAGCGGTCCTGAAAAAGTCCTGTCACCTTAGTATCTTTTGGTCTTTCAACACACTTAGCAAGCTTTGAGCCGTCCAAGAACGCAAGAATATTTGCAGCACATTCGATCTGACCAGGATGAGGCCGCATGGCTGCGATCTTCGGCCAAAATGATTCCGCAGTGCCCGTCAGTGCTTCAACACTCATGCTTGTCAGCACCTGCGAAATGATCGTCATATCTTGAGCTTGGTCGAGAGCCAGAGACGCAGTACCGGCGGAGAAGGCAGTTCCATTGAGCAGACCCAAACCTTCCTTTGCACGAAGTATCACTGGCTGGATCTTAGCCTGCTCGAGTGCTTCTTGTGCGGACATGACTTTGTCAGCACCCCTACCGCAGCGTACAAAAATGTCTGGGTTCCCTTCTATTGCACCGGCGATGTAAGACAGAGGGGAGAGATCTCCAGATGCCGAGATTGATCCTCTTAGTGGCACAATCGGCGTGATGTCGTGACGAAGAAGAGCTAGGATAGTCTCTGCAACATCCTGTCGTACGGCTGAGTGGCCTCGGATGATCGAATTACACCGCGTCAGCATCGCGGCTCTCACCCATGCTGTTGGCTGCGTTTGAGTATCGAAGTCTGCATCATAATCGTGGCTTGGCAACTCCGACATATTTATAGGGCTGGTCTTTGTCCGACCGATATCTTTGCTAGAAAGCACCCCAGAATTCTGGTGCTGCACCAAGCCACGTTGAAGCGATTCGAGGTCTGTTGTCCTCGTACTCGCTGAACCACCAAATCCCGTTGTTACCCCTGGATGAAGTTAATTGGACTCTTAGAGTTCAATGGTGGTCTACTTACCATACACCAAGTCACCGCCTTCTAATTGCTTATGTAAAGTCTCGATGCTTTGATCGACACGTTGACTTATCTCAGGGTTGTCGGACAGCCTTGGTTTCGTCCCATATCTTCATACCTGTCAGCGTTCATCTTCCTTGCTGCCAGTGCGGAATGCCCTGTTGGTGACTTACTTTGCAACAGCTACGACTTCCACCAGCCCGAGAGATTCCCCATCTAGAGTGCAGACTGCTCCGTTCCGCGGGTCACGCAGCCTTCGCCAACCCTCCAGCACCCGCTGAGCGTGCGGAGAACATGCTGCAATTATTGAAGCATGTGATTTCTGGGGAGATTGGTCTCTGGTTTCGGGCGGAGTAACAAGCATGATGCGAGTAATGGAGTAGACTTTTGTCGTTTCATTTCAACACTGAAACATTTCAGGCGACCTTATAACGATAGTAAGCGAAAACAGAAACGAAGGCAGGAGACTGCGATGACATATGGCTAGTCTCCAAGGTCGTCCGTAAGACCTTGATATAATTGGCGTGTCGCTAACGAATCACCCATGTAGGACATCCGAGTTGAGCTCAGTGATAACTGTGTCTCGGGGACGCCATTCCGGCGAGCTGCTCAAATTAGGGTGCATGGTACTAGTGATCTGTGTCATCGCATCGACCTTGAGACTCGACAGAAGTGCTGGTCGATAGTACACCATCACGTCTCAAGTCGATAGATCTGCCACAGAGCTTCGAAGCTGGAGTGAGTATCCGCCAATCAGATGCCCATTGATGGTCTAGTGGACTCTCCGTGTTTTGGCGCACTCCACGACAGACACTGGCAACGTCGTTGTGGGGCCTCTGGACCCAGCTTCACGTACAACCATAAGTTGTGTCAGTCATTTTCTGGTTCCGTCTCAATCCTCGTTCTTTCTTCTCACACGCACGAGGTACTCGAGCTGTCGCATTTAAATATCGGTTGTTCAGTGCAAGAGGCCTATTGAGCGCACTTGACACGGTGACTGTGAATCTCCCTGCGCATGGATAGGTTCTGCTTTGACCAGAACGACCTTGCATCACTGGTACTAGTACTAACTGGAAAGCTTTTGGGACTTGAGAAATGACACGCACTAAAGTATTTCGGTCAAGCTCTTTCAGGGCACTTGGCATCGGTGACTGGGGTCGTTGTTTTTCGCTTATCGGGCACCTGCATATCCGTGATGGGCGACCAACCTGCCCGTGAGCCGACCATTCGGCGAGCGTCCTCCAGTATCGCACCTTCTGCCACCTCTACAGTTGCCCTGCGGCTTTGACAACAGTCACAATCGCGTAGCACTGTATCATTCGAGCTATGTGCATTCGTGGGAATGCCTCACATGGACTATACGAGGGTGAATGTCTCGACATAGGCCTCGGACGGACCTCCTTCAACAGCAGTGTGCCGTATGGTTACCAGTTGGGTATCTCTCAGATCAGTGTCCTCACCTATAGTCTGCAAAGAGACTTATTCCGGAGGCACCCGAGCGGCTTCTAGTAGCTCTCTTCATCATCAAATGTTGACTAGGTCACACAATGCACCACACTATCGACTGGTCAAGGCACAACTCTACTCAAGCACCCCTGCTGCATACTCCTTCAGTAGCCAAGTTGCCTACAGACTTCGGCAGGATCACGACGAAGTTCGGCATCAATGCGTGTTTCGGTGCGCTGGGCGCCCTCGTTGGAAGCCCTTCGGCCGGGCTATTGAGAGGAGGTCGTGGGCTGGTATGCAGGCATTCACAGCAGCGGCACTGATATTGTCGTCTACCCTTACTTTGTTGACGCGATACGTGAACGATCGCAAGCAACGGAACACTCAGTCACAAGAGGATTGATGCCCGTTATGCATGATACCCTTATACTGCATAATGTACGTAGATAGATGCCATGGTTTCAGTAGTGTTCTGCCCCTGGAGACTTGTCCTTGTGCCTTTGTGGTGTCCGGTAGGATCGCACGATGCCTTCAACAGCGCAGTGATGACGTACTCTACTACTTATTCTCGGTAGTTACACGTAAAATCGACCTTCGCTTTCCGAGGAATGTAAGCTATAATCATCAAAACGTGGAGAACCCCAGTCCCGAACATCATGATCGACCTCAACGGGAGTGAGGAGGTCCGCGGTCTCAATGCGTGTCTTGGCGAGGACGAGCTGTCAAACGTCAGAGGCCCGAAGCTTACAAAGACGCCAGTCTTCCCGCAACGAAATCGATAAAAAGCGAGGCGAGCTAAGCACCTCGAAGCTTGACAATTGAACATCAGCGGGTTCAACTCAAATTGTCAACCGCTCGTCGTTAGTGTTACGTGTCTTCCAGCCATGGCCAATCTAACCACCCTCCTAACCACCCTCATCTCAGCCAACCATATCCTCCACTACCACTCTGTCGTCGACGCCTACGGACATATTTCAGTCCGTCATCCTGATGACGCTTCTCACTTCATCATGTCCGCCAACCGTGCTCCCGCCCTCGTTACCTCATCCTCCGACTTAGTCACATACAACGTCGACGATGCCTCCGCTGTCGACCCTAACGCCCCTCGTGGCTACATTGAGCGGTACATTCACAGTGAGATGTACAAGCGCTACGACAACGTCTCCTGCGTTATCCACGCTCACGCGCCAGACGTCCTGCCTTATGCTATCAGTGGAGTTCCGCTAAGACCCGTCTACCATATGCCGGGCTTCTTAGGCCCTGACGTACCTGTGTGGGACATCGAGAACGTATACAACGAGACCGACATACATGATATGCTTGTGCGGAATGAGCGACAGGGGGCGAGCTTGGCCAGTATGTTCGCCGCGCCTGAAAATCAAACGGCTGAGGGCGCGACGAGCACGCCGGATCGGACTTTCGTCTTGATGCGGAAGCATGGTTTCACGACTTGGGGAGCTGACATTGAGCAAGCGGTGTATCGAGCCGTCTTTGGGACTACCAATGCGAGGATTCAGACTGATTCTACGCTGCTGCGGAATGCATTTAGCGGGCTCGCTGGGCAGGGTATGAATATGGATGTATGGGGGAGTGGAGGTGGTCAAGCTGCGTTGTTTTCGAATGATTTCGAACCGCTGACCGCGGAGCAGGCGGCGGATGCGGCAGACTCTATTGGCGGGACTGTCGATCGACCTTGGGGTTTGTGGATTGCTGAAGTCGAAGCCAATCCTCTTTACCAGAACAATGGGTAGTATGCTGGAAGTTGTGGCCGGTCAGGAAGTCATTATCTAGCCATGTTTTCAGTGAGTAGATGGGCTTACGATGTGAGCAAAACCAAGGAGTTTGATGTGGAGGATGGGACATGGTCTAGATTCTAGATTAGATGGCCATCTACGGATTCGCGCAAAAAGTGCTTATTATCACGAACTAGTAGGCGCGGAGTCAACACGGTGAAGGTTATCCAGGAAAGTACCACGCGAGTGACAGCTGACTGCGCTCCATGCATGATCGAGTACTTCTTGTCAAGAACGAAGGACTTCGGTTGTGCCTGCCTAGCCCGTTCACATCCAATAAATGATTTGTGTGTCACTAGCACTTTGCAAGTGCAGAAGCAATGCAGAAACTAAGTTAGAAGACATGGAGAGTTCGCCGCATCTCTCGCAACCTGGTCACGCTTATGTCCCAGGACTTTCTCCATCGAAGCTGTCGTACCCACGGAACCTAACTTGTGCCATCTCTTGATCTTCACCTCTGTAGGTCAGCATGACAACACAGACTCTTGGATGGACTGGAGACATACCAGCAGAAATCAGGCTCATGGTCTACGATGTTTATTTCACGTCACTCACAGTCAACATACACAAATCCACTTGTCGAAACAAGCCAGGTGACTGCCTAACTTCCTTCGGAGCACGGTTCCCTTCTCTGTACCAGATTCAGCGGCAAAATGTGCGGTCAACAAACTCAGCATTGAGCCTATTCCTCACTTGCAAGCTCGTTCACCAAGAAGCTGAGCCGCTACTATTCGAAAAGGCTCAATTCGTGCAGAGCGCCTGCTTTAATCCTAGCCTCAGGTCAACCAGGGGTACGCCCGCAATATTCAGCAACGTTGCTCAAAGATACCTGCAGAAGGTTGCGAATTTTCGAGTGCTCCTTGGGAAGAGGCCTCTGTCGTCGGCATATCATCAAAGCAAATGGACTTGGTCGCACGGTTTCACCAAAGTCAGGTCCATGACCTATGTGGTCAAATACCCTCTTCCGCCATTTGGTGACGAGACCTTCCTACGTCGATTGATGAAATTGAGCCTCGACCATGTTCACGAGACAGAATTCTTCCTCTATGAGATCGATTGGGACGCTTCCTACAATCCTGAAAACATGGTGAAGGTCAGCATCTCGTTCGACAACACGATGACAGTTACGACGTTTGGAAGAGGCCGCTATAACGGACGAGGGCCTAATGCAGTGAGGATTATCAACACTGTCCAAGATGGCTTGAATAAGGGACGAAAGGTTACAGAAGAGAGAGTGTTCGATATACAGCTTGTGGAGACTGATGATGAATTCGGTCGAATAAGTTGAAGGACGACAAGCATGGTTCTGGCCTACAGACTGCTGTGCACATGAAAAAGGGTGGCTGGTCGTGTTTTTCTTACAGAGATCGGTGGCGGTGGTCAAGACAATCAGGCATGCAAAACTGTGAGTTTCCAAGCAGTAATACTACTACGTACTTCAACCAGGTCTACAATGGAAAGCTGAATTTCAAAATAAGATCACAAGCCATCAACGACGGCAGCAAATGTTATAGTGATCTCGGTGGCCATGGCACATAACAGAAGACGCTTGCTTCTTGCACATATGTGGCAGCACGAGGAGGAGTCTTTGTCACCGTAAACACACGTACAAGGCTACAAGCGCAGGAGCAACGACAAAAACAACGACCAACCTTGTACAAAGACGCAGGTACCTTGAAACACTTCCTTATATCATCGCACATATAGATGACCCCGGAGTATCCCCCTGCACAGCCTGACGGGCATTGGCCTGTCTGCTTTCCCACATCGCACACGTGTGCATTTGGTACCCGTTTCAATTTCCCCGTCCCCAAGACGTTTTGTCCTGTCCACGCTTCGCAGAACAATCACCCGATCCACTGCCCGCTAGTCCCACACATCAGTCAGTATAGCAGAGCACCGCTCTACCTCACCCAAACATGCCAAGTCATCTCAGTAACATATTCAGATTTCTACACAGCACCCTCGATCTTCCGCCCCTCCCACCTCATTCCTCTCGGCAACGGCAATGACAACGACAACACCACAGCACCCATCTCACAAATCGCCCCGGAACCTCCCCACCCCACCCCACCATCCACGTAAAAACCAAGTCCCATGACGCCTTCGAAATTCCACGCACATACGTCAACAACACCCTTGCACTCACTCCTCACCAGGCGCCCGGCAGCTACACTTCCAGACAGTATGAAGCACGACAGTCAAAGGCCAACGGTGACATACTGTAGCCACGGATAGGCTCAGATGAGAGCGCGTAGGTCAGGTGCCGAACCAAGTCAAGTCAAGTCATT
>Ga0210040_10007926_pt1 | contig 12717 bp, 14 predicted proteins | sample CryGeyCG12114_NA_FD_185462 | JGI IMG/M metagenome (GOLD analysis project Ga0210040, IMG submission 185462) | Groundwater microbial communities from aquifer - Crystal Geyser CG19_WC_8/21/14_NA (SPAdes) (version 2) | ecosystem: Environmental > Aquatic > Deep subsurface > Groundwater | place: USA... | reverse complement strand
CGGGGCCGGCTACCTCCTGGAGGACAATTACGAGCAGGTGGAGACCTGGGTGAACCCGGTCTCGACCCTGGTGGTGGTGCTGATCGTCGCCCTCTACCTCTACCGCCTCGTGCGCGGCCTCCTCGCCAGGCGCCGCGCCTGACTCAGGGCTCCTGGTAGCCCAGAGCGCGCAGACGGAGGTCCCCCTCGCGCGGGTCCTCCGCGAAGAACAGCCCGCCCCGCTTCTCCGAATGCCCCGGCACGTAGTCGAGCGTCGCCCGCGCCGTCTCGACCACCTCGCCGTCGCGGCTCAGCACCCCCTCGACCTCGACCGCCGCCGCCGTCTCCGGGGAGGCGTTGACTCCGGCAATCCGGGCCACGAAGCCCGCGCCCGCCGGCAGCACCTCCTCCAGCCGCACCGTCACCTCGGGCGGCACGTCGCCGGGGTTCGTCCAGGCCTGCCAGCCCAGCACCCCGATCAATGTCAGCGTCAGGATCGCCCCGATCGCGCCCGCGACCCATTCGAGGAGCGGCGTCCGCTCGCTCTCGCCCTCCGCCCCGTGATCCGCCGCCACGTCCGCCACCTCGCGTCCTCCCTCAGACCACCAGCCGCGCGATGGCGGCTCCCAGGGCCGAGGGGAACCCCAGCACCGTCACCATCATCGCGACCTGCCCCGGGGCCACCCCGTCCGTCCGCCCGAAGGTCCAGAGCACGTAGAGGCTGACCAGCAGCGCCACCCCGTAACCGGCGAGGCTGTAGCTCCAGAAGCTCCGCCAGAAGCCGTCCCCGCCCGGCCGGTCCTCCTGGCCCGAGAACTCCAGCGAGTAGACGAAGGCGTGGAGCATCAGGATCGACACCACGACCAGCGCGATGGCGTGCCAGGGCGTCATCAGATAGGCGATCAGGATCATCTCCTCGGTCGGCGCCACGTTGAAGGCGAGGAACAGCGCCCCGGCCGCCATGAGGAACAGCTCGCCCCCAAAGCTGTCCGGCCGCTCGTCCTCGCCCTCGCTGTCGCCCAGTTGCCGCCGCGCGGCCATGGCCCCGATGCTCGCCGGCACCGCCTGCACGGCGATCTTCCCCAGCACCTCGTCGGCCGTCATTCCCCAGGAGATCAGGTCCAACGCCACGAGCAGCGCCGCCGAGGCCACGATCCCGACGCCGAAGGCCGCCAGGGCGTCGAGCGTGTCGTCCTTGACGCTGAAGGCCCGCCGGAACCCGGCGACGAAGGCCAGCCCCTCCAGCAGCACCAGATTCAGGAGGAGGAACAGCACCAGCCGCCAGCGGTCCATGCTGAAGCCCAGGGACCACATCTCCATGGTCATCAGCAGCGGAAAGGCAAAGAGGACCGCGCCGCCGAAGGCCCGGAACAGGTCCACTGCGTAGTCGCGGCTGGTCAGGCCCTGCGGTTCGCTTTTCGACTGGCCTGACAAGCCTTTGCTCCGCCAATGGCCGCGTTCGCGCCATCAACGAGCCGGACCGTGGCAGGTTCCCTGGCGGTCAGCCGAGCCCGGCGCAGAAGTCCTGGATGCGCGCGCAGGCCTCGCTCAGCTGGTCCTCGCTGGTCGCGTAGCTCACCCGGAAGGCAGGGGAGAGGCCGAAGGCCGCCCCGAACACCACCGCGACCCCCGTCTCGTCGAGAAGCGCCGTCGCGAAGTCCTCGTCCGTCGCGATGGGCGCGCCGCCCCGGCTGGTCTTGCCGATGCAGCCCGCGATGTCGGGATAGACGTAGAAGGCCCCCTCAGGCTTCGGGCACAGCACCCCCTCCGCCTCGTTCAGCATCCCGACCACGAGGTCCCGTCGGCGCTGGAACAGCGCCCGGTTCGGCGCCAGGAAGTCCTGCGGCCCTGTCAGCGCCTCGACGGCGGCCCACTGGCTGATGGAGCAGGGGTTGGACGTGCTCTGCGACTGGATCTTGCCCATCGCCCGGATCAGCGGCACGGGGCCTGCCGCATAGCCGATCCGCCAGCCGGTCATCGCATAGGCCTTGCTGACGCCGTTCACCGTCAGCGTCCGCTCGTAGAGCCCCGGCTCCACCTGCGCGGGCGTCGCGAACTCGAAGTCGTCGAAGACGAGATGCTCGTACATGTCGTCCGACAGCACCCAGACCTGCGGGTGCCGCATCAGCACCTCGCAGAGCGCCTTGACCTCTGCGGCGGTGTAGCCCGCCCCCGTCGGGTTCGAGGGCGAGTTGAAGATGAACCACTTCGTCCGGGGCGTGATCGCCGCCTCGAGCTGCTCGGGCGAGATCTTGAACCCCGCCTCCGGCCCCGCCGCCACGAAGACCGGCTGCCCCCCCGCGAGCAGCACCATGTCCGGATAGCTCACCCAGTAGGGTGCCGGGATCACCACCTCGTCACCCGGGTTCAGAGTCGCGACCAGCGCGTTGTAGAGCACCTGCTTGCCGCCCGTGCCCACCGTCACCTGGGACGGCTGGTAGGCCAGCCCGTTCTCCCGGTCGAACTTCTGGCAGATCGCGCGCTTCAGCTCCGGGATGCCGTCCACGGCGGTGTACCGGGTCTTGCCCGCCCGGATCGCCCGGATCGCCGCCTCCTGGATGTTCTGGGGCGTGTCGAAGTCGGGCTCCCCGGCACCCAGGCCGATCACGTCGCGGCCCATGGCGACCAGCTCCTGGGCGCGGGTGGTCACGGCGATGGTCGGCGACGGCTTGACGCGGTCGAGCGTGGTGGACAGGAAGGGCATGTGGGGGGCTCGCGGGCAGAGAACCTGCCCGTCTTAGGCGGCGCCCGTTCCGCTCACAAGCGCCAAGGGGGTCCGGCCATGACAGAATCGCCCGAGGCGCGCCTGGGCCGCCTCAGGACCCGCTCCATGTGGCGCGGCGTCCGCGAGATGGACATCATCCTGCGGGACTTCGCCTGGCGCGAGCTGGCCTCCATGCCGCCCGCCGACCTCGACCTCTACGAATCCCTCCTGGCCGAGAGCGACCACGACCTCCTCGCCTGGATCAGCGGCGCCGACCAGCCGCCTGCCGCCCTCGCTCCTCTGATCGCCCGGATCCGCGCCGGCGCCGTGGGCCTCACCCGGCCAGAGTGATTTGACTCGAACTTGCCGCATCCGGCCGGGGGCGGCTTAACCCGATCTTCGCAAATTTGACGGCAAGATGTTGCAATTGCCCTCCAGCGGAGTCGCGACGTGAACCTCCGGATTGCCCCCGATTCTGCGCTCCCCGCCCGGGACGCGGCCTTCATGCGCAGCTATCTCGACGCGCTCGCGCTGGTGGAACGCCTCCACCGCCTCCTCCTCGACGTCCTCAAGGACGAGTTCGAGCGGCTGGGCATCGAGGACGTGAACCCCGTCCAGGCCCTCCTCCTCTTCAACATCGGCGACCATGAAGTGTCGGCGGGGGAGCTCAAGACCCGCGGCTACTATCAGGGCTCCAACGTCAGCTACAATCTCAAGAAGCTCGTGGAGCTGGGCTACATGCACCACCAGCGCTCGGAGGTCGACCGCCGCTCCGTCCGCGTCCGCCTGACCGACAAGGGCCGCAAGCTGCGCGAGGTCGTGGCCCGCCTCTTCGCCACCCACGCCGAGGGGCTGACCTCCCGCGGCATCCTCGACGCCGACACCCTCGACGCCTTGACCCATTCCCTTAAACGGGTGGAGCGGTACTGGGCCGATCAGATCCGGTTCATCTACTGAGCAGGGGGTCAGCCCGCATCCCCACCCCCCGGCATCCCGCCCACCACCGGCAACTCCAGCTCCCGCAGGAGCTTGGCCTCCATGGCCCGCTCGTATTCGGCATAGCTCCGCGTGAAGATGGAAAAGGCTCCCGGCCCATGCAGCACCTCGGACCGGAACCAGGCCACCAGATACGCGTCCTCGCCCCCCGCGCCGCCGACGATCAGGGCGTTCACGGTCACGTCGTCCAGCGGAAAGTTCTCGTAGGCCAGATCCGGGCTGAAGCCGTCGTTGTGGACACCGTCCCCCGCGATGTCGATCGTCCTGGCCCGGCAATCCGGCGCGTCCCGCAGCCGCGTTGCCGCGTGCCCCAGCGCCGCGCCCACCGCGGTGGGCAGGTTGCTCCGGCTCCGCTCGCTCTTCAGGATCACCTGCGCGACCGCCTCCAGCTCCGCCTCGGTCCCGATCAGCGTCCAGCCCGGCAGGATCGCTGTATGGGCGTGTTCCCCCGACCACTCGAAGGCAAAGAGGGCGACCGGGTCCCCCGCGAGGAAGGCCCGCCGCACCTCGGGCGCCAGCAGCGCCTGCGCCAGCCCCTCGCGCTGGAGCCGGTCCTCGCTCTCGTCGACCGAGGACGAGACGTCGAGCGCGAGGACCAACGCCAGCCGGCACTCCTGCGCGGCGGCGGTCCCCGCCAGCGCCGCCCCCCATGCCGCCAGAAGCAGGGCAGGGGGCCGGCGCATCACGTCACCAGTGGCCGGTGTTGGCCATCGACGACCAGGGCTCCTGGGGCGGCTTCCGCTCGCCCCGTTGCAGAAGCTCGATCGACACGTTGTCGGGCGACCGGACAAAGGCCATGTGCCCGTCGCGCGGCGGCCGGTTGATCGTCACGCCGGCGTCCATGAGCGACTGGCACATCTCGTAGATGTCGTCCACCTCGTAGGCCAGGTGGCCGAAGTGCCGCCCATCCGAGGGAAGCCCCTCGTCGCCGTCCCAGTTCCAGGTCAGCTCGACGGGGCATTCCTCCTGCCCCGGGGGGGCGAGGAACACGAGGCTGAAGCGCCCGCCCTCGTTGTCGATGCGGCGCACCTCGCGCAGGCCCAGCTTCTCGTAGAAGGCCTTCGAGGCGTCGAGGTCCTTCACCCGGACCATGGTATGCAGATAGCGAACGGTCATGCGCGTTCTCCCCTTTTCGCGGGAAGGTAGCAGCCTCGCCGGGCGGCGCCAGTCAGAAGGTCGATTCGAAGCCGAGGTCGAGGCTCAGCGCGTTCCGGTCGATCCGGTCCGCGTCCGAATCGGTCCGGCTCGCCTCGACGGTGACGGTGGGCTCAAAGCCCCAGACCTCCAGGCCGGGCAGGCCGACGGTGGCCCGCAGCGTCCCGCGCAGGTCGTCGCGCCCGGCGGGCTCCAGGAAGGATTCGTCGTAGCGCCGCCAGTCGATCTCGGCCCCCAGGCCCAGGTGCGTCCCCAGCACCGGCCGCGCCCAGTCGTAGCCCGCCCCGAGGGTCGCCCCGGAATAGGTCGTGTCCGGCAGTTCCGTGAGGAAGTCGCGCAGACCCAGGCTGAGGCTCGTCCGATCGCCCCCCTCGCGCAAGTGCGTCCAGCGTCCCCGCAGCCCGGCCGAGCTGAAGCGGTCGCGGAACACCTCGCCGTCGCTCGCGTGCTCCTCGCGCTCGGTCCAGTCGGCGAAGACCGAGACGTCGATGCGGTCGGTCCGGTCCAGCACGAAGGCCCGCTCGAAGCTCACCTGGGCGAAGCGCGTGTAGGGCTCGCCGCCGTACCAGGTCTTTCCGGCGGTCGCCCGCAGCGCGGAGGGCCCGCTCGCCCCCTCGCCCAGCCAGCGGTGGACGATCCCCTCGGAGAAGGCGAGATCGGCATAGTCGCTCCCCTCCGCCTCCGGCGCGGTCTGCTTGGCCTCATCGCTCAGGATGTAGGTCTGTCCCTGGATGTCGGTCTCCAGGAAGGTCCCGGACCGCTCGTCCTCCCGCAGACGGTAGGACAGGCTCGCGCCGCCCGAGACCCGCAGGCCGGACAGGGGCAGGGCGTCGCCCACCGGCGTCGTCGGGATGTAGCCGCCGAACATCGGCAGGTAGAGCCAGACGACCTCGGCCGAGGTGCCGCCGTTCACGTTGGAGGAGGGCGCGAGGCCGAAGTTCAGCGACACCGCCAGAGGGTTGACTGCGCGCACGGCCCGGTAGTCCTCCGCCACCGCCTGGATGGCCCGCGGGTCGGGCGCATCCTGCCGCGCGATCCGGAGCCAGATCTGGGACTGGGTATAATGCCCGAGCTCCGCCTGCGCCCGCGCCACGATCCGCGCCGCGAGGTACCGCGCCGTCCCCGGCCCGGCCAGGGCATGGGCCCGCAGCGCCGGGCTCAGGGCGCCCTCGAACTCCCCTGTCTCCAGCCGCGCCCGCGCGAGCAGCAGGAGCGCGTCGAGGTCGTCCGGGTCGCGCGCCAAGAGCGCCAGCGCCAGCTCCGCCGCCCGTGCGGCCTCGCCCTGAAGCAGAAGCCGCGCGCCGATCTCCCGCAGCCCGTCCGGGTCCGTCTGAACCTGCGCCGAAGCGGCGCCCGCCCAGACGGCGAGCGCCAGCGCCAGCAGCCGTCTCACCGTCCGGTCACCGGTAGACGATGAAGCCGCCGGTCTCCTGGGCGGTCACATCCTCGAAGCGCGGGTCGTCGCTCTCGACCACGAAGACGCCCACGATCTCGTCGGCGTTGTCGCCCGCGATGATGGCATAGTAGGTGCCGGTCTCGTATTCCGCCGGGTTGCCGCTGTCGTCCAGCGCGTAGCTCCGCAGCTCGTTCGTCAGCTCGCCGTCGTCCGTGACCGTGCCGGGGCCCACGTCGAAGATCAGGTCCGGCAAATGAAGCTGGTTCGGCCTGGGACCGGTCGCGATGCGATTGCCCTCCAGGTCGAAGGCGCGGCGGTTCGTGATCTCCCCCTGCACGCCCCGCCCCTCGTTGAAGTCGCGGAAGTCGATGGCAATGTCCACGTCGCCGGTGGTGTACTCCATCCGGTCGCCGGCCGCGACGCCGTCGAAGGTCCGCAGGCCCGCGTAGTCGCCCGAATAGGCCGCCTGCCCGTTGGTCGGCAGGTCCACGCCGCCGTTCCGCTCATAGACGAAGCCGCCGAAGCCGTAGCCCACGTAGGTCCCGGTCCGCACGATGGCGAAGGTCGTGACGGGCTCGCCGTCCTCCGTGCGGTTCTCCGACTCGCCATAGATCGCGCGGTAGGTGGACTGCTCGATGGGGGTGCCGTTGCCGGGGTCGCGCACGAGCTCGTCGCCCTCGTAGACCCGGTAGCGGGCGCGGCTGTCGCTGCCGCTCAGCGTGCGCACGTCCTCGTCGCGCGTGTAGACGTTGTCCCCGTCGAAGGCGAGGTTGTCCACGAAGAACGTGTCCGAGGCCCGGTCGTAGCTCACGTCCTCGATGTAGCCGCCCCCGGCGTCGTCCTGCTCCTCCGAGCGGCTGAGGCTCCCGCTGCTGCCGTTCCCGTTGCCGCCGCCTCCGTTCCCGTTGCCCCCATCCTCGTCCGGGAAGAGCGGCTGCCCGTCGCCGCAGGCGGCCAGCGTGGCCACGAGGCCGAAGAGGAGAACGGTGCGGATCATGGAAGGCCTGCCCTCTGGAATTTTGCCGGAACCCTCGCCGACAACCCCCAGTCGGTCAATCGCGCCCGCGTGAACCGGCCCGCTGTGTCGCCCTTACGCCACGCGAAGGCCGCGCGCGCGCCATGCCCTGTCCCGTGGCGGCCCGCCCGCTACACTGGCCCGCGCCAGACAGGGAGGACGACCCATGCCCCTCACGCCCGAGCAGGAGGCCGAGATCGCGGCCCTCCGCGAGAGCCCCCGCCCCACGCTCCGCCCCACCGCGGAGGGGATGGAGCGCCATCTCCACCTCGTCCACCCGGTGCTCGACCACGGCCTCGTCCGCGTCGTCGACTACATGGGCGACGATTCGGCCATCTGCCAGGCGGCCCGCGTCTCCTATGGCCGGGGCACCAAGTCCGTGCAGACCGACGAGGGGCTGATCCGCTACCTCATGCGCCACTGGCACTCCACGCCCTTCGAGATGTGCGAGGTCAAGCTCCACGTGAAGCTCCCGGTCTTCGTGGCCCGCCAGTGGATCAGGCACCGCACCGCGAGCGTCAACGAATACTCCGCCCGCTACTCCATCCTCGACCGCGAGTTCTACATCCCCGCGCCCGAGGCGCTGGCCGCCCAGAGCGCCGTCAACAACCAGGGCCGGGGCGAGGTCCTGGGCGACGACGAGGCCGCCCGCGTCCTCGACTGGCTGCGCGAGGACGCGACCCAGGCCTACGACCACTACGAGGCGATGATCTCCCAGGAGGGCCAGCAGGGCCTCGCCCGCGAGCTCGCGCGCATGAACCTTCCCATGAACGTCTACACCCAGTGGTACTGGAAGACGAACCTCCACAACCTCTTCAACTTCCTCCGCCTGCGCGCCGATTCCCACGCCCAGTACGAGATCCGCGTCTACGCCGAGGCCATCGCCGCCATCGTCCAGGACTGGGTCCCCTTCGCCTGGCGCGCCTTCGAGGATTTCCGCATGGGCGGCGTCTCCTTGTCCGCCAAGGGCGTCGAGGTGCTGAAGCGCAGGCTCGCCGGGGAGGTCGTCACGCAGGAGACCTCCGGGATGAGCAAGGGGGAGTGGCGGGAGTTCGAGGGGGTGTGGGGAAGCTGATCCCCCGCGTACGTGATTGCATCGCCTCTACTGAGGTGTTGCATGCACATGCAGGAAGAATATGTAACCAACTCTAGTTACGTCTGGTGTAGGATGACGAGAAGCGCCAAACTGCGCGAGCGGTTCAAAAGCCGCCCCGCTGACTTCACATGGGATGACTTGGTCCGGCTACTTGCTGACTTTGGCTACGAGATGGTCGCCCCTAAGGCGACCTCCGCCCGACTCTTCATTTGTAAAGGTCGAGCTAAAATAAGTCTTCATAAGCCACATGATCATGTCCTTAAGAAGTATCAGGTTAGTTTGGTGCTTGAGGTCTTGGAGAATGAAGGTCTGATGTGATGCAACTCGAGTATAAAGGTTACGTTGGCTCAGCAGAAGTCTCAATTGAGGACGGAGTCAACTTTGGTAAACTGCTCTATATCAGAGACCTAGTTTCATATGAGTCGGAAACAGCTTCGGGCTTGAGAAAAGCCTTTGAAGAAGCGGTAGATGATTATTTGGAGCAGTGTTCGGATTTGGGAGTCGAACCTGACCAGCCTTACAAAGGTTCATTTAATGTGCGGGTTAGTAGCCAGCTTCACCGCGAGTTGGTTGTTTGCGCACGTCAGGCAAATGTAACTCTTAATGAGTATACATTACGTGTACTCCAAAATCACAGAAGGCTCGATACAGAAAGAAGCGATCAAAGGATGGAGAACTGGGTCTTTCGTTATAGTAATTTACGGCATCAGACCCAAGTGGTCCCTACCATTGAGGTGGTTGGATCAGAGCGTCGCATCGAGAACATCCAACAAAGCAAGGCGGAGAGGAACCAAGTCTTTTACTTCCCATTGGCGAAGATGCAATAAATGGCTAAGTTCGAAATCAAATCAGTCGTGCTTTGTGATGAAGTCCGAAGAGAGGCTCACGGAACAGCCGTGATTGTAGGAGCTTCTCTTAAAGGGCCAGATATTCCGGACGGAGGCTCCACTGTCGACCGGCTTGCCTTGTATCTGGAGGCTTCGATAGGAGATGCGTCTAAGGTCAATATTAGATTGCGGAGCCAAGAACACAAGACCTCTGTAATTGAGACCACGTTCGACTTTTCTGATGCTCCTCGGCCTACAGCCGAGGAGTTGGAGAGCGCGACACATTATGAACTACTCGTTGTGATGGTTGTAAATAAGTCGGCCATTAAGGTACCAGGGCCAGGCAGGTACGATTTGCAGATTAGAACGACAGACGGCAAGCCTTGGAAAACATACCGCAGCTACATCTTCCCAACCGAGTCGTCGGAGGAAGAAGAGAACGATTGAAGCGTAACTAAGCACACGTAGGGTGGGTGGAGAGCCGATCCGGCGTGCAACCCACGTAGAAGCGTGCCTGGGGAGGGGCCCGTGGCTTGCGCCCCTTCGGGACTTCACCCACCCTACGACGCTCTCGACACGTTGCCCGCTCCGGGGCACCTTCCTTCCCATCTATCGGAGGCCCCCACCCCATGTCCCGCCTCATCCGCCAAACCCACCGCTGGACGAGCCTCGTCTTTGCCCTCGTGGTCGCCGGCCTCTTCCTCGCCCTGGGCCTGGGCGCAGAGCCGGCGCCGTGGGTCCACGTCCTCCCCCTGCCGTCCCTCGTCCTCCTCACCGGCCTCACCCTCTTCGTGCTCCCCTACCTCGGCCGCCGCGCCGCCGGGTGATCGCGGGGCACTCCCTCCCTCGTCCGGTTTCCCCCACTTCCCTCGCCCGCGCGCCTGCGCGACATCGCGCTCCGTGTCCCGCCGGAGCCCGCCCATGCGCCTCGCCCCCGTCCTCCTCGCCCTCGCCCTCGCGGGGCTCCCCCTCGCCGCCCCGGCGCAGGGCCTCTCCGGCCCCCTGATCGGCGCGACCGGCCAGGTCTCGGCCTTCGACCTGGAACCGCAGATGCTCCCCGAGGGGCGCTGGGACTGAGGGATGCGCCAGGGCTACGGCATGGCCGGGGCAGGGGCCACGGCGGTCGAGGGGCTGGAGGGGGCGGTGCTGGCGCTCGCCTGCTTCGACCTCAACGACCGGCCCGAGATGCAGGTGCTGGTGAACTACTGGCTGCCCGGCTCGCTCCGCACCGAGGACGTCTACACGCTCGACCTCTTCAACAGCACGATCAGCGGACGCCCCGCGTCCTACGACCTGGGCCGGGGCGAGGTCTCCACCGCCGCCCTGTCCTTCCACGTCAACGAGGTGCCGCCGCCCGGCTATTATGCGGCCGTGGCCAGCTTCTCCCGCGCGCTCAACGCCCTGCCGGGGGACGCCACGATCCGCGTCCGCTTCACCCCCCGCCGCTACGCGAGCGAGACCGTCACGGCCACCTTCCCGGCCCAGGGCCTCGCCGAGGCCCTGACGGGCATCGCCGGCTCCGAGACCTGCCCGCCCGACTCGCTCAAGCGGTAGTCGCGAGGCCCGCCGGGAGGGGGCCACGCAACGCCCCGGGCCGGGGACTTGCATTACGGAATCAACGGCTTGCGCCTAGAGTGTTGCGCGGCGCCACCCCCCACCGAACGGTGCGTTTACCGGCTGTTAACTTCCCAGGCGCACCCTGATCCCTGAGTTGCGCGGGAGTCCATTTGGTTCGCGCCTCCCTCGGACGGGGCCCTGGTCGGCCAGCCCCGCGCCAGGATCATCATGACTGCCCGTGTCCGGGGCACCCTGCGGGGTGAGAGGCTTCACGGACGAGAGCTCTTTGAACGGAAGGCGCGGGCCCCCTTCCTCTCTGGGAGAGGCGCTAGGCACGCCTCGCAAAGACCCAGCCGCCGCGCGTCGAGGACGCGTCCCCCACCCGTGCCGGCTTGGCCGCCGGACGGGTGGGACCCGGGCACGACGGAGAGCCGCGGCCATCCCACGCGAGCACCGTGACGACCCGGATCAGACGAAAAGGCCGGAGCCTCGCCCCGGCCTTTCCCTCACCCTTTGGACAGGATCAGCCCGCCTTGCGGAGGTTCCCGGCCATCTGCCGGCCGTCGCGGCCCTCGATCAGGTCGAACTCGATCTTCTGATTGTCGGCCAGCCCCGTCAGACCCGACTGCTCGACCGCCGAGATATGGACGAAGATGTCCTTCCCGCCGTCATCCGGCGCAATGAAGCCATAGCCCTTCGTCGTGTTGAACCATTTGACCGTGCCTGACGCCATACCCGTCTCTCCATCGCACCTTCGAATGCCAAGCACCCGACCTCGCGGGGAAATCTAGGCGGCAGGGGACAGGGGACAACGTGTCTGCAACCCGAAATTGCATTCCTCCGCAACGGAAAGGCCCCGGACGCTCTCGCGCCCGGGGCCCCCGGTCGGTCAGTCGGGAAAGGGCTCAGAAGCGACCCTTATCCGTGGTGTCGTCGCCCGAGAGACGGGTCCGGTCGCCGGTCCGCTCGTCCTCGATCTCCACCTCGGTCTTGCGCACGGTGTCCTGGATGCGCTGGTGCTCGACCTCGGTCTCCTTGCGAAGCCCGATCTCCTCGACCACCCGGGCCTCCTTGCCGACCACGGCCTCCTCGCGGGTCTCGCGGGCCTCCAGCGTCCGGTCGCCGAGGTCCATGTCCCCAGCCGTCACCGCGCGGTCCACCGGACGGCGCTCCACATAGACGCGCTCGGACCGCAGGTCCACGTCGGCCGAGACCGGCTCCTCGCGGACGTAGGAACGGACACGCACCCGGCCGCCCTCGACCTCGCGCTTGCCGACGTTCAGCCGCTCCTCGACGACCTTGACGGTGCCGTCGTCGGCCATGTCCTCGTCGCGGTAACCGGTGGCGCCCAGGTCCGCGGTCGAGGTCCCCATGCCGGTCGTCTGGTTCATGGAGCCCGACGCGGCATAGCCGGCCTGCTGCGAGCCCAGGTCTGCCTGGCTCCGGCGCCCGGCATCGGCCGCCATCTGGAGGTTCCGGTCCTGCATCCCGTCGTCATAGATCGTGCCACGGGTGTTGCTGTCGCCGCTCAGCGCGTCGCCGACGCGGTCCGCCGCGTTGCCGATGGTCGAGCCGATGCCCGCCGCCGCGCCGCCCAGGCCCGAGGTCCCGCCAGCCATGCCGCCGGTCCCCGAGATGTCGTTCGGATCGGCGTAGGACGAGCCACGGTAGCCCGACCATCCCGACGACTGCCACTCCGACTCGCGGGTGTCGAGATCGACCGAGCCCTCGTCGTCCAGGATGTCCACGACGTTGTCGTACATCGACGACTCGAAGCCCGTCACCGTCACCATGTGCGAGCCGCGGGCCAGGCCTTCGGCATAGGCGTAGCGGTCCTCCTCGGGGAAGAAGAAGTCTCCGAGCGAATCCCAGAAGCCCTTGTGCTGGTCGCGGTAGGTCGTGTCGCTGGTGTCGACAGTGCCAGAATAGCTCTGGCCCGACCCTTGGGTTACGCGGATCTGGCTGTCGGGAATGCCGGCGGACCGCAGCCGC
>Ga0210040_10007924_pt1 | contig 12719 bp, 11 predicted proteins | sample CryGeyCG12114_NA_FD_185462 | JGI IMG/M metagenome (GOLD analysis project Ga0210040, IMG submission 185462) | Groundwater microbial communities from aquifer - Crystal Geyser CG19_WC_8/21/14_NA (SPAdes) (version 2) | ecosystem: Environmental > Aquatic > Deep subsurface > Groundwater | place: USA... | reverse complement strand
GGCACTGGGGCATGGTCCCGCGCATGATGGTCGACAGCTCACACCGGGACCTGTCGGTCGACCTGTTCGGCCGCAAGCTGCCCACGCCGATCTTCATGGCCCCGATCGGAGTCAACGGCATCTGCACGGCCGACGGGCACGGCGACCTCGCCGCCGCCACGGCATCGGCCCGCACCGGCGTTCCGTTCTGCGCCTCGACCCTGTCCAACGACCCGCTCGAGGACGTCGCCCGCGCGCAGGGCGACACGCCCGGCCTGTTCCAGCTCTACACGCCCAAGGACGAGGCGCTCGCCGCCAGCCTGGTGAGCCGGGCCGAGCAGGCCGGCTACCAGGCGCTGGTGGTCACGCTCGACACCTGGGTCACCGGCTGGCGCCCGCGCGACCTCAACAGCGCCAACTTCCCGCAACTGCGCGGCGCGGTGCTCCAGAACTATTTCAGTGATCCGGTCTTTCGCGCCCGGCTGGCGGCCCCGCCCGAGGAGAACCCGCAAGCCGCCATCCTGGAGTGGGTCGGCGTGTTCGGCAAGGTGCTGACCTGGGACGACCTGCCCTGGCTGCGCAGCCTGACCCGCATGCCGCTGGTGCTGAAAGGCATCTGCCATCCCGACGACGCCCGCCGCGCGGCCGATCTCGGCGTGGACGCCATCTATTGCTCCAACCACGGCGGGCGGCAGGCCAATGGCGGGATCGCGGCGATCGACCTCCTGCCCGACGTGGTCGCCGCCGCGGGCAGCACGCCCGTGCTGTTCGACTCGGGAGTCCGCTCCGGCAGCGACGTGGTCAAGGCACTGGCCCTGGGCGCGACCGCGGTCGGCATCGGCCGCCCCTACGCCTATGGCCTGGCACTGAGCGGCGCCGAGGGCGCGGAGCACGTCCTTCGCTCGATCCTGGCCGAGGCCGACCTGCTGATGGCGGTCAACGGCTACCCAACGATAGGCGAGGTCCGACGGGCGGGAGCCTCGCGGCAGCCCGGCTAGGCCGGCCGGCCCGCCCATTCCTTGTTGATGCCCAGCGCGGCCAGCGTGCAGATCACGCCCGACAGCAGGTACAGCCCGACCGACCACAGCCCGACCTTGCTCGCCAGCAGCAACGCCACCAGCGGCGCAAAGCCCGCGCCGATGAACCACGCCGAATTGGAGACGATGGCCGCGCCCGTGTAGCGATAATTGGTCGGAAAGTTGCCGTTCACCGTCCCCGACGACTGGCCGAAGGAAAGGCCGAGCAGGATGAAGCCGCTCAGCATGTAGACGGTCTCGCCCAGCTTGCCGGCGCTCAGCAATTGCGGAGCAAAGCCGCTGTAGGCGCCGATCAGCACGGCCGACACGCCCAGCACCGCGCGCCGCCCGGCCCGGTCGGCGATGAAGCCTGACGCCAGGATTGCCAGCACACAGACCGCGGCGCCGAATGCTTCCAGGACCAGGAAGCGGACGGGGTCCGCCTCGGCATAAAGCTGGACATAAGACAGCGGGAACACCGCCACCAGGTGGAACAGGGCAAAGCTCGCCAGCGGGGCGAAGGCCCCGAGCAGGATCGTCCGCCACTGGCTGAACAGCGTCTCGAACGGCGGCGATGGCTGCAGGTCGCGGGTCTTGAACAACCGCTCGAACTCGGGCGTCGCGACCAGCCGCAGGCGGGCGAACAGCGCCACCACGTTGATCGCCAGCGCCACGAAGAACGGATAGCGCCAGCCCCAGCTGAGGAAGTCGGCCGGCGTCAGCAGCGCCAGGAAGTAAGCGAACAACGCGCTGGCAACGATCAGCCCGAGCGGCGCTCCCAGCTGCGGGATCATGCCATACCAGCCGCGGCTCTCCTTGGGGGCGTTCAGCGCCAGCAGGGAGGGCAGCCCGTCCCACGATCCGCCCAGCGCGATGCCCTGGCACAGGCGGAAGAAGCCGAGCAGCCAGATGCTGATCCCTCCGACCTGCGCGTAGCTGGGCAGCAGCGCGATCGCCATGGTCGACCCGCCCAGCAGGAAGATGGCGATGGTCAGCTTCACCCCGCGCCCGTGACGCTGGTCGATCCAGGTGAACAGCAGGGTCCCGATCGGCCGGCCGATGAACGCCAGGCCGAACAGCGCAAAGGAATAAAGTGTGCCGGTCAGCGGATCGGCAAACGGGAACACGTAGGCCGGAAACACCAGCACGGACGCGATCGCGTAGACGAAGAAGTCGAAGAACTCGCCGGTGCGGCCGATGATCACCCCGATCGCGATTTCGCCCGGCCGGATCTCGCCCTTGCGGGCATTGACCAGCAAAGCATCGCGCTCGAGCGGTTCGGAGCTGGCGGCTGGGACAGCGGAGTTCATGACGTGATAACGATCCTGCCTGGAGCTTGGATGCTTGCGCCCTGACGCGTACGCAAGCTGATGCGTACGCCAGGGCAATAACGCCAGATGGCACGTACGCGATCGGAACGGGATTGGACAAAATGTCCAATGTCGCACTGCCGGTAAAAGCCTACATGGGCCCCATGCTGCAGCCATTGCCAACGGCGGCCACCCGGATTCGGGCGGGCCTGCTCTGCTCCCTTCCGCTGTTCCTGGCCGCCTGCGACCGCGCGGTGCTGAACCCGGCCGGGCAGGTCGCCCGCCAGCAGCGCGACATCATCGCCGTCTCCACCGGACTGATGCTGCTGATCATCGTTCCCGTGATGATCCTGACCGTGATCTTCGCCTGGCGCTACCGCAAGGGGAAGGGCGGCACCTACGATCCGCACTTCGATCACTCCACCGCGCTGGAGCTGGTGATCTGGTCGGCTCCACTGCTGATCATCATCATCCTGGGCGCGCTGACCTGGTCGAGCACCCACCTGCTCGACCCATTCCGTCCGCTCGACCGCCCGGCCGTGGCGCAGGACGCCGACGCCCCGCGTGAGAACATCCTGCGGGTGCAGGTCGTCTCCATGGATTGGAAGTGGCTGTTCATCTACCCCGACCAGGGCATCGCCACCGTTAACGAGCTGGTGCTTCCGGTCGGCCGCCAGGTGCGGTTCGACCTCACCTCCACCAACATGATGAGCACCTTCTACGCGCCGACCATGGCGGGCATGATCTACGCCATGCCGGGCATGCAGAGCACGCTTCACGCGGTGCTCGACAAGCCGGTCAGCGCCGAGGGCCTGTCAGGCATGTACACCGGCGCCGGGTTTGCCGACCAGCGTTTCAAGCTCTACGGGGTGCCGAACGCCCGCTTCGACCAGTGGGTAGCGGAGGCCAGGGGCTCCGGCCGTGCCCTCGATCTGCCGGCCTACATGCAATTGGTGAAGCCCAGCGAGAAGGTGCCGGTGATGCACTTCGCGGCGGTCCAGCCCGACCTGTTCCGGCGGGTGGTGGAGCGCTGCGTCGAGCCGGGTCGCCCATGCATGAGCGACGTCATGCGCCATGACATGGCTCGTGGCGGCGGTCACCCGCACGACGTCCGTCCCGGCGCCGGCATGCCGCCGGGCCGCGCCTCGGCTCCGCCGCACGGCGACAAGCCCGAAGGGGCGATCTTCAAGGCGCCGGAAGAGAAGGGCTCGGGCCCGAACGTCACCAAGCCGACCAACCCCAACCAGGCACCCGGAGTGACCAGGCCGGGCGCGGACGCCAACCGCAACATGACTGAACTGAGCCCTTGGGCCTCGCCGCTCGACGCGGCGGCGGCCCGGGCCTGATCGGAGCGATCCCGTGACCATCGACCATCTCGCCAAGATCATCTTCGGCCGGCTCACCTTTGAGTCCTTTCCGATCCACGAACCGATCCTGCTGGTCACGTTTGCCGCGACCATGTTGCTCGGCCTCGGCATCGTCGCCGCCATCACCAAGTTCAAGCTGTGGGGCTGGCTGTGGCGCGAATGGTTCACCACCGTCGATCACAAGAAGATCGGCATCATGTACATCATCCTGGGCACGATCATGCTGCTCCGGGGCTTCGCCGACGCGTTGATGATGCGGGCCCAGCAGGCGATCGCCTTCGGCAACGAAGGCTATTTGCCCGCCCACCACTTCGACCAGGTGTTCACCGCCCACGGCACCATCATGATCTTCTTCGTGGCGATTCCCCTGGTGTCGGGCGTCATCAACTTCGTCATGCCGCTGCAGATCGGGGCCCGTGACGTCGCCTTTCCCTACCTCAACTCGCTGAGCTTCTGGCTGACCGCGGCCGGCGCCGCGCTGGTCATGGCCTCCCTGTTCATCGGCGAGTTCTCGACCGCCGGCTGGCTCAACTACGTGCCCGTCTCCAACCTGCAGAACTCACCGGGGGTCGGCCCCGATTATTACCTGTGGGCGCTCCAGATAGCCGGCGTCGGCACCAGCCTGTCGGCGATTAACATGGTCACCACCATCCTCAAGATGCGGGCGCCGGGCATGACCATGATGAAGATGCCGGTGTTCTGCTGGACGGCCCTGTGCAGCCAGGTGCTGGCGGTCGCCATCTTCCCCATCCTCACCGCCGCCTTCGCCATGCTGATGCTGGACCGCTACCTCGGGTTCAACTTCTTCACCAACGACCTTGGTGGAAACCCGATGATGTACTGGAACCTCGTCTGGATCTGGGGCCACCCGGAGGTGTACGTCCTGATCCTGCCGGTATTCGGCATCTATTCGGAGGTGACCTCCACCTTCACGGGCAAGCGGCTGTTCGGCTATTCCTCCATGGTCTACGCCACGGTGGTCATCACCATCCTCAGCTACCTCGTCTGGCTGCACCACTTCTTCACCATGGGGTCCGGCGCGTCGGTCAACAGCTTCTTCGGCATCGCCACCATGGTGATCTCGATCCCGACGGGCGCCAAGATCTTCAACTGGCTGTTCACCATGTACCGGGGCTCGATCCGCTTCGAGCTGCCGATGATGTGGGTGGTGGCCTTCATGCTGACCTTCGTGGTCGGCGGAATGACGGGCGTGTTGCTGGCGGTGCCCCCGGCCGACTTCGTGCTCCACAACTCGCTGTTCCTGGTCGCCCACTTCCACAACGTCATCATCGGCGGCGTGGTGTTCGGCCTCTTCGCGGGCATCGAATACTGGTTCCCCAAGGCCTTCGGCTTCAAGCTCGACCCGTTCTGGGGCAAGGTCCACTTCTGGGGCTGGGTGATCGGCTATTGGGTCGCCTGGACGCCGATCTACATCGTCGGCCTGATGGGCACCACGCGGCGCATGCGCTACCTGGAGGATCCCACCCTGCAGCCGTACTTCGTCGTCGCGGCGATCGGCGCGGTGATCATCCTCATCGGCATTGTCGGCTTCCTGATCGGCATGGTGGTCAGCATCAAGAACCGGGAGAAGCTCAAGGTCGGCAACGATCCCTGGGACGGCCGCACCCTGGAATGGTCGACCACCTCGCCGCCGCCGGCCTATAATTTCGCCTTCACCCCCGTGGTCCATGACCTCGACGCCTGGTACGACATGAAGTGCCGCGGCTACGAGCGGCCGGCCGGGGGCTACCGCCCCATCCACATGCCCCGCAACACCGGCACGGGCGTGATCCTGTCGGGCCTCGCCGCGGTGCTCGGCTTTGGGATGATCTGGTACATGTGGTGGCTTGCCGCGCTGGCCTTCGTGGGCCTGGTGGTCGTCGCCATCGGCCACAGCTTCAACTACAACCGGGACTATTACATCCCGGCCGACGAGGTGGCCCGGATCGAAGCCGGTCACGAGCCGCCCCCGCCACCCGAGCAGCGGCCCGACCGCGACGCTCCCCTCGTGCCGGCGGAGGCGAAGTGATGGCCGACGAACTCGACCGCCAGGCCGGCCGCGAGGCCGCCGCCAGCCCGACCTTCCACCTGGTGGAGGACGAGCACGGCCACGGCCACGGCAGCCCGACCATGCTCGGCTTCTGGATCTACCTGATGAGCGACGCGCTCATCTTCGCCGGGCTGTTCGCGACCTTTGGCGTGCTCAGCACCAGCTACGCCGGCGGACCCACCCCGCGGGAGATCTTCGAGCTTCCGCTGGTGGCGCTCAACACCGCCATCCTGCTGGTGTCGTCCATCACCTTCGGCTTCGCCATGCTGGCGATGGAGGGCGGCAAGGTCCGTACTGTGCAGCTGTGGATATTGGTCACCGGCCTGCTCGGCGCGGCCTTCGTCGGGGTGGAGTTGTACGAATTCATCCACCTGATCGGCGAGGGAGCGACCCCGCAACGCAGCGCCTTCCTGTCCGCCTTCTTCACTTTGGTCGGCACCCACGGCCTGCACGTCACCTTGGGCATCGTCTGGATCCTGGTCATGCTGGTCCAGCTCCAGCAGCGCGGCCTCCACATCGAAAACAAGCGCCGCCTGATGTGCCTCAGCATGTTCTGGCACTTCCTGGACGTGATCTGGATCGGCGTGTTCACCTTTGTCTACCTGCTGGGAATGATCCGATGAGCTCCCCCGATCACGCGGTCGACCACGACCTGCACAGCCACGGCGACACCCACGGCCACGGCACCATGCGCAGCTACGTCGTCGGCTTTCTGCTGTCGGCCGTGCTGACCGCCATTCCGTTCTGGCTGGTGATGAGCGGCGCGCTTCAGCCCGGCGCCACCGCGGCGCTGGTCATCGGCCTGGCCATTGTCCAGATCCTGGTCCACACCGTCTGCTTTCTCCACGTCAACACGCAGGCGGAGGGCGGCTGGACGCTGATCGCTTACGTGTTCACGGGCGTGATCGTGTTCATCACCATCGCCGGCTCCGTGTGGATCATGTACCACCTCAACACCAACATGATGCCGGGCATGCCCACCGGCCAGGTCAGCGGCACGCCGTGACCGATGCGGGCGGGGGGCGAGGCAAACGCTGGCTCCTCCTCGCGCTGTGCCTGGTCGGGCTGGTGCTCTTCACCGGCCTCGGCATCTGGCAGGTCGAACGGCGAGCGTGGAAGCTCGACCTCATCGAGCGGGTCCACGCGAGAGTGACTGCCCCGCCCGTCCCGCTGGGTCCGTCACCCGGCTGGTCCGGCTGGAGCGACCGCCGCGACGCCGAATATCGCCACGTCAGCCTGACCGGCAGCTTTCGCCACGACCGTGAGACGTTGGTCGACGCCCTGACCGAGCTCGGGTCCGGCTACTGGGTGCTGACGCCGGTGCAGACGGCCGGCTCGATCGTGTTGGTGAACCGCGGCTTCGTGCCCCGTGACCAGAAGGGCAGGGTGGATCGCCCGGCCGGCCCGGTCACGATCACCGGCCTGCTTCGCCTGCCGGAGCCGAACGGCCGCTTCCTCCGCCCCAACAAGCCGGCGCAGGACCTGTGGTATTCGCGCGACGTGGCGGCGATCGCCCGCGCCCGGCACCTCGAAGCAGTCGCGCCGTTCTTCGTGGATGCCGACGCTTCTCCGAACCCGGCCGGCTGGCCACGTGGCGGACTGACGGTGACCCAGTTCCGCAACGCCCACTTGGTCTACGCCCTGACCTGGTTCGCGCTGGCGGCGCTATCCGCGGTCGGTCTGGTGCTGCTGCTCCGACCGGCGCACAAGGCGGGCTGATGGAGCGCCCGCTGCTCGCCCTGACCCGCCAGCCTCCCGAGGCGCTGCCGACCCGCCCGCCGGACGATGCCGCGGCCGAGAACATGCGCCAGCTGGTCCAGCTGCGCTGGCTGGCGGTCGGTGGGCAGCTGATCGCCATCTTGCTCGCCCACTTCGGGCTCGGCGTCGACCTGCCGCTTCAGCCGATGCTGGGGATCATCGCCGTCCTGGCCGGGGCGAACCTGGTGTTCACCGTCACGCTCCGCCGCCATTGGATCGCACCGGGCGAACTGCTGCTGGCCCTGCTGCTCGACATGGCGGCGCTGACCGTCCAGCTCTACCTCAGCGGCGGCGCGACCAATCCGTTCATCTCCCTCTACCTGCTGCAGGTCGTGCTCGGCGCCATCCTGCTCGGCCAGGCATCGGCCTGGCTGCTGGCGGCCACCGCCGCCGCCTGCTTCGTCTTTCTCAGCGTCCGCCACCTGCCGCTGCGCTACCCCCCGCGGCTGTGGGACCTGGAGGCCAATCTCCAACTGATCGGCCAGGCGGTCAGCTTCGCCCTCGTCGCCGCGCTGTTGATGCTGTTCATCAACCGGATCAGCCGCAACCTGCGCGCCCGCGACCAATATGTCGCCGAACTGCGCCAGCGGGCGGTGGAGGAGGACGGGATCGTCCGCATGGGCCTGTTCGCCAGCGGCGCCGCGCACGAACTGGGAACGCCGCTCTCGACCCTGTCCGTGCTCATCTCCGACTGGCAGCGCACCCCGGCGCTGGCCGGCGACCCCGACCTCGGCGAGGAACTGGCCGACGCCCAGGCGGAAGTCGCCCGCTGCAAGGAGATCGTGTCCAACATCCTCCATTCGGCCGGCATGGCGCGGGGCGAGGCGATGGGTTCCGAAGCGGCTCGCGACCTGCTGGACGGCATTGTCGCCGAATGGCGGGCGGTCCGCGGCGACATCCCCCTCGGCTATTCGGCCAGCGTTGCCGACACCGCCCGCATCGCGGCCGAGCCGGCGCTGCGCCAGGCGATCTGGAACCTGCTTGAGAATGCGGGCGAGGCCTCGCCCGGCGGAATCGACCTGGCCGCCGGCGTGGAAGGCGGCTCGCTGGCGGTCACCGTGCGCGATCGCGGCCCCGGCTTCGCCCCGGCGCAGCTGGCGCGGATCGGCCAGCTCTACTATTCCAGCAAGGGCGCCGGCCACGGCCTCGGCCTGTTTCTCGCCGCCAACGTCGCCCGGCGGCTCGGCGGAACCCTGGAGGCGGACAACCGCCCGGACGGCGGGGCCGCGGTGCGCCTGCTGCTGCCGCTGACGTCGGGCCCGAGGAAAGGAGCGGGACGTGGAACCTGACACCAAGCGGCTGGTCATCGTCGAGGACGACGCCGCTTTTGCCCGCACGCTGGGCCGCTCGTTCGAACGGCGCGGCTACCAGGTCCGGCTGGCCCGCTCGGCGGCCGAGCTCGACGCCCTGCTCGACGAGGAGGTGCCCGACTATGCCGTGGTCGACCTCAAGCTCGACGGCGACTCCGGCCTGCCGTGCGTCGGCCGGCTGCACGACCTTGGTCCCGACATGCGGATCGTCGTCCTGACCGGCTACGCCAGCATCGCCACGGCGGTGGAAGCGATCAAGCTGGGCGCCTCCCACTACCTCCCCAAGCCCTCCAACACCGACGATATCGAAGCGGCGTTCGGCCGCGCGGGGGGCGATGCCGACGTTCCGATCGGCGACCGCCAGAGCTCCATCAAGACCTGGGAATGGGAACGGATCAACGAAACGCTGGCCGACACCGGCTTCAACATATCCGAAACCGCCCGCCGGCTCGGCATGCATCGCCGAACCCTTGCGCGAAAGCTCGACAAGCGGCCGCTGCGGTGAACGGCGGCCGGCGCCGCCGTCTTTGAGACGGGCCGTGCGTCCAATAACGGTGAGGAACGTTGATGGGTCCGGGAGGCAACCCCAGATGGGCGTGGCATGAAGAAGGGTGACGAGCTGATGCCGCCTCCCCGGCCGGGGCGGCGGAACTGGACGCGGGCGGAGGATTACCTCCCGCAGCGCCGGTCCCGGCGCGCACCCGGACGGCAACTGACCGCCCGCCCTTCGCACCTTGAGGTGGAAGATCATGACCATGGCCGACCCTCGCTGGGCATTGTCCCGTTCGCCCTGCTGATGCTGGGCCTGGCCGTGCTGGCGGTCGCCATTGCCATCACCGCCTGGCCGGGCAGCCGCCCGGTGCAGGCCGCCAGGGCGGCCGCGGCGGAACCGGGCACGGCCGCGCCCGGCTGGCTGGACCGCCGCTAACGATTGCACCCGCGCAACGAACCAGCCCTTGCGGCCTCCTCGCCGGGACGGCAGGGAATGGTGCATGACGCTGTTCGAACCTGGACGAAACTGCTGGGGAGTGGCGCGCGCCGACAATGCGGCCGTGATCATCGACGCGTGCGACTATTATCGCGTCATCCGCCAGGCGATGCTCCAGGCCAGGCACCGCATCCTGATCATCGGCTGGGACTTCGATCCGCGGATCAAGCTCGACCGGACCGAGGATGCCAACCGTGACGAAAGCCTTGGCGATTTCCTGCTGCACCTGTCGGAGACCAGGCCGGACGTCCCCATCCTGATCCTCAAGTGGGACGTGGGGGCGATGAAGATGCTGTTCCGCGGGCAAGCGCTGGCCTGGCTGGCGCGGCTGGCGGCGCAAAAGGCGATCCGCTTCCGCCTCGACCACGCCCATCCGGTGGGCTGCAGCCACCACCAGAAGATCGTGGTGATCGACGACTGCTTTGCCATCTGCGGCGGGATCGACATGACGGGCGACCGCTGGGACCGGCCGGCCCATGCCGATGGCGACCCCAATCGGATCCGCCCCAACGGCGCACCCTACGGGCCGTGGCACGACGCCACCATGGCGGTGGACGGCGACGCGGCCGTTGCGATCAGCGCCATCGCCCGCGACCGCTGGCACCGGGCGACCGGCAAGCAGCTGCCGGCCATCGAGGATGCCGAGTGCATCTGGCCCGAAGGGCTCAAGCCCACCTTCCAGCGGGTCGAACTGGCGGTCGCCCGCAGTGCCGCCGCCTTTCAGGACTGGCCCGCCGTCAAGGAAGTGGAGGCGCTGTTCGTCGACATGATCGAGCGCGCCGAAAGTTTCATCTACATCGAAAACCAGTATTTCACCTCGCCGGTGATCGCCGCCGCCATCATCCGCCGGCTGGAGGCGCCCGACCCGCCGGAGATCGCCCTGGTGGGACCGCTCAGGGCCGACGGCTGGCTGGAGCAGGTGGCGATGGACGCGACCCGCGTCCGCCTGGCCCAGCTGATCGGCCGCCGGGACCCGGGCAACCGCTTCCGCATCTTCACGCCCAAGACCAGGGGCGGCGAAGACATCTATGTCCACGCCAAGCTGATGATCGTCGACGACCGCATCCTGCGCGTCGGCTCGTCCAACATGAACAACCGCAGCCTGGGCCTCGACAGCGAGTGCGACCTGGCGGTGGAGGCCGACTCGCCCGAGGAGGTCGCCGCCATCGCTGCCCTGCGCACCCGGCTCCTGGCCGAACACCTCGGCGCGACCAAAGAACAGGTGGCGGCCGAGTTCGAGCGCACCGGCTCGCTGCTCGCCACCATCGAGGTCCTGCGCGGACCGGGCCGCAGCCTCGCCCTCCTGCCGGTCGCCCCGCCCTCGGGCACCGCCTCCTATATCGCCGACCACGAACTGCTCGATCCCAAGAGCCCCGACAGCATGTTCGAGGGCCTGACCCGGCGCAGCCTGCTTGGGCCGATCCGCCGCCGCTGGCATGGCCGCCGCCGTCGCCGCGAACGTCGCACGACCATGCCCGCCTGATGGCCCGGCGCCCGGCCAAGCCCAAGTCCCCGAGCCTGCCGACGCGCCTCGCCCAGCTGCTGCAGACCCGCGGCTGGAGCCCGATCACCCTGCTCAACCGGGCCGACCGCCTGCTCGGCGCCAGGGGCGGCGCGCGCCAGGTCGGCAGCGGGCTTCGCTACGGCTCGCACGATCGTCACCTGCTCGACGTGTGGGCGCCCCCGACCCGTCGGCAGCGGCCCGAGGGGGGCTGGCCGGTGGTGGTCTTCTTTTATGGCGGCGGCTGGCAGTCGGGTCACCGCACCGACTATGGTTTCGCCGCGGCCGCCTTCGCCGACGCCGGCCTCCTGGCGGTCGTTCCCGACTACCGCCTCGCTCCGGCCGTGCGCTACCCCGGCTTCCTGTGGGACTCGGCACTGGCGCTGCGGTGGGTCAGCAGGAACATCGCGGCCTATGGCGGCGACCCGCGCCGGATCGCCGTCGCCGGGCACAGCGCCGGCGCCTACATCGGCGCCATGCTCGCGCTCGACACCCGCTGGCTCGACGGCGTCCACCTGCCGGCCGACACCATCAAGGGCGCGGCCCTCATCAGCGGTCCCTACGACTTCGCCCCGTTTCGCGAATATCGCGGCCGCGCCGCCTTTGCCCACTGGCCCGATCCGGTGGAGACCCAGCCGATCACCCACGTCCGCGCCGATGCGCCCCCGATCCTCCTGCTCCACGGCCAGTCCGACCGGCTGGTCTATGCCAAGAACAGCCGGGTCCTCGCCGCCCAGCTGGAGGCGGTGGGCGCTCCGGTCGTGCTCAACATCTATCCCCAGGCCAACCACATCGACCCGGTCGTCGCCCTCTCGCGCCCGTTCCGGTCGCGCCTGCCGGTGCTGGAGGATGCCGTCACTTTCTTGCGCTCGGCCACTGCGCTTCCCACCTCCGCTTCCGAGTAGAGCGGAAGGGTAGTCAATTGGAGCAGTGGCACGGGACGACGATCCTGGGCGTGAAAAAGGACGGCCGCACGGTGATCGCCGGGGACGGCCAGGTCAGCATGGGCAATACGGTGATGAAGCCGAACGCCCGCAAGGTCCGCCGCATCGGCAAGGATGGCAAGGTCATCGGCGGCTTCGCCGGTGCCACCGCCGACGCCTTTACCCTGTTCGAGCGGCTGGAGAAGAAGCTCGAAACCCATCACGGCCAGCTGATGCGCGCCGCGGTGGAGCTGGCCAAGGACTGGCGCACTGACAAGTTCCTGCGCAACCTGGAAGCATTGATGATCGTCGCCGACGGCGATGTCATGCTGATCCTCACCGGCAACGGCGACGTGCTGGAGCCCGAAGCGGGCATCGCCGCGATCGGCTCGGGCGGCAATTACGCCCTGGCCGCGGCCCGGGCGCTCAGCGAATATGAACCCGATCCCGAAAAGCTCGCTCGCCGCGCCATGGCCATCGCTGCCGAGGTTTGCGTGTTCACCAACGACCGCCTGAC
>Ga0210040_10007923_pt1 | contig 12719 bp, 10 predicted proteins | sample CryGeyCG12114_NA_FD_185462 | JGI IMG/M metagenome (GOLD analysis project Ga0210040, IMG submission 185462) | Groundwater microbial communities from aquifer - Crystal Geyser CG19_WC_8/21/14_NA (SPAdes) (version 2) | ecosystem: Environmental > Aquatic > Deep subsurface > Groundwater | place: USA... | reverse complement strand
ATGTACCAACGACAAGGGATCCTGCGAATATCTCGATGTTGTGTACCGGAGTCACGATGTTGGAATGTACTACACCGGCATATTTTGGGCGACCATCGGAAGCATATTGTTGCTATGGGCCATTGGCCGACACTTTCTGCCATCACAGCCGTCCGGCGTGCAATTACCGGTCGAAGCAGGAGAGGGAGTGCAAGAGAAGGGAAGTGCTTGGGCACGTTTCATCAAGGCTGTGCCGGCATACGCGAGGCACTATCTTCTTCCGGATGCTGCGAGGCCCATCTTTGGAAGAGTGACGAGGACGCAAGTGCTGACGCTGGTCGTCCTCACTGCATACCTCGCCCTCTGGTCATTCGTTGGCATCGTCTACAAGAAGTGGGTCACACCAGTCAAGAAGATGCCTGGTGTCTTCAACACACGAACGAGTCTTGGCCCCTGGTCTGATCGTGTAGGTGTACTGGCGTACGCTCTCACACCACTCTCCATCCTGCTCTCCAGCCGTGAGTCGATCCTGTCGCTCGTCACCGGACTCCCATACCAAAGCTTCATGTTCCTGCACCGATGGCTCGGATACATCATCTTCGCGCAGTCGGCACTTCACACAGTTGGATGGTGTATCGTCGAGATCAAGCTGTACCAGCCTCAGCCTACCGTGGGTCTCGAGTGGATTGTGCAGACGTACATGATCTGGGGTCTTGTTGCAATGATCCTCCTGACCCTCCTCGTCGTGCTCTCCACGCCCTGGGCTATCCGGCTCACAGGCTACGAGTTTTTCCGCAAATCCCACTACATCCTCGCCATGGTCTACATTGGCGGCTGCTGGGGCCACTGGGAGCAGCTAAAGGTCTTTCTTCTGCCAGGATTGATCGTCTGGTTCATCGACCGCGCCATCCGCTTCGCGCGAACCGCGCTCTTGCACTACAACTTCCTGCCTTCTGGTCACATGGGCTTCCGCGCTGCCCCAGCAAATCTCATCTTCTTCAAGGACGAGATCAACGGTGATGTTGTGCGCTTGGACTTTGACCACCCACACGACGCCTGGGACGTTGGTCAACACTTCTATCTCATGTTCCCAGAGAGTAGCGTTTGGCAGTCGCATCCGTTCACACCTCTGAGCCAACCAGTGTATGGTGCCGACATGCAGAGACATTCGTACATCTTCCGCGCAAAGAAGGGCGAAACGAAGAAGATTGCTGAGCTGTCAGCGAAACGCGCCGCTCGTATGAAGGATCATGAAGAGTCGCACGAAGGCCTAATGCCAGATGCGAGGCTCTCAACTGTGCTCACGGGTCCGTACGGTGAGCGCACGATGCGCAACCTGCCTGTGGAGTCCAACATCCTGTGTATCGCTGGAGGCACTGGCATCACCTACGTTCTGCCCGTACTCCTCGATCTCGCATCTTGCCCACAGTCAATTGATCGCCGCATGTCCCTGATATGGGTGATCCGCCATCGAAAAGATATTGATTGGGTCGCGCCCGAACTCGCTATTCTGAAGCGCAAGTGTCCGAACCTGCGCACTAGCATCCACATCTACGTCACTCGCGCAATTGAGGACGTTGATCCGACCGTTCCTGCTGTTTCCGAGAAGGCTGTGGTGAATGAATGCTCGAAAGAGATCGAGCCTGCGTCGGCCTCCGCATCATCTTCAGAATCTCTGTCCTCGGCACTTTCAGTGCACGGCGTATCAAAGGCCGATCTGGGTCTGAACCATTACCAAGCACGACCAAACCTCAGCGCGTTGGTGCCAGAGTTCATTGCCAACACGATCACGGGAAGGACGGATGTGTTCGCATCGGGACCTGGTGAGATGATCAGTGACCTGAGGAGTATAGTAGCAGCGGCGAACAAGGGCAGACAGGTGTGGAGAGGCGAAGACAGGTTCGACGTACGCCTCACGTGTGATGATCGCTTAGAGTGGTAGATGTAGCTCTTGATACCCCAATGCAATTTTCGTAACGTTCACCCACTAGTAATTGCTGTAGCGAGTGGGCGAGTTTGCCGCTTGTTTGAGAACAATGAACGCTGAACCCACGACAACTGGCTAGCTTTCGTAACGCCAAGGTTGTACTCGGTGTCAGTCCCGTCTGCGCCTAAAGAATATTACGAGGCTTATGTGGAGGGAATGGTCGGAGCAGTTGACGCTATTGGCTCGTCATCGCACGTGGATGTGCCGCTCTTGAAGAAAGCGCGAACTCCTTCTCAACCTCAAACTTCTCTAATCCTCCTCTCCACAGACAAACTCTCTGAGTATATACAATTCAACTGTTCTACAGCGCGGTAGCCGAGAGTTACAATGCGCAGGCATTTGAGAAGTCACGCTCGCACGTCGCAAGCAGAGCCCGCACCTCGCCACTGTACGCGCGACCGAGTTGGATTGACAGCACGGTAGCACACCTCCGCCTCTCGCAACGACCGTTTGCACTGTTTGGTTCCGCGAAAATGTCTTCCAGGACTAGAAAGAGAAGGATGGCACCAACTCATCCGTAATGCGTCCGCATGTCTGGCATGCGCAAGGTGTCTCAGCTTGACCATTACTCGAGCAGGAAAGGAGAGCGAAAAGTACTTTGTTCAAGCAGTCCCTTGAGAAGCATCCAAGTCTAGAACACGTTCTTGATGGAGCATCGCTGGAGCCGCAGACCCGGATGCCGGCTCACTCTACCGGACTTAGACCCCTTCGACTGCAGCAGTATCGTTGCCCGATTTCCGGATGGCTTTAATTTCTCCCGCGCGCTCGCTGGATGTGCCTTTTGCATTCGAAAGCATCAATTACGCGGACTGTGTTTTATACCGTGCAAATGATCTCTCGGAATCAGGCCCGTCTTGTGGCGCTGATACCCAACCACCCACGAGCCTGGCGATGCCACACACACAATTGATGATCTCACCCAGACACCGGTCATTTCACCCCTTTTATAGACCCTGCCGCGTCATGTATCCAGCGCCCAAGCCGTTGTTCCTGCGTCCGAGGTGGCTTCGAATGACTTGTGTGGCTCGAGACTCTTCAAGATTTGGGCCGCCACAGCTTGGCACCTGCCGACATCCGCGTAGGCGCCGTTGGTCTTACGCAACAGCGTTAGATAGCACCAGGATCGCAGATTGGGGTGCATCTCGATAAAACAGGGTCGCGTGCTTTCATCATGAAGGAAAAGTTGGTTGTCGAATCTCCTTATCGTCTTTCGCTTGCTTTCTTTTGGCATTGAAGAGGCTGTTGTTGTATATTCTTTAATCCAAGTACCTCCCTTCACTCTTTACTTGTCCACAATACACTCGCTACATTCGATACATTCCGAAACTATGAAGAGCGCGCTACCAACACTCGCTTTTATCGCCGCTGTGGCTTTCGCGCAAGAACGTTGCGACGCGCCATACCCGAACGTCTATTGCAACACGACCGAAATCCTCGCGTTCCAGTCATACGACTGCAAACCGTACCACGTCTTCATCGCTCGCGGCTCAGACGAACCCTATCCCGGCCGCCAGGGAAATATTACGCGCGAGATCTGCTCGCGTATTGGAAGCAACAATTGTTCTTTCGAGAGCATCGAGTACCCAGCGAAGAGCACTGCGTGGGGCAAAGACGAGTGGTGCAAGTCTGCAACAAAAGGCCAAGCGAATGGGCAGGCGCAGATGAAGGGCTACACCGAAAAGTGCCCGAATGCGAAGCTCATCTTACTTGGCTTCTCGCAAGGTGCGGCTGTGGCGCAGGATATCCTTGGTGGTGGAGGCGGAAAAGTTTTCGAATGCGAGCAACCGGTCAGCCAAGCTCTGGATAGTGCGACAGGCTCAAAGGGTAAGCATGCAATTGCTTGCGTCAACGAACATGTGCTGATAGTTTCGAAGTCGTTGCAGCAGTAACCTTTGGCGCCGTGATTCGCTCGCGGAACCAAAACTTCACCATCGGCGACGGCGTAGACTACGATGGTCAACGTGCACGAACAACCTCCCAATTGCAGGCACTGAACAAGTACTCTGACCGTCTCCGCGACTACTGCCACAATGGTGACCCGATGTGCGCGGTTGGAAGCACGCCCGTGGATGTGTACAACCATCTGAATTACTTCCTGGAGCACAACGAAGAGGTGGTTTCTTGGGTGGCCGAGAAGGCGAAGTCTAGTGGAGAAAAGGTAAGTGAAGGAGATAGACCCAGCGAGCCCAGTCCCAGTAGAAGCATTGCTTCTCCCAGCATGACAACCTCGTCCAGGCAGAGGACTAGTCCGGCGCAAAGCAGCACTACCTCCAAGCCTAGCCCTCCATCCCAGACGAGCACATCAACCCCTTCCAGCACTCCAACCCCCTCGAGCGTTCCAGCACAAACCAACACGTTGTTTCAGTCTAGTTCTACTACATCGGTAATTGCAAACTCGGCTGCAGCAACCCCTTTAGTCATCGCGTCCGCAACTCGATCAACAACTGACAGCTCCGAGGCCCAACCTGCGCAGACCGGCACCACTGGAAATACAGTCAGTGGGAACACCGGCGCAGCTAGCGCTCTGGGCGCATCACCGCTTCTTACTGTCGCCGCCGCCGCTCTTTTCTTCGTATCCTAGTCGTAACGGTTATGTTGTGATACTGCTGCATCTTAGCTTTGGCGTTCCGGGTACATTATACATATTGGAACAAGAGAAGTAATGGTCGAGTTTATAGCTTCAGCATGGCCGTTAGCTGGAAACAGTTGTCCATGTGTATGCCACTGAGGTAGACAGGAAGCGACCCTAATACCACAGCGTGTACGCGCGCTTTCTTAATCTCGGCATAGCAAATTCACTCATATATCTTTTGTACTGCGTGCGTGCATCGTCCTTCGTTCAGGGTTCCAGACCTTCACTGATTTGCCTGCTGCGATTGTCATTTCTAAGTACTTTCCTAATCAGGCAACAATGGTCCGAGGTTAAATCGAAGTAGATCGAACTAGGGTGTCGGGTGGGTTTGGTCAAAGGTCGCGAGAAGATTATTTGGTGTTCGAGACGATAGTAGCTGGAAAGGAAAAGCAAAAGGAGGCGCAGCAGCGGGATGCCACCCTCCTAGTGCAGATCAGTGGCTCTCCTCGCGACCCCTCCGACAAACTATCCCAAACAATGACATCACTCCCGCGCCTGTTGACGCCCTAAGATTTTTCGGGGCCGTCTCCTGAGCTTAAATCATTCTTAACTCTCATGGATGCCTGATCTCGACGATCCTGCGATTCGCATCACGATATACTACGACAAGCTGCCAGATCGCTCAGTCGCGCGCCGGAGACAGCCCCGCCAACACGAAGCTCAACACAGACGTCAACAACATGTCTGCACCACAATCTGCCACGAGCGAGATGCCATCGCGCTCGCTCACAAACCGGTCCGTCGACGAGGAGGCTGTTCCCGGAGAGGACACGTCGGAGGTGACCAAGCTCTTTGCGGAGAGACTGCAAGCCTGGAAGCATGCCGTTGCATACCTGGAGGACTATGTTAGCGCAACAGAGAAGACCAACCACGCACACGGCAAAGAGTACGAGAGAGTGCTGAAGACTGTCAAGGATCCCCTTAAGCAGGGGCACCACTTCGATCAGTCGCTCGGTGGGATTGCTGGCATGTTCGAGAACATCCGGTCCAACACACAGGTACGCTTCTTGAGAGTGGTCTCTACTGCATATGCTTACAGAACACAGGGCATCTCGAACCAGCACTACGAGACGGCGAAGCAGCTCAAGGGCGCCATCCTCCCCATCTTCGAGCGCCTACACACCGAGATCAAGAACAAGAGCAAGGAGCTGACCAAGGGAGCCGGCAAGGGCAGCAAGGCAGTCGACAAGGCGCGAGCCCACACTCAAAAGCACATCGAGCTCCTTGGCTCCAACACGGCCACCTTCGACTCGCACAGCGGCAACATAAAGGCCGCAGACGACCCGTACATCCTGCAGCGCGGTGTCATGCATCGCCTCAACAAGCAGGTCCAAGAAGAGAACAACAACCGACAGGATCTGATCAGTGTCCAGAACTCGTTCGCACAGTTTGAAGCACACATCATCCAGACGATGCAGCACGGCATGGGCCAGTTCATGCAGGTTGTCAACACACAGGCCGAGCACACCAAGGCTGCGTACGGAGACATGGTTGGAAACTCGCAGCGCATTCCCCTGGACTTTGAGTGGAACGGCTTCATCCAGCGCAACAACACCATCCTCATCGACCCCTCATCACCCGCGCGAACCGTCTCGCAGATCCAGTTCCCCAACCAGAACCACCGCTCCACCCAGCCTCTCATCTCTGGCTCGCTCGAGCGCAAGGGCAAGATCATGCGCTCGTACGACACCAACTATTACGTCGTCACGCCTGCAAAGTTCCTCCACGAGTTCAAGACGGACGACGATTTCGCAAAGGACCCTGTGCCAGAATTGTCGCTATACCTTCCCGACTGCATGGTCGGTGCCGTCAGCGGACAAAAGTTCAATGTCAAAGGCAAGGACGTGTCCAAGGGCAAGGTCGGCAACACCTTCTCCATGAGTCACGAGGTTCAGTTCAAGGCGCATACCCCGCAGGCTGCGAACCAGTGGTGGGAGATCATCCGCCAGGCTGCAGGCTCGGTCACGAACGATGTGCCTGAGTCGAGTGTCCCTACGAGCCCGGTGACGGGTAACAACAGTCCTGGTGGTGATTATGAGAAGCAGCCGGCGCCACTCCAGACGCAGGGTCTTGAGAAAACCGATACTGCGGGCACGACGGGTAGCGCGGCTCCAGGCAGTGCAGTCGCGCCTGGTAGTGCTGTCACGCCGGGCAGTGCTGCTCCGCACAGTGCGGCGCCTGCTGGCGTGCCAGGTGAGAAGTACTAGTAGCCTCTTCGAGTGTTGGTGGTGGTCTAATATCTTACACCCTGCGATACACACAACCCCTAATATTCCAATGATACCTTTGCTTAGTTACAATTAGCGAAAACCAGGAGTTCATCTTCATCCACATGCAGGTACAGCCTTTGCAGTACTGTCAATCCCACATCTGCCTCACATTCAGATTCACTCGCTTGCCCTTCATCCACCCCCTCCACCTCTCAAACTCCTCTCCTGGCCAGTCTTCTAAGAAGTTTGGACACGTCCCAGCAACGATCTGCGGCACTCCATGCCATGCGAACCTCGATTGCTCGGACATGTAGACGGCACTGCCGGACCGCAATCTTAGCGTCAAACCATTGTCGTCGTCGGTGCCAACCACGAATATGGCATCGCATCCCAGACTCACGCTCACGAGACCTGTCGAGCTGGTTTCGGCGACGTCTCGGTGCACGCTGAGCGTGTCGCCTGGGGAGTAGAGGTTCACGATGGCGGCCTCGGCGCGGGTGGTGGAAAACATGCTTTCCAGGAGACATTTAATATCTGATGGAAATGCTGGTGGTGCAGTTGAGGGATAGCGTTTCGCCGTCCAATCATACTGGCCGCCGAGGGTGGTCCAGCGCATTTTCTTGTTGAGGAGTTGGGAGACTGTGAGGGGCTTGTGGATGGAGGGGTCGAGGGGAGTGGCGGCATGGTCTTGGGATGATGGGGAGATGGAGAAAAAGGACGCATTCGAAGGCGGATACGAAATGTTGTAGTGGGTGTGGATGTTGGTGAGGTGTGCTGGGTTGGAGAGGTCGCGGTGCAGGAGTCGTGAGAGGAGAATTTGTTGGGTGTCTGGGGGGAGGAGGGTTGGGATGATGAAGAGACCTACCTACTGTCAGAATGAAGTGACATGATAAGAGATGATTGTGAAGCGAGTACGGTCGATATATTACCTGGCATATCCTCGTGCTCATAGAATGCAATTGAGGGCTCAAAGTGGCGATGCTGGAGCTGATCGCTTGCATTGTTACCAGCGAAGGTGCGAAATGCATCCTTCAACTGGTCGATCTCAAGGTTCTTAATAACGCGCACTTTCTCAGGCAGAGCATCTTGCTGGACAACGGTCAGATCTACAATGTTCTGGTCTTCTTCCAGATCCTTTGGTTTCATCTTCTGGTACTTTTTGTACACATTTCGGATGCCTTCTGGCGGTCGCTGGTGCGGGTCGAGATGCTGCATTGTTGGTGCCTGTGTATGGCTGGTGGGAGACGACAAGATTGGCGGGACGTGGCAGCGCGCTAGGCTCGCGTTGTGGCGTTCGGGGCGGTACCGAACGCGGCGGGCCCTGTGTTTACTTTGCGCTGCGCATCATTTTCCCATATGCATGCACAACATCGACCCCTCACGTCAACTACTAACCCACAGGTCTGATTGAGTCTTCTCTGCGCCATCGTCTGAAGAGCCCGCCGCTCGCTTTTCGCCAACATGGAGAATTACCAGAAGATGGAGAAGATCGGTGAAGGTAAGATGCCTTCGATAGCTGCTTTGGCACTCCCCCAATGCGCCTGCTGACAGCCGTTGCTAGGCACTTATGGAGTCGTCTACAAGGCCCGCGACCTCACCACCAAGGACCAGCGCGTCGTCGCCCTGAAGAAGATCCGCCTCGAGGCCGAGGACGAGGGCGTCCCGTCTACCGCCATCCGCGAGATCTCGCTGCTCAAGGAGATGAACGACCCCAACATCGTGCGCCTCCTCAACATCGTGCACGCCGACGGCCACAAGCTATACCTCGTCTTCGAGTTCCTCGACTGCGATCTGAAGAAGTACATGGAGGCGCTGCCCGTCAGCCAGGGCGGCCGTGGCAAAGCCCTGCCCGAAGGCTCAGGCCTTGCCGGAAAGACGCTGAACATGGACGACAACATGGTCAAGAAGTTCATGATGCAGCTGTGCCAGGGCGTGCGGTACTGCCACGCCCACCGCGTCCTGCACCGCGACCTGAAGCCACAGAATCTGCTCATCGACAAGGACTGCAACCTCAAGCTCGCCGATTTCGGTCTGGCTCGCGCGTTTGGTGTCCCCCTGCGCACATATACCCACGAGGTCGTCACATTGTGGTACCGCTCGCCAGAGATCCTGCTGGGTGGCCGGCAGTACTCAACCGGCGTCGACATGTGGTCCGTTGGCTGCATCTTCGCCGAGATGTGCACGCGCAAGCCATTGTTTCCTGGCGACTCTGAGATTGACGAGATCTTCAAGATCTTCCGGTGCGTATACTACTAGAGACGCATGAGCTCATACTAACAACACCTAGTATCCTCGGCACACCTAGCGAGCAGGATTGGCCAGGCGTTACCTCGTTCCCCGACTTCAAGCCCTCATTTCCCAAGTGGAACCGCACCGACATTGCTGGCATCGTTACGACTCTTGACGACATAGGTCTCGACCTGCTCGATGCTCTACTCGTATACGATCCCGCCGGCCGCATCTCAGCGAAGCAGACCGTCATTCATCCATACTTCACCGGCATGAACGGCTACAGCAACGGCTATCACTAGCTTGCTCAAGGTCCTGGGACGATGCAACGAACGTTACGGAATTGACGGGCACATTTGGTATGCTGGGGGCGATATACGTGCACTCCGGCATCCCACGGATTTCTTTTATCTTGGATAAGAAGGGCTGTACCCGGACGGGCAGTAGATGGCGTTCAGGTCGGATCATGTCATGGATAGCCCCGTACACACAGCATATCGGATCGCATCTTACATTGTGTATCAATTCACTTCCCCAATACCCCACGACTCAGACTCAACTTGGTGGTGCAGTGCTGTTCCACTCCGGCACCAGATGCTGTAACAATCCGTTGCCCGCTTTATGCAACCCACGAATCAACAATGCAGCTTGACAACATAGCCTGGACACCTCGCAATATTCTGACAGGATTGGTGTTTGTGGGAAACAGATTTTAGAGATAGCCATGTCTCTGCGCTGACCACGGACAGTCGTCGCACCAGGTTCGTGATAGATACGAAACGTGCAAGTCCTGTCACTGTTCGACGAAGCTCCTCTTCATGCGCATCCTCTTAAGCATCGCAAGTCCTCTCCCATCAGCGATGACAGTAAAGTATACCCAGTGTGTGGTTTTCGAGGTTCTAGCTTCATTCGAAACGCTCAACCGCCATGCTAACTACGATGTATCCTATTTCTCGAGGCTATCTCACCAAGGAATACCGGAGTGTGTATTGGAGCTGTACTCGCTTTCTAGTAATTCTACTCATGGCCTCTAGACCATAGCATCACTTACGATCTTATACTGACATTGCCCAAGGGGACGCGGCGCATCACTCGATTGAAACTCGGCCCCTCACCACCAGTCGCGGGAAGGACGAGAATCTCGAAGTCATCAAATCTTGGCTGCATGACTGCCAATCGTCTCACTCCTTTTGCCAGCAGCGGGACTACACGAAGGCGCAGCTGCCTACCAAACTAATCGAGATCATTGACGTCAAAACTATACGACTAATTAGTACGGAAGGAGAAGTCGGTCAGTATGTGGCATTGAGTTACTGTTGGGGCACAAAGCCAGACGATAACTGCATGACAAACGTGTCCAATCTCGAAGCCAGGATGCATCCGGACGGCTTCCCGCGAGACGAACTACCAAGAACCATCAGAGATGCTGTCACTATCACGGAGAACCTCGGACTCAGATACATATGGGTCGACGCGCTTTGCATGATACAGAATGACCTGGAAGACAAGCATGGGGAGCTTGGAAAGATGGGTCAGTACTATAGAAACTCGTTCCTCTGTATCGCCGCTAGCACGCCAAGTTGCACTACTGGGTTTGTGGGGACGATGGGACGCTGCGAGAAGCATCCCGACTCGCCGCTCCCGCGAGATCTTGTGCCGTTGGGTGTCTTCGCCCATCTCCGGGACACCGAGAAAGCTGAGGGTAGGGCCGGAAAGATTTATGTGAGAGAGGAGAACCCATACCAGCTCAAGGAAGAGCCAATCAACAAACGAGCGTGGACGCTCCAAGAATGCATCTTGGCTCCCCGAGTGCTTCTCTTTGGAAGCCGCGTGATCTGGTTTTGTCAGCACATGACACACAGCGACGGTGGTGTCGAAGATTGGTCTTTCGACCAGAACGAACTGGAACGGACGCGCCGCGACTTCCAGATTGAACTTAGCAAGCTGAATAGGGAAGGCACGGATATGGAAGCGCAATCTGGAAACACCGAGGATGCAGACGGCAGCCGAGACATCTACGACCTGTGGCATCGGCTCATTGGAACATACTCGCACAGAGCTCTATCGTGGCCAGCCGACAAGCTTCCAGCCATCTCGGCAGTGGCCGCAGAGTTCTCAAAGCTCACAAAAGACGACTATGTCGCCGGCTTGTGGCGTTCGAACCTGCCACGAGATCTTTTGTGGACGACCCCGGAGGCTGCTACTCACCGACCAAAGACATGGCGAGCCCCAACTTGGTCTTGGGCATCTGTCGACGATGCCATATTCTACAATCATCCGCCTCCCAAGAACGCTACGTTGCTAGCCGATATCTTGGAAGTGGAAGCTGTCCCTCTGACAGACATGGCTCCGTTTGGAGAAGTTGAGCGAGGCAGCCTCGTGCTCACCGCGCCGAGCTTTCCTGTGAAGCTTGGTGATAAAAACCAACGGGAAAACTTCTCTGAACCATGGCTGAACGAATTCAAGTTCCAAGCGGGTAGGACTGAGAGAGAGATGCTGCTCGAGTCACTGAAGCGTTTCCACACATCCAATGAGAAAACAGATGAGGGTGAAAAGAAGGTATTTCGGCTGCCCGATGAGATGATTGTCGCGTGTATTTACGGAAAACGCGATGAATTGTATCGGTCAAACGAGGCCGGGATGGATTTGGAGGATACGGCACAGCGATGGACGATGTGGGGTCTGATATTGAAGAAGGCCACGGAAGAAGGCGGAGAACAGCTCTTTGAGCGGGTGCTGTCGTTTTCGCACATCATGGTGGCTTGCGACGACACTTTCTTTGCAAAGCAGGAAACCTTCCGAGTCATATAAGGAGGTGTTGGGTCGACCTGAAAATGGGGCTAGCTCGAAGTCGCTCTCTTTCGCGTGCGTAAATCAGGGCCGATCGATGAGATAGCTCTACAGTGTTTAAGTAGAACTACTTAAGTAGTGTTCAAGCGCCTACAAGTGTACCCTGGAACCATCTCAACATGAAAGTACACAGTAACTCGTATCTTTCTGGTGTCGCACGATGCATGACGCAAGCAGCCCCACTTCAGCCGTATGACGAGGGGCACATGCAGGGTCCCGATCTTGACTACTGTGGTATGCACTCGTCTAGAGACGTCGTCGACCACAACACCGATATGACTTCATCTGCGCCAAAGCTACTACATGCTTCTACAGGTCCACGTTTAATAGTATATCACCAGACATTGCACGACCCTGAGGGCAATTACCACTCACTCCTGCCCTTGCTCACAAACAACACGGGCATCACACATGTTATTGTTGCTGCAATACACTTGAACGATGAGCCAGGTCACGTAACACTGAATGACCACCTACCTGATGACCAACGATTCGACCAGCTATGGGGTGAGGTGAGGTGGTTGCAGGGGAGTGGAGTCAAGGTGTTGGGCATGCTGGGCGGCGCGGCCAAGGGCTCGTTCGAGAAGCTGAGCGGAGACGAGGAAAGTGTACGTCGACGTGTGCTTCAAACACTTTTCTAGCATCTTTGCAAGATCTGACCACGCACAGTTTGAAGCATACTACGCCCCCATCCGTGCCCTCATACGACTCCGCGCCCTGAACGGTCTCGATCTCGACATCGAAGAGCCCATCGCGCTTGCCACGGCAACGCGTCTGATCTCGCGCCTCCGCGCCGACTTCGGCCCAGACTTCCTCATCACCCTCGCACCTG
>Ga0210040_10007921_pt1 | contig 12720 bp, 11 predicted proteins | sample CryGeyCG12114_NA_FD_185462 | JGI IMG/M metagenome (GOLD analysis project Ga0210040, IMG submission 185462) | Groundwater microbial communities from aquifer - Crystal Geyser CG19_WC_8/21/14_NA (SPAdes) (version 2) | ecosystem: Environmental > Aquatic > Deep subsurface > Groundwater | place: USA... | reverse complement strand
AATTTTTTTAGCAGATTTCAATCATACAGTCGTGTAGTTCATAGTATCCTATACTATAGCTATCAGGACAGTGAAAAATTGCTGGGTGATAGTTAACGTAATATTTAAAGCGTATACAGTTTAGTAAATTAGTAATATTTGTTCATGGCACATAATAGTTATAAACTCATATTGGTGACCAGCATATATAAGGTTGTGAGGATGGATTTTTGTGATAGCTGAAATAACTTAAGGCATACTTATGCTTTAAAGGAAGGAAATGTATCGAGCATTCGCTCATGTCCTAAAATTATAAAGATAATAGTGATTTTTGGTTATCATAAATAATTGACAGCATGAGAATGACTGACTGAGAGTGAAACAGCTTCAAGTCAAAATATTACTTAATTTTGTAGGCACAGAACTAAATTTTGATAGGCTTTAATAATTTATAGAAGCATAGGTTTTACTAGCAATTGGTGGACTATGTAAAAAGTCTTCTGCATATGGTTCCATTGATTGCAAACATTTGTTTCAAAAAATGCAATGGCATACATTACAGGAACTGGAAAATAAAGTAAAGTAGTTCCTTTTAGTCGAGTGGTAATAAGGTGACCCGCTAAATGATACGTATTAATTAGACTGTGTATAAATGAAATTACAGTTCTTCCAGTCTCTGGGGAAATTATTTCAATTACATCTCTGTACAACAGTAATGTAGCATCAATAATTTGGAAGCTCCCACAAGTAAAATCTGCCGGTAGTCCATACATTTAATTAAAGCAATACAGGTAAGTGAGGTAGCCCTACATATCCAACGATTATATAACAGGACTACATTTGCAAATTATAACAAGGATATCACATTCACTCAGTACAGTAATACTTGTAGTGGCGGAAATAATCCGTCTAGCGAGCTGAAGTGATAGAAATTTCGGATCACACATACAATGCATATTAGTTTCATCAGCATGCAGGTACTGTAATTGTAAATGAATCTGTTGAAGCTACCTAATGTAGTACATGTAGACAAAATTAAGTCATCTTTATAAAATCAAGTGCACAGCAAAGGGATTCAACATTTGGAATTTACATTAGACTAAAACTTAATGCGTACATCATGCTCATGTCATACTTTAAATATTTGAATCTCAACCTTGTTTTGTATATAATCCCTCTTGTAAGGCTTTAAATCTGAGATCGCTGCTTGTAGTGAGCTATAACGACAATTTTAACATCGTTCCATTTAACTTGTGCAATTAATTACGTTTCTTTCTTTAATATTGTATAGTGACATGAATATTTGTCGACCAGCATGCGGCTATGAATCGCACTTTATAAATATTATTCGTGAACTGGAAAAAAATATTGTAAAAAATCTCAAGTAAAGATTTCATACACCATTTCGCGATGAAAACTTCCTCCACAATATTGCAGACTGTTCAGTTAAATTCTAAAATGAAATGATAATGAAAAAACGATAATGCATAGTTTAAGCACTCATTAATTTTTAAGGCATTCCTTTTTCGTCTTTGTTATGCTAATTCTGATACTTATCCTTACACGATTTTTTGCTTTCCTTTGTGGATGCAGCACATATGATTAAATATTTTCTATCCCGAAGAAAATTATAGTTATATTGTTGAACATAATCTTTTATTAGTATTGTAGCTAATATGGATAGCTGCATTTGCGAATTTTTTTTCTTTCTTCGATGATAAATCAATGCAGTCAAAAAGCAACCATTTCATAGACTCATTATCTTGTTGCGAATTGTAAACGACAAACAATTTCAGAAATCATTCCAGTCGATTTTTGTAGCTCCGAATCTCGTTCAGCCAGTATCGCGTTCAGCTCATGCTAATATTTTCTTGCATGCATGCTCTTTCTATTATTTTAAAATAATTTCAATATTATTTGTTGCCCTTTTTCGATCATATTCCTGTATTGTAATGCTGCATGGTTTCTCTCTATCATTGTGGACCAGCACAGTGATTTTCGGCAATTTCCAGTATATACAAATTCGTAGTGTTCGATACAATCCGGAATTCATAATGGTTTTACATAATCAGACATCTGACTACTTTGATTCTGGTTTTGACAAACACACGTCCATCTTCACATCTCTTTCATCTAGCTAGTGACAATGTCAGGAATTAATGGATATCCAAACCAGCAAAGATTTGAACGTAATATTCATACCGAATTCTTTACTTACTTGCTCTCCATCCAATTCTCCCAGCGACTCTAATCTAGCTATTGGAGCATGAGTTTCCGAAAAATCCCATGAATCTGGTTCACTACATCTGGAATCGTCCCTTCCATGTTCGCCCCAATCTTGTTGCTAAAATCATAAATTTCAGAATGCATACCCACTCTTTACACCTAAATCTTTTATTTGAAGCTATATTTTTTACTTTGTTGAGCTCTAAAGGCTGGGAAGAAGATCTCTTATACATTTCTGTTGGAAATGAGGGGGTAGTTTCTAATTGCTGCAACTCATTCCCACCCCGTGGTTTTATTTGCAGAGAAACAGGAGCAGACGCAGAGTCTAAAATTGGAGCGCTGGCTTGAGATGATGAAGCTACAGGCTCGTCTCTATCAGGATGTAAACTAAATGATCTTTGTAGTGGACGAGTTTTTGCCAAATCAAAAGAATGGCTCGGTTTGCCATCACCTTGATCGTTCCGATAAATATGGATTTGTCCCTACAGGTTTAGCAATAAGATACATTTCACAATTCATCCCGAAATGATCAAATAGTTTAAAAACTCACAGGAGAAGGCATTTGTAGATTTTGAGCTTTCTGCATTTGTTGCAAAATGGAAAGTATTTGAGAGACTTCAGAACTAAATTTCTTTTCCATATCTTCCATTTTCCTGTCAAACAAATAATAGTGTGCTGTATAGTAGAGTCTACATGATGAGCAATAAGTAGTTTCATATTTCAGGAGGAAACAACAACAATTCTAACTTAGCCATGTGTTCCATTCTAAGATGCAGTGAAGCGCGGTGCGAACTTGATTCAGAAGCTGCTGTATGAGCGGAATGTTCTTGCATTGAGCGTGGAGGACCTTTCATGGACTTTTCTACTGTGCTTATGCTTTGTTGCACTTCAGCAATTTTAGGTCGGTTGAAAACGAGATTCAAAGGGGTCACATCTAATCCTGCCAGTCCAGGATTTAATTCGATACTATTGCTAATATGTCCGATCGAGGCTCCACTATTTCTTCTCAGTCTTTCACCCTCGTCCTCCGTACTGTGGACACAAACAAGTAATTGTCGGGGTTAAGACTTCAAAAGGTAGCATACAGAATTGAACTCACAATTTTCCAAAAAGGTAGTTAATAGGAAGTTAAAAGAACATAATTTTTGCTGATAAACGATAAAATTGATATAATGCACGGGTTTAATATTGCAGTAACCTAGGAATGAGCATACTATCCATGTTAAACCCTGAATGGGGCAATGTGATACACGCAGTGTTAGAATGGAAACGGCAATCTACAAGGATTATTACATGCAGGCAGGAGAAAAAGTAAGTTTTATAATCTGATTCATATTTTACCTATCTCCAGAAGATTCCGGGCGATTCTTTTTCTTTTTTCGCTGCTTTGGAGGCTTATAAGCTTTGCTTCTAAAATCTGATTCTGCTTCAGTAGAGCTTGATCGAGAAACTAGAGGTTTGGGCTTAGAACGGGCGTAAAATGGATCCACTCCAGATAATTCCTCCTGATTAATAAAAGAATACCTACTCGTTAGCAATCATTTTGGTTCACAAAGGCAACTAGTTTGAGTGTAGGAACGAGTCCATTAAAAGTAACAAAACTTACATTTCGAAGATTAAACGTGATTTCCAGATTGGTTGAAAAGGATTCTGAAAACTCGGGATACATGTCAAGTACGTCAAGTAGATCGTCTCGCAGAATTTTATGAAGATCACAGTAAGTTAAGGCACGGACATTGCACGAAGATTTTCCTATCGTTGGATGAATGCAAGGATTCTCTCCAAAAATGTCTTCTTTGCCTGTTAACAACACGTAGGCAATGAAAACTGACTAAGTTAAAACAGCTGTGATAATTTTTGAAAATACTTACTGAGTATTGCCATCACAATATCGTCTTTTAATATCTCAATGGAACCTCTGGAAATGAAGTACAGAGCGGTTAAAACATCTCCGCGGTGAACCAACGTGTCTCCAGGTGGTGCATGCGTCGTCTTGAACTTCATGGATAGAGCCCTAAAACGATTCCAATCACAATGTTTTCAAACAATATTAAATTTCATAAAAATTAAGAAATAGCACAGCACAATGATACCTAAGACATCCTTGTGACGCAAACTGGAAAGCGGGACAGTTATTGAGCAAATTTCTGTTCAGATGAAGGCAAATATCAGCTTGAAGGCATTCAGGAAACCCTTTAAGGACGCTGTTCATGTCTACGAGACGAAAAAACATTATTCACTTTTTGCTCCTTTCGAGTAGTCAATAAAAGTAAGATAAAAGCGTAGAGTCTAAAAAATCTGGATCATACCAATTCCTAGAAAAAGCACAAAAAAACTCTTTTAGAACGTGAATAGACTGCGTACGTTGCATACAAAGTTTGTGAAAACATGATTGTAAAACGAGTGTTGTTTTATACTCTATTGTTAACTTACCGTTTGTGAAATTCCATGCGTGCTACAAATAAGAAAGATTAGATCAAACACGAGAGAAAGCATTCGTCATATACTAATCAGCTTAATCTATGACAAGAATCTAGAATGAATTGGTTTCAACATTATCTCAACGTGACTGTGCAATTATTGAATATGGTGGGGGAAACCGACACAAGATTAAAATAATTGTTTCAACACTGCTTGTCAACTACTTTGTCTACTCAAACTTTTAATCGCAAGCTAGCACTTTATGAATAGAGAAAGAGAAAGTTTTCCACAACTCTTTAAAGGAAAAAACTAAAATTGTAGTACTATAAGAGGAGTTAAGTAGTTAGTGACTAATTGGATAGTAATCATAATTTCTATGTCTTTCAACCTTGCTCCATATTCTGGCTCAGCAATGTTTTTTTTTGCTCTAATTACCTGGAAGTATTCTTCAAGTCGTTGTCGTAGTGGATTTGGAATCTGGTGAAATCTGATGAATTCTCGCACACGCAGCATCTGAGTGTGATATCTGGTGGTACCGGAATAAAGGCGCTGAATGATGGCCGAAACGTTTCCAAATATACTCGCATACATTAGAGCTAAATACAAACAAAGTCAGATCAATCTGAACTAAAAGTATTTACAAAAAGCAAGAGTAGATCGAATTTAAAACTCACATCCTACTAGCATCACACAAATGGTAAAAATCTTTTCATTATCGGTATTAGGAGAAACGTTTCCGAAGCCGACGGACGTCAAACTGCTGAATGTGAAATATAAGGCTGTCACGTAGCGTGACTGCAAACACAAAAGTGCATTACATTAAGTTTCCATAGACAAGTCAATTAAAGAAGGGAGTAGGAGAAACTTACTTACCTTTAAACTAGGCCCACTAAAACTATGATTACTGCTAGCATCATCGTAATACTGTCCCGTATCATTAGCTAAATGATCTAACCATGTTATCTTTTGCTCCATGAAGGACCTTTCCGCATTTCCGATTGCATACCTGCAGGAAAATATGTTTGTATGAGTTGGCATTCCAAATTAACTTAAGTAGATTATATAAGAGATCCAACTCTTGTTTTAAATTTTAAAATTTTCAATTCCAGCCTTACACAGATGGAAACAAAATCTAAAAAATTCATAAATTGTATAGTTTTTTAAATTTACTTGAGAAATCCCATAGGTCATACTATATATTACACAAGAGAGAGCAAAGAGAGAACTATATCACACGGAAAAGGATCATGCATGACTTAACCCAATTGCATCAGCCCATGCCGATAGAAAAGTGGGAAACAAACGGTCAGTTTGCCTTAAAAAATATTGACTTGCAAATGACATTATTATGCCCGAAGGGAGCTCACTGATCCCACTCACCAAATGCACGCAAGCCAATGTGCAATCAAAGTGAAAGTGGCCATCAGAAGGAGCAGTACTGCAGCACCATATTCGGAATAGCGATCTATCTTACGAGCCACACGAACCAGTCGTAGAAGTCTCGCCGTTTTCAATAATCCTATTAATGTTGTCGTCTGCAATTAAATGACGCCACATTTTTAACACAATATCCATGCTTACAAAACATTAAAAAATAACAGGCTCAAACACTTATAAAACTCATTTCTCCATATGGAGCGTGCATGAATGATATAAAAACATGGTAGCATATAGCATTGATACGTAATATGCACGCATTAGATCCCACTCCATGAAAAATAGGGTACATTATGGGAGATAATAACACTCTTGGGAACATGGAAAAAACTGGGCGTGTACCTCATCAGTATTCGTTCCAAAAAGATATAATAATAAGTCAAAGGGAATTGCTGCAACTAGATCAATGATGAACCACCCTCGGAAGTAGTGCACAGCAATTCGTCCAGGGTTGGAAACCACTTCGTCATTAGCATTCACATAGGTGGTACGGAAATTGATCAGAATGTCCACAATGAACATCACATCCACTGTCATTTAGAAAGAAAACATCATTATTATTAGCGTTAGGTGAGCTACCTTGCAAACACATGCATATCATAGTGGAAGCAATTTGTTCCAGCTCCCATGCAACCAAACAACTCACTAATAACCAACCTAAAGAAGACAGAGCGAGTAACAGTAAAATACAGCATGACTTTTGTATACAATACACACAGTTCTGGTAAAGTATACACAACTGAAGAGAGTGATCGCAGGATCCCATGCAATTTCCCCTCCTTTCACTATTTCACTTTGGTCTCAAGGGGCGAGTAAAAATGATACGCAATGTGCCTGGTACTTACTTACCATCCTGTCAGACTCTGGGCGAGTTGGTAGCTTCGAAACTGTGTTTGCTTACAACAATAGTCCTATTAATTTCAAAACCATCTTTTAAACTCCACATTTTCATTTAGTAATCACTGAGCTTTGTATTTCATGTGCAGACTGACAGTAATTGACACTAGTTTCCATTGAGTCTGTCTATTTATCATACAAATCTAGTGCAGAATGTTCCATACTTTTAGAGAGCCGGCTCAAAGTAAATATTATAACTCGTATGGGATATTTCCGCTAACACATCAAATATCACTAGAGGATTCAAAGACAAAACTATACGCGATTTTGATCAATTTAATCAACAAGTATAAAGGTCAAGGTTGGCTTTCTAATTTCAACTCATATTATCTTTGTATTCTTATTTTCTGTACATGGGGAGATTTTAGCCAGTCGTTTATGATAGCGTGAACGCAGTCGTTTTTTGGATTCGAAGTTTATGACTTTCTGTCATGCCAATTTTCTCGAGAGGCAAGCAGACAACTACTATGAGTGCTGAGAGCACAGATACAAGCTTCACTGGTTCCTTTAATTAAGTTCCTATTCATTATGAGAGGAACTCAAAAGAGAAGAACTGTCTCAAAGGACAGACACAGCTCAAGATATATATTATGCGTCTGGTTGTCCCAAGTTTTCCATAGTATTTATTAGCTGAATAGTTAGTCTACTTTCATGCAAAGGACAAAACATGAGGATGACATAAATCTTACCTATAAAGTCCACAACTATAATGGGGTCATCACTATAGGTTGTTTGCTTCGTCTTTGCAAACTCAGGCTCGTTAAGAAGGAAAGCGGCAACGTATGGAGTAAAAATTGCAGTGTACATCACAAGAATCAAAATCAACCAGTCCCATACTGCTTTGAACGGAGAGTAGTGCAAAATGGTCCATTTATGGATGCGAGGCGACTGAAGGCGATATTCCGGCAAAACGTCCGCTCCTAATGACAAAACCTGTAGAATGGAGCAAAGCATGTTAAAACATGCCCTTTGATACTTGACTACAAAACTTGAGAAATGAAATATAGAAACCAGCAATAATTTGATGTGCGCAAGCAAAAGCAATGATAAAGTGGAGACTATAGTTGGCAAGCGTAAAATTGATAATTCTCAGTATTCTATTTGTAACTGAGCAATTTACTCACTCAGACTCCATTGTGAACTAATAAATAGCAACACTCTATGCGTCAGTCGTTACGTATTTACAGCAAAAGTTTACCAGGGAATCCAATTGCTTGGCAAATGTAAAACAAATCAGCACAAATTTTCTTCAGTATCCGATAGAATGATAAAATAAAGTGTTGCATAAAAAACGGTGCAAAACAAAAAGATGCATAAAAATGTAATAAAAAGGAATTGCTAGCTCAAGATGAAAAATGCTTTGATTCAATTGATGAAACAGCAGAAACTAAAGCTTCTTACTGAGACTTAAGAACGTGAGCTGAGAGTTCAAGTGAAAGTATAATATATTCTCTAAATGGTTACCGGAAACAAGGTCTTCGCCTTACTATTTTATATCTTTCTCTTTTTCATACTACTACAATGCTAGAACAATCGTAACATGTGCTGACACCTCACAACATATACCGAACTAACCTTAAAACATTTTATGCTACACACACAATATATTCTTATCTGTTCGTATAGACACGAAAACAATGGTATGTAGCGAAATGATTACCGTACATTATACAATATTACAATCATTAAAACTGTACCAAAAATCAATTTTCCTACTTCCCTCTGGCCCATACTGTTATAGTACAAAAGCAGAAATGGCAACAAACATAACTATATAACATATATCTTTTTTGCTCGGCTAGTATAGTTAGTCCATTAGTCCACTAGTGTGAATAATTGACAGAGTCTAGTGCGAACTCCGTTCCCAGTTCCTCTTTAGTTTCATCAATGGTTATCTTTAATTAACACCAACTAACAAAGCCCTCTAACTAACTACTAGCCATGTAGTGAAATCGACAATTTTCCACAACACTGGACCATTTACTGTGTTCACCGACCAGAACTCACATTCTCTACACGCATTAGAAGAGTGCTGGGCTCACAGCGTGCCAATTGTACAGCATCCGTGGTGAAAGAGCACACTTTGGGCTTGGGCTATTACACTACTACAGACAAGAGAAAAAGACATGCAGTACCGATTCGTGAAGACTTCTAGGCTCTACCTGGACAGCGTTTAAAACTTTTCCACTTTTGTTCTTCCGTTTACTACTAGTAGTAATGGATTCTTCACTCCCACTGCTGCCACATGCACTCTGAGCATCGCTATATGGATAAAGGAGCTTTAGAAAATTTCATATTCTCACCACGAAACCAAAGGAAACCAAAGTAGGAGTATATTTCTTTGAAATGGGAAAAAAATTAATGTCCAACCCCTCTTTCTTTTTGTATCCCTAATACCAAACCAATTGTGAATGTAAGTAACTACAAATGGAATCGTGTGTGTACCTGAGTTTCATATCGAACCGCGAAGATATTGGAGATTCTGAAAATCGCTCCACATTTTCTTTCCTATCATCACTACGACAATAATAATTGTTATGCTTTCGAGACTGCTGAAGTGCACTTAGGATTGGGAGCTCTGTGTTTTCACACATATCTACTGTAGGACTTTCAGGGCTCATAGCTAAAATTGTAGATGGTGTTTGCTCTGAACACTGTTCCCCATCTTTGTTTTCTCGCAAGGGTAAAGGGCGTGGAATGTTTGGTTGAATTGCTGATGCAGGTAAAGAATGTCGAAATCTAGTTTGAGTTCGATTTTGTCGATGTTGATGTCGACGAGCTTGGTAAAAATTGTGATGATGTTGCTGCATGGACTCAAAACTTGTTCTACGGCTTCGGCGATCAGCTCGAGATGAAGTGAGGGGACGACGAACATCATCAGGTTCATCGTCTACTAACCATAAAGACGGAATTTCTAGTTGAGACGAACATCGTCGGCCGAAAAATAAAGCAGCCGAGTTGAACATCCTTTCCTAGTTAAAGCTTGTGGTAGCAGAGTAGCGACAGTCAACGGAGCTTGAAGACAGTAGGAAGTACACAAAATATTCACTTTGTAAAACCATGAAGAACGAGTTATGGAAAAAAGAATTATGTGTTCATTATTTATGTCATTGAAGAACATATTAATCTCATGATTCACTGGAGACACTCTAGTGCAACGAGATATAGGTTATCTGCACTTTCTTTTGGTGCACTTTCATTTTTAGGTAGCAATTTGGGAGCTATAAGTAGTTATTAGAAAAATAATAAAAATTACTTGTCTATGACGACAAATGCTTGGAGAAGAAATAGTCAGTTTGGAGCAATAGTAGCAGCAGTACTGGCTGAGAAATCCCCGTTGTTAGTGGAATATGCATGTGAAAGGAGAAAGTAACAGATGCACGGTCAAATCTACTACTACGCTAGGTTCTATGTTCTGAGAAAGACTCCTCATCAAAAATACACATGAACATTGGTCTCTTTTCATGCTCTATGCTGCTCTAACATGTGCTCATAATTAAACCAGGTAGGAAAAGTACCGAATGTTTTATGGAGCTCTGACAAGGTTGCGATTGGCTAGCTTATATTATACTGAGTGAGTATAATAAATTGCTAAAAAAAGATGTAGCAATTCAACAACAACCAGTCTTTTTGTAATCAATCCCAATGCCCATGTCTGGTATTTAAGTGAAAGCAAGTCATTTATTTGCTGTTTTTTCCGTATCTGGGGTTTTCGAATGGAAAAAACACAATAGGTTTCAAATTACCTAGAAATTAAAGAAATTGGTTGCTAACCAATTTTTGCCTATTTTTTCATTTAGTTAGAACCAATTTTTTCATTTCTGGACTTCATTCAGTCGCTTAAAACATGCCAACATGCATGTAAAATTTGGTTGTCCTAACTTTATAATCGGGACCGTAAGAGTTTGATTGCCTGAATAAATTTATTAAGATGTATACATAGTACGTCAACAAGTGCAGCGTTATGTTCTCTAATTAAAATATTTCGGTTTTTTTCCGGTTCGGTCCAGTTTTTAACCCGGATCGACGCCAGACAAACTGTTCGGTTTACGGTCTAATCGGTATTTTTACAGAGCACTACTGGTCATAAAATCCACATTACAAATGGAAAGTCTTTTTGATGAGAAAATAGCTTGTTCTTTACGTAACCAAGACTAGACTATTATTATGAAAGAAATAAACGAGAACCCGACCAATGAACGAGTCTTGACTCTTGCCTCCCATGTAAATTGCTCCCTATATTTCATAATACCGATACATGTACAATTAATATTTGCATGAATGAATACAGCACCAGATTATCAGAGCAGTCAGAGTCAGGAACACCAACATGGCATTATTGTATCCTCAAGCTCTCGAAGAAGCCACGTAATGCTTAGTAATTCTAATAATTCCATTATTATCAACTCTCCGAGTCTTATGACAACAAGTCAGCTAAAAGCACGTACACATTCCTAAATAAGCCCTCAATCTCGAGCTAAAAACCAAAGCTATGAGGAAAATAATACAATATTGCCCTGTGTTATTGCACGTATTACAAATTAGACACACTCAGCAGTGGCAGTGGATAGGGACAAAACCACTGTAACTATTTGTGGGATTTTGAATTTGCTGTTTGACGCTGAAGAACTGTAGCAAAACATTAATTTTTTGAGTTTTTTATAATCCATAGGTCTCAATCTAAAAAAGATTGGGGAAAAACAGTTGGGTTAGCATAATTTTTGTAATGGTGCATGATGAATATTCATCATCCAACCGTGGAAGAAAAAAACAGGTATGAAATCAACGCTCCTGAAGTTACTGAAGCATTTGTGCCGAAACGTCGAGTCAATAATCACTCAACCCATCCTCTCTTAATGAGTATCTCGTGAACTTAAAAATGGGCCTATGGGTAGGAACAATTATTTTATTCTTACCAATTACAAAAAACTACAAAGTTATGCTAACCCAACTGTTTTTCTTCAATCGCTTTCAGGTCAATAGACTATAAATGATAAAAAAACTCGCTACGTCAATATAATGCTATTTGTGTGGCGATGACGCTATTTACATTTGTATTCCTCTTTTTCATTAGTTCCATTATAAACTTTTGGTAATTCAAAATTGTAAGGAAGTAGCTACCATTCTAACTGGGTTCAAATATTCCTACGTGGGATGCACACACACACGGCTATTAATTCTAGACCGCAAGTTACGAACGGACATACAATTAGTGAGTTGGCTGTGCTAACGAAAAGCTTAAACTCGTTTCTGAGAACCGTCTAGTGAATTTTCCAAGTGGGTTCCAGGGATGAAAGCATTTTGCTAAAATTGCTCATTTCCTGATTTCATTTGGGAACTATGAATAGAGCACTGGGCCTCCCTATAAAGTATCACGGTGAAATCTCGCAGAATTAATTAGTATTGATCCCCTTGGCTAATTCCTTCATTATGTCACCGACATTGTACATTAAAATTTTCAGGAAACGACAAATAAGGAAAGCATGCCCATTATTATTACGCTCCCTTCAATATTTCTACTCAACTTAATACATTTGCAGCACTCTTGTAAATACTGCATTACTGCCGTAGTAAAGTGGAGCCATTCAGTCGAGTGTGTATTGTGTACCACTCGAGATGAAACCATGAATACATTTTTTCTCTGGAAATACATGCTTACGACATGTCCACAAATCATTGGAACGATAAAAACTCTGGGAATAGTGCTACAGATAAAACTGACAGACCAAAAGTTTGAGCTTGTAAAACCAGTGTACCCAG
>Ga0210040_10007920_pt1 | contig 12720 bp, 4 predicted proteins | sample CryGeyCG12114_NA_FD_185462 | JGI IMG/M metagenome (GOLD analysis project Ga0210040, IMG submission 185462) | Groundwater microbial communities from aquifer - Crystal Geyser CG19_WC_8/21/14_NA (SPAdes) (version 2) | ecosystem: Environmental > Aquatic > Deep subsurface > Groundwater | place: USA... | reverse complement strand
CACCTCCTCCCTCGCCCGCAAGACTTGCCCGCGCCCTGGGCCGCAGAGTGATGGTCAAGATGCGGATTCCTATCCGGGAGCAATTGGGATGTCTGGTGCTGCTGGCGTCGATGATCGGCTTGGCCGTTATCGCCATTGCAACATGGGTACACACGGAACCCGCTGCAGTACGCTATCTTCCGTACTGACATTCTGCAGGTCACGAATCACAGTTTTGTGCTCGGCATAAGGTGGGAAGATTCGCAGTCTACGGCCTCGTCTCCACTAACATGGCCCCAGATCGACCCGCCTCACCTTGACCGCATCGCTCAAATCGGCCCAGCTATCGTCGAACCTCTCGCTCATGCAAGTCCTCGTCCTGCAAGCAGCCAGTCGTCTCTCCCCGCAAGTCGCGCTCCAACGGTACAATGCTGGTAATACCTCCATTGAGAACTGGGGTCGAACGGCGGAAGATTACGATGCCATCTTCTCCGGCAACGCAGCGACTCGAGTAGCCATCCAGGCACAGCTATACCCCCCGAATAGCACCGAGTTTTCCATCTTCAACCGCACCGCCTACACTGCCGAAGATGTCGTACTTCCGTTTCTGACTCCTGACGGACGAAATGCTACCATGGGCGACCCGCTATACGGCTTCATACCTGAACTTTACCCCAAGTTCGATGTCATACGCACGCGTGTTAACAACACGTTTAACGAGTACAAGGGCCAATACCGTGGCAGGCCGATCGACAACACCAGTTACTTGTTTTCAGGGCCGTATCGTGTTAACAGCACCTTCAGCCTCGTCTCTATTACGCTGCCGATAATTAACAACACGTCAAACATTGAGACCCTTGGATGGTTGACGGCGGTGCTAGATGCCAACCTCATCACCAGTGTCGTTGATGCCATGGAAGGTCTGGATGATACTGGTCTAACCATGCTCTTCGGGCCAAACAACGCAACCAACAATTTTCCTCCAGGGTATCTCTACGACCAGCCGAATGTTGAGCCGCCCAAGAATGCACAAGTCCGGTTTGTTATACCCCCTACCAACAGGTCTGGCGTCAAACGACATGGTCAATACGACACCTCATTAGATCCGCCACCATTCGATTGGACGCAATATCCCGCGATCCGCAAGGGCTTCACCGAGCCTACCGGAAACACTAATAATGCTGGGAGCATGATAGACGCTCGCGATGAGGATGGCAGCCACGTAGCCGTAGGATACGCTGTGGTTAAGAGTCCCATGGTCGACTGGCTGGTCGTAGTAGAGCAGGCACATGATGAAGTTTGGGGCCCCATCTATCACTTACGCAAAGTTATCCTTGCTTGCGTTTTCGGCACGATGGGCGCTATGTTGTTGTTGACGTTCCCCGTCGCACATTTCTCCAGCCGACCCATTCGGCGACTACGCGATGCAACCAGGAAGACCGTTGCGCCACAGAGTTTTGACGACGATAGTTTCAGCTCGCAGAACGATGGCGCGAACGACGAGTCTGAAGAAACACTAGCCCGTAAAGAAGGCTTCCTCGGCTCGATCATACATTATCGCAGAAACCAGAAACTGAGTCGCGCAGAGAAGAAAGAGGCAGAAAGGCGGAGACAGTTCCGTATCCCCAGCAAAGTCAAGGACCGGAAGCATTTCATTCACGATGAACTCACAGATCTTACCAGGACGTTCAACGAGATGACGGATGAGCTCATGATGCAATATGAGAAGCTGGAAGAGAGAGTGGCGCAAAGAACGGCGGAACTCGAGCAAAGCAAGAAGGCCGCAGAGGCCGCTAACGAGAGCAAGACTCTGTTCATTGCCAATATCTCGCACGAACTGAAGACACCTCTGAATGGTATTTTGGGCATGTGCGCGGTTTGCATGTCGGAAGACGATCCAATCAAGCTAAGACGATCACTGGGTATCATCTACAAGAGTGGTGATCTCCTTCTCAACTTGCTGACCGACTTGCTTACTTTCAGGTGAGTTCCTTGACAATGACCAGATAAGAAGAAATGGCTAATTCGTCGCAGCAAGAACCAGGTCGGACAACAACTCAGTCTGGATGAAAAAGAGTTCCGACTAAGAGACATTAGCCAACAGATACTGGCAATTTTCGACAAGCAAGCCAAGGAAGGTGGCATCAAACTGGCTGTCCAGTATGAGGGCATGTACGAGAGCAACCTGGACGAAAACGGACGACCCAACCAGTTCGGCGATCTCGGGCCTTTCGGCTTAGGGAGACTCAAGGACATGATCTTGTACGGTGATCAACACAGGATACTCCAGGTTGTGATCAACTTGGTCTCAAACAGTCTGAAGTTCACTCCGCCTGGTGGCTCCGTGACACTGACAATACGGTGCGTTGGCGAAGCACACATGTCGGATAGTCGGAAAGCTTCCATGCAATCACGGCAAAGCTCCACACGTAACTCGAAAACTCGGTTTAGGACGTCAAGCTCGGAGGTGGGATCGATGTCAGCCGCGCCAAGCAACTATGAGACTGCGAATGTCATCAACGCAATGGAAAAGCCAAGCGCATATCATCACATGATGGCACAGGAGCGAGCAGCTACACCGCCACCTGGCCGATGGCTATCATTCGAGTTCGAGGTCGAAGACACCGGTCCAGGAATTCCCGAGAACTTGCACGCAAAGATCTTCGAGCCTTTCGTGCAGGGTGACCTAGGCCTTAGCAAAAAGTTTGGAGGTACTGGCCTCGGATTGAGCATCTGCTCGCAACTTGCAGGCCTCATGAAGGGCACGATTGGGCTGAAGAGCGAAGTCGGTCAAGGAAGTGTCTTCACCATGGCAATACCGATAAAGCACCTTCAGAGCCGAGCGGATAGCACGGCAAGCTCGAGTAACATCCAGTTAGAGAACGCAACGCCGCGTCGCAGTCTGTCGTTCGATGACACACGAGGTCTCGACGCGCGTTCTACTCGTTCGGCGCAGTCTGCAACGAGCGGCCCGGTAGCAGTAACTCAGGCTGCTCCTGGTGGTGGGCCAGTGGCATTCGATGCCGACGCGCAACCACGACTGGTTGGTCTCAGTCAACCATTCTTTGCCTCGAATGCTCCACTGGAGTCACCAAACTCGCAAGCAGCAGCAATGCAACGAGTAGAAGCTGAAGCAACTAAGCGAGGCGGCAAAGTCAAAGTCCTGGTCGCAGAAGACAACAAAACGAACCAAGAAGTCGTGCTACGTATGCTGAAGTTGGAAGATGTGTACGATGTCACTGTTGCCAAAGATGGCCAGGAGGCACTGGATAAGGTCAAAGAGAGCATGGAGCGACAAACGCCGTACAACCTGATTTTCATGGACGTGCAAATGCCGAATCTGGACGGTCTACAGTCAACACGATTGATCCGTCAATCTGGGTTCTCGTCACCCATTGTAGCTCTAACAGCTTATGCGGAAGAGAGCAACGTGAAGGTCAGTATCATACTTCTGCAACATTGCGACAGCAACTAACAACCTTGTAGGAGTGTCTTGATTCTGGCATGGACTTCTTTCTCTCCAAACCCATTCGTCGCCCAGCGCTCAAACACGTACTCAAGACCTACTGCCCGACGATCCCTGAGGAAGACACCGAATCGACAACACCGCCAGGCACGAGCGCACTTAAGCCCAATGGAAGCGCGGCGCCACTTGCGCCATCAAGCAACTTCGGCGCAAGTCCTGCTCCCTTCGCGATGGTGGCCACCAACGACCGCACTCGAGACGACTCACCTGCTATATCACCTTCCACGTCACCACTGTCATGATTCCTGCTTTTTGCGAGCATTTGGCTCGATAACCACCTTCATCTACGAACCCTTGTAAAGCCACTACTACACAACACCATCGAGATACCACTGCTCGTCTAATCGCTACTTTTCTAATCGTGTGTCCGTTGATCTTCTTCTTTAATGTAAATAGCAAGCATGGCGCTGGGGGTGTTTCGAAGATCTCCTTTCTCAGTTCGAAAAGCAAACGCATGGGATTATGGGTGGCGTTGAGGGACATTCTGATATCTGGGAAACAGATGGGAATGTTTGGAGTACTTTTCCCTTTTGAGAACGTTTTCTGGGGTTCTGTTTGAGGGACCTGAACTGTTGGGTAGGCTAGGGTGGCGAAGCCAATGAAAGAGCATATCGCGACTCGTTTGAGTCGGGAACACTTCAAGTCTTCTCTCACCTTCTTTTCCCTGCTCTGCAGGGAATTTGCACAAAAGATGCAGGCGAGGCTTCCGGCCGAGCTGAGAGAATTGGCGTACAACTTCGTATGGGAGGATAATAAGCTGCAGGCACGTCGCCCCCAGCTTCGTGCATTACCCCATTCCGTGCCGTGCCTAGGTGGAAGCGAATGCAACTACTTCCAGTAGTAGGAGCTGCCAATCCGGCTTCAACATCGCTTTGTCGGAGTCGAGATCGCCATGGAAGCTGCCGCGTCATACTACCGCGTTCCTGGGCACCTAGTCCGCCACCCGACAAATATAGATTCACTGAACGGTCTCTTGTCTAACGATCATTTCCATCTAGGCGTACTGCCCTTTGAGCACGTGCGCCATCTCGTCATCAACGTGGGGTATACCCATCTGAGCTTCAAGAGGTGAGTACTCGCTGAAGCCCGCCCGAGCAAGCAGTAACAAGAGCTGGAGACATTGTCGTTGTGCTATCGGGATCGCGACTGCCTTTTGTATTGAGAAAGAGCGGATGCGGATACCGTTTGATCAGCGGTTGCTACCTGCAAGGTGTGATGGACGGGGAGGCGGTGGAGATGTGGAGGAGAGGTGCGTTGCAGGAGGAATGCTATGCATTGAGATGAATGACCAATAGTTCGGGTTATTCTGTGCGTTGTCGCAAAAGAGGTTGAAAAGCAAAGAAAAGGGTAGCAAAGTCAAAATGTTTTCTTGAATTAATGTGGAAGTCAAAGTCCGGGCCGCAGACCGGTAGCTCTGCCACCACTAGGAAGGCCGAGAATAAAACCTCTCTCTTCAGCAAACAATGTCGTTCTACCAGCTTTGAGTAGTTCGACTGTAATACGTAATTGAGCTCAGCGAACCGAGCATCCGCCAAGTCGGCCGCAAGCGCAGTACTCAGCCCAGCCTCCGCAACTCACGCATCTTCTCGTCCCAAGTCTCACACCAGTCCTGTTGCGGCAAATACAAGAAGTCCGAGATGTCGTGAGCCTTCACGTAGGGCGCGTCCCATACTCGAACAGTGATGGACGCACCCTCGTTTCTCATCTCCAGAAGAAGCGGCACCAACGTCCTGGCAAATGCATCGCTACTCGGACGAATGAAGTTCTGCTAGGTAGCTGTTATGGATGCTCGTTTTAATGTTCTTACTAGCGTGGCGCTAGTAGCTAGCGCCTACCGCTAGTAAGCCTTAGCGCCTTAGCGCACCTTAAACTTTATGTTTAAGAGCCCTCTATAAGGCTCTCTCTCTATAGTAAGTTTCTAGTAATATATCTTTAATAATTAATTATCTAATCTAAAGCGTCTCTAATATAAACTTACTATTACTTCTTAAGAATAAGTCTTAGTATAAGCTTATTATGTATATGCTTTATATAGGCGATGCGCTTATTAAAGTAGTATACTACTTACTTTCTTATTATAACTAAAGCTACTAAAGTCTTAATACCTCTATAAGTAGTATAGAAAGTAGTAGTAGTTATATAACTTACTTAAATACGCTAGCCTAGTAGATAACTAGAGTAAGTAATAGTATATCTAGTAGTTTTTAATAGTCTCTTAATATAACTAGTAATAATATAAGTAAGTTATAACTTTAATTCTCTATAAGTATAGTATATACTTTATAAGATACGTTATGTTAAGGATACTACTTTTATTACTTTATATATATATAAGGTTCTCCTATTAAGTAGCTTTTTAAACGCACCTAAGTATAAGAGCCTAATAAGTTTAATATCTCTAATAATAAATATAAACCTAAGATATTTAGGTTCTTTAGTAAGCTACTAGTTAAGAAGAATATTAAGTTTAAGATCTCTAAGTAGAAGAGTAAGAGACTTATAAATAAAGATAATAGTAAGGATAATAATATAAAAAAGGAGCTATAGTTTAAGGAGTAGACGTATAGGAAACTTAGCTCTAAGTTTACTATACTCTATTACCTCTTATTAACGCGCTACTTCTTTATTATATAAGACTTTATTATCCTCTATTACTTTAAGCGTAAGGATAGTAAGCTAGTTAAGTATATAGTCTTTTACTATAATAACTATAAAGATAGTAATACTAATTTAAATAATATATTAGTATAAGTTAGTACTAAAGATAAGTTTACTACCTTAGTTAAGTAATACTTAGGTAGCTAGTTTACTACTTTATATAAATATATTAATCTTAAGAGTACTACTTATAATAACCTTACTTTTATATAAAACTATACTAAATAAGCTAAGGCTACTACTAATAAGGCGATATAAGCTAAGGCTATAACTAAAAAAGAAGTTACTAATTATAATAAAAAATTTAATAAAGTTATAGAAGAAATTAAATAAGCTAATACTAAGAACTATAAGCTAAATAAGAAGCTTAAGAACGCCTTTAGAGCCTTTAACGCTTATAAATAGTAGGCTAAAGCTAACTATTAAGGTAAGGATGCTTATATTAATAAAGCTAGTAAGGTAGTAAAGCGCTTATACTAAGAGTAAAATAACGCGCTTATATAAGCTTTTAAAGCTAAATAAAACTTCTAAGCTCTATAATAAGCTTAAGAAGAAGCTCCTAAGATACGTAATAAGTTTAATCCTTTAGATAATAATAATAATAATAAAGATAATAATAGAGATAAGCGTAAGGATAAGAGTAAGAATAAAGATAAGGATTACTATAAGCGCTTACTTATACTAAAATCTTATAGTTAGAGATAGACTTTTATTATAACTAAGTACTCTACTTATACTAATTATATAAATACTCTTTTTAATAGCTACTACCCTAATATAAAAGAATATAAAAGTACTATTAAGGAAGATCTAGAGTAATAGATTACTATAGTATAGATAAAGCTGCAATAATTATAGGCTATATTCCTAAATAAGTAGTTAAAGATTAAGTATATATATAACTATACTTTAGAATTAGCCTATAAAACTATCTATTATTATAGCCTTATAAACTATAAAGATCTATATATAATACTAAACGCACTCTTTAATAACCTTTATACTAATTTTAGCGTTAGTAATAAAGAAGTATATACTATAAACTATATTATAGCTAGAGCTTATAAGTAGAAAGATATACTCTTAAGATAGTAGATTACTTAGTTTAATATAGCTACTCTAGACGCCAAGTTATTAGCTATCTAGTAGCGCTTCTATACTATATATAATCTTAATAATAAGTATAAGGCTACTACTACTAATAATAGTAGAAATAGTACTAAAGACTAGGCTAGCTTCGTTAAGTACCTATAATAGATTAAAGCTAATTAATCTACTATATAGAGTAATAAGCTAAAAGATATACACTATAGTAGTAGTAGAGTGTAGTTTATAATAACTACTATAATAATAATATTAAGTAAAGGAGGCTAAGATACTACTAAGAGCAGCGCTAGTAAAGTAGATTTATATTAATGCTTATTAGAGTAGTTTAAGCTTATTAAAAAGAAGCGTTACTACTATTACTACCTTTAGACTAGTTATATACTAAATAAAGTAAATAGTATAGGTAAGCCTAAGTATCTACTAAAGAGTAAACTTATAGTACTCTTCTACGCTAAAGATTTCGCTACTCTTACTAAGGAGTCTAAGACTATAGCTAGTCCTAATAACTTAAGAAACTAGATATTTCTAGCGTAAGTTATAACTAGAGACTATTAGTATATATATATAAAATTAAAGCTTATATAGTAGAGCTTAAAGCTTAGGCTTTACTTATATTACGCCCTTTTATTTATATATCTATAGTAGCTTTAGAAGAGAGATACTAGGTCTATTACTAATAAGATATTATAGACTTAAGTATAACTAAAGTATTTAACTCTAGTAGCCTAAAGCTCTTAAGATAACTACTTTACTTACTATAAATATAGTTCTAGTACTATATAGCTAGTAAGGCCGCTAACGTTAAAGCTAAAGCCTTACTTAATAGTAGTTATATAAGATAAGTAGTAAGTACTAAGTTTATCTAGTAGTACTAACTAGAAATAGTATTAGTTAAAGAGCCTATCTATCTATAACTAGCTAATAGTAAAGTTATAAGTATAATAGATTATATAGTTAGAGTTAAGAGTTAGATAAGTAACTATATTACTAAAGATTAAATATAAGTTACTAATATTACTAGCTACGACCTTATCTATAGGTAGCTATAGCTAGAGCTCTATAACTTAGTTACTTACTAGTCTAACTATATATTCTTATTTAATTTAGCCTACTATATAGCTAACTACTTACTTTATAGGCTACTTATTAAGCTTATATATAATAAGAATAGCTATAGTAAGGCATATATATATAAGCCTAAAGTAAGTAAGTATATTTACTTTATCTCTACTAAAGCTGTAATTACTATAAGTAAATAGGATAAATAAGCTATTACCTAGGTATTTCTAGAGTAATAGATAAACCTAGAGAAAAAAGATAAAGAAGTACTATTTACTAATATTTTTGCTGCTAATTATACCTCTATTATAATAGATAATTTTAAGAAGTTCTATAAGAAGCTTAATAAAGGTTACGCTACTATTAAGGAGCTTAAGAAGCTTATACTTAAGTAGCTCTATAAAGTTATTAATATATAGAATTCTTAAGAAGCTTATACTTTACTACTATTATAACTTAGTATTAATTACTAGATCTCTATAATACCTAGTATTAATTCTCTTTATAAATAGACCTATAGCTTTAGCTATAAGGATATAATTACTTTAAAGACTTACCTTAATAAAGAGCTCTATAAAGGATTTATATAACTAAGTAACTTACTATATATAGTACTTATCCTAGTTATTAAGAAACTAGGTAGTAGCTTCTATATCTATATTAATTACTAGTAGCTAAACGCTATTATAATAAAAGACTATAATACGCCCTTAAAGATTAGTAAGATATTAGCCTAGCTAAATAAAGTATAGATCTTCTCTAAGTTTAATATTATTACTATCTTTAACTACGTCTATATTAAAGAAGGTTATAAAGAAAAGACTACTTTTATTACTTACTTTAGCCTATTTAAATACATTATAATACTTTTTAGCCTCTATAACGCTTCTAGCTCCTTTTAGTTATTTATTAATAGTATCCTATATAAGTATCTTAATAATTTCTACTCTATATACCTTAATAACGTCCTAGTATATAGTAAATAAGAGGAGGACTATACTAAATACTATCTTAAAGTGCTCTAACGCCTTAAAGATGTAGGACTATATTTAGATATTAATAAGTATAAGTTTAACGTTAAGCGCGTTAAATACTTAAGTATAATTTTATTATATAATAGCTTAGAAATAGACTCTAATAAAGTCTCTATAGTCTTATCTTAAATAGAGCCCTAGTTAGTTAAGGATATTTAAGCTTTTATTAGATTTACTAACTTTTATTAATAATTTATATATAAGTTCTCTTTTATTATTTAACTACTTATTAAGATTATTAAAAGTATACCTAAAGGATAGTATATAACTTTTATAGAAGATAGGCGTAAAGCTTTTAAGGCCTTTAAGTCTACTTTTTTATTAGCGCTTATCTTTATATACTTTAACTTAGATATTAAAGCTATTATTAAATATAATATATCTAACTAAGTAGTTTCTAGTATCTTCTTATAGCTCTATAATAATATACTTAAGCTTATAGCTTTCTTTTCTATAAAGATAAGCTTAGTAGAGTATAACTATCTTATATATAATAAAGAGCTTCTTACTATTATCTACGCCTTTAAGACCTAGAAACTTAAGCTTATAAGTACTATAAATCTTATTAAGATCTTTTCTAACTATAAGGCCTTTAAGTACTTTATATCTATAAAGTAGCTTAACTATTAGTAAGCTTACTAGGTAGAATTCCTTACTAAATTTAACTTTATTATCTATTATTACTTTAGTAAGCAAAGCACTAAGCTTAATAGCCTAATAAAGCAGCTAGGTAATATACTTACTAGTATTAATAATAACTACATTTAGTACTAAATATAAATATTACTATACCTAGATAATATTAAGCTCTATTCTAGTACTAATAGTAGTAGCTACTACGCTATCTATATCGCTAGTATCTTTACTAATACTTTTACTATACTTATCTTAGATATAGTAGCTATAATCTACTTCTTAAGTAAGGAGTTAGCTACTATAACTAATATAGAACTTAATAACTTATCTATAATAGGCTTATCTATAATAGAAGACTTTCTATCTATAATAGAGAAGTCTACTAAGTTTCTATTCTAGGAAAAGAAAAGTAACTTATTATTTAATATAAACTAGATTATAGCTAATATTAAGATAGCTACTATAAATAATAAGATCTTATAGTAGATTATAGAAGCGCTACGCCTTAAATATTAATATATTCCTTATAATCTATATTATAAGTAAAGTATTAAGATTAAGCTAGGAGACTATAAATATAAAGATAGAGTACTCTATATACATAATAAGATCTTTATCTTATATAATAAAGTACTTAGATTATACGTTATATAGCTCTACTACGATAGTCTACTTATAAGATATAGTAGTAAGTACTTAACGTACGTAAAGGTTACCTATTACTTCTTCTAGCTCTATACTACTAATCTAGTTACTTACTATATACGTAACTATATTACTTACGCTTAGTCTAAATCTAACTATAAGAGTAAATATAGTCTACTTAACTTACTCTCTATACTTAAAGCCTACTAAAGTAGTATCTTAATAGACTTTATATTACTACTCTTTCTATTAATATACTTTAGCTATACTTACTAGTATATACTTATTATTATTAACTACTTCTCTAAGAAGAAGAAATTTATCTTTCTCTAGTTACTTAATATTAAGGCTATTATCTAGGTATTTATTAAATATATATAGCGTAAGGAGGGTTATCTAGAAAATATTATTAGTAATAAAGAGTTATAGTTTACTTTTTACTTCTAGTAATAGCTTTATACGTATATAGGTACTTACCTTAAGATATTAATAATTATATACTTTAAGATAGATAGCTAGATAGAGGCTACTAATACTACTCTTAAAGCTTATCTACGCGCGTTTATATATTATAATTAATATAACTAGGCTAAGTTCCTACTCTTTATAGAGTTCTATACTAATAGCGATAAGCTTATAGTAACTAGTATTTCTCTATTTAAAGCTATAAAAGGCTATATACCTAGAAGTAGTATAGAGCTTCTTAAGATACTAAGAGGTATAACTTAGAAAGCTATATATAATAATAAGGCTATAGATAACTTTATTACTTACGTTAAATATATTAAGTCTTTCCTAAAGTAGAACTTTAACTAGTTTTATTTTAAGATAAAATAGTTTACTAATACTTATTATACTCTTATACTAAACTTCTAAGAGAGTAACTAGATTATACTAGATATATATAATATTTATATAAATAAAAAGAGTTAAGGCCTCTTACTTAAGTAGCTAAGACTTTTTTAAGTTATTAAAGACTATAGAAATAAAGCTTATAAATTAGACTTCTCTTAGTATAATAACCTTAATAAAATCTACTCTATCTTCTATCTATAGCTACTATACCTAGTAGATAGCTATCTCTTACTTAGTTAGCGCATTAAACTTTAAAGCCTAGTTACTATTTATAATAATAGCTTAGGCGACTATAAGGTAGAGAATATCTTTAATACTAAATATAATTACTATATAAAGGACTTATATACTAGTAAAAAGGGCCTCTTATATTACTTACTTAAGTAAGCTAGCTATAATAAACTAGAATAGATGCTATATTACGATATTACTAGTTATAATAACTTTCTACGCCTATTCTATAAACAATATAAAGACGTTACTTTATACCTAACTCTACTATCTACCTATAACTATAAAGAGTGCTTTACTTTCTTATAGTTAGAGTAATACTCTTATCTATATACTAAGTTATTCTAGTATCTATAAAATAGCGCTACGCTTACTAGTCTCTCTATAACTACTATAAAGTATAGTAATTATATAGCTAGTAGTAGTAACTAGAGAAACTACTTTATAGTATCTAACTTACTATAATAATACTAAGTACTTAAGCTAACATTTATTCTTATACTCTACTATTAAAGGTAAGGTGCTTCTTCTTCTAAATCTTAATACTTTACCTTTACTTTATAATATATATATAGATAATAATTTTAGTAAGCGTAAGTTTTAACGCTTCTATAAGAGCTTTATAGCGTTTTAGAGAGAGGTAGTATTATAGATACTTATTTTAATATTCTTACTAGCGTAGCGCTAGTAGCTAGTGCCTACTACTAGTAAGCCTTAGCGCTTTAGCGTACCTTAAACTTTATATTTAAGAGCCCTCTATAAGGCTCTTTCTCTATAGTAAGTTTCTAGTAATATATTTTTAATAATTAACTATCTGATCTAAAGCGTCCCTAACAGTAGCAGAGACCGTGAGTTTGAAGCCTATCTTCTTCTTAATCAGGAGTAATGAACGCAGCCAGTCGTGTACGTGTTGAGTCGCTTGAGATCCGTACTCGAAGGTCGTGAGCGTTCCGTCCAGTAGGTATACGTCCGAGTTGTAAAGGTTGAGAT
>Ga0210040_10007919_pt1 | contig 12721 bp, 14 predicted proteins | sample CryGeyCG12114_NA_FD_185462 | JGI IMG/M metagenome (GOLD analysis project Ga0210040, IMG submission 185462) | Groundwater microbial communities from aquifer - Crystal Geyser CG19_WC_8/21/14_NA (SPAdes) (version 2) | ecosystem: Environmental > Aquatic > Deep subsurface > Groundwater | place: USA... | reverse complement strand
CCAGGGCCGAGGCGCCGTCCCGGTCGGCCTTGTTGACGAGGAAGAGGTCGCCGACCTCCAGCACGCCGGCCTTGGCGGCCTGCACCCCGTCCCCCATGCCCGGGGCCAGCAGCAGGACCGTCACGTCTGCGGCGGCCCCGACCTCCACCTCGGACTGGCCCACCCCGACCGTCTCCACCACCACGGTGTGGCAGCCGGCCGCGTCGAACACCCGCAGGGCCTGGGGCGTCGCCACCGACAGCCCCCCGAGATGTCCCCGGGTGGCCATCGAGCGGATGTGCACCTCGGGGTCCAGCGCGTGCTGCTGCATGCGGACCCGGTCACCGAGCAGGGCGCCGCCGGTGAACGGTGAGGTCGGGTCCACCGCGAGCACCCCGACCCGCTCGCCCCGCTGCCGCAGCGCGCCGACCAGAGCGGCGGTGGTGGTGGACTTCCCGACGCCGGGCGGCCCGGTCAGCCCGACGACGTAGGCGCGGCCGGTGTCCCCGGCCAGGGCGGCCATGATCGCGGGCAGCGCCGGTGAGGCGTCCTCGATCAGGCTGATCATCCGGCCCACCGCGCGCGGTCGGCCGGCCCGGACGCCCTCCAGCAGCAGAGCCAGCGGGTCCGCCCGGCCGGCTGCCTGCACGCTGGTCAGCGCCCCGAGCCCCCGGCCGCGCCCGGGACGGTGAGCACCAGCGCATCGCCCTGGCCGCCACCGCCGCACAGGGCCGCCACCCCGGTGCCGCCACCCCTGCGCGCCAGCGCCAGGGCGAGGGTGAGCACCAGACGGGCGCCGGACGCGCCGATCGGGTGCCCCAGGGCCACCGAGCCACCGTGGACGTTCACCCGTTCGTCGACGTCGCCGGCCGACAGCCCGAGCGCGCGGGCGCTGGCCACCGCCACCGCGGCGAAGGCCTCGTTGATCTCGATCAGGTCCAGCGCGGCGACGTCCAGCTGCTGCTTCTGGCAGGCCAGGGTGATGGCGTTGGCCGGCTGGAGCTGCAGCGAGGAGTCCGGGCCCGCCACGCTCGCGGCCGCCCCGATCTCGGCCAGCACCGGCAGCCCGAGGCGCTCGGCCGCCGACCGGCTGGCCACGAGCACGGCGGCCGCGCCGTCGGAGATCGGGCTGGCCGAACCCGCGGTGAGGATGCCGTCGGGGACGAAGGCCGGCGCCAGCGCGGCCAGGCCCTGCGCCGTGGCACCCTCCCGGATCCCTTCGTCGGCGTCCACCACCAGGTCCGGCGTGCGTCGCTGCGCCAGGTGGACGGGCACGATCTCCTCGGCGAACACGCCGGACCGCCGGGCTGCGGCGGCCCGCTGGTGGGACCGGGCCGCGAACGCGTCGGAGTCCTCGCGGCTGACGTGGACGTCGCCGACGTTGTGCTGCTCGGTCAGGGCGCCCATCGGCTGGTCGGTGTAGGCGTCGAAGAGGCCGTCGGCGGCCATCGAGTCGACCAGCGTGGTGTCGCCGTACCGGGTCCCCGTCCGGGCCGCAGGCAGCAGGTGCGGGGCCCGGGACATCGACTCCATCCCGCCGGCCACCACCAGGTCGCACTCCCCCGCGCGGATCAGCTGGTCGGCCAGCGCCACCGCGGCCAGCCCGGAGAGGCAGACCTTGTTGATCGTCAGAGCGGGGACCGACATGGGGATCCCGGCCAGCACCGCGGCCTGCCGGGCGGGGAGCTGTCCGCTGCCGGCCTGCAGCACCTGGCCCATCACCACGTGGTCGACCTGCGCCGGATCCAGCCCCGCGCGCCCGAGCGCTCCACGGATGGCGTGACCGCCCAGCTGGACGGCGCTCAGGTCGGACAGCCCGCCCAGCAGCCTGCCGATCGGGGTGCGGGCACCACCGACGACCACCGAACCCATCAGGTGCCCCTCTCCGCCGATCTCGCCGTGCTCAGTCTGGCACTCTTGGCCCCATGGGTGCGGTGGGAGACGAGCTCGCGAGGAGCGGCCTGCTGCTCGACCTGGACCACGTCGGGCTCGCGGTCGCCGACCTCGACGTGGCCCTCGCCTTCCACACCGGGGTGCTGGGTCTGGTCCTGGTGCACCGGGAGGAGAACTGGGACGCCGACGTGAGCGAGGCGATGCTCGCCGTGGCGGGGAACGAGCAGCGGACCCAGATCCAGCTGCTGGCCCCGCTCACCCCCGACTCCCCCATCGCCCGGTTCCTGGACCGCTCGGGCCCGGGCCTGCAGCAGCTGGCGTTCCGTGTCGCCGACGTCACCGAGGCGGCCCAGCAGCTGCGGGACCGCGGTTTGCGGCTGCTCTATGATTCTCCCAGGCCGGGGACCCGAGCATCTCTGATCAACTTCGTCCATCCGCACGACACCGGCGGAGTGTTGATCGAGCTGGTCCAGGCGTCGTCCACTCCCCTGCTCGGCAGAAGAAGGGATTCGACATGAGCTCACCCGAGGACAACGGTCTGGGGCTTTTCGACGACGCCGCCAGCGCTGCCGGGAGCTTCCCGACCGCGCTCCGCGGCTACGAGCGCTCCGCCGTCGACGAGTACGTGCGCAATCTCGAGGCCACCCTGGTCAACACCCGCCGCCACGCCATCGAGCTGCAGCAGCGGGTGGGCTCGCTGAGCGAGGAGCTCGACTCGGCCGGTCAGGTGAACCCCTCCGACATCGACTACGCCAACCTCGGCGGCCGGGCCAGCGACATCCTGCGGCTCGCCCAGGAGCAGGCGCGCGACCTGACCGAGAACGCGAACGCGGAGGCGGAGCGGGTCCGCGACCTCGCCCGGCGCGAGGCCGACGGCATCCGCGCGCAGGCGCAGCGCGACGGCGAGGACCTGAAGTCGACCGGAGTGGCCGAGATCGGCCAGCTGCGCTCCCGGCTGCAGGGTGACGCGCGGACCCAGGTCGAGCAGGCCCGCAGCGAGGCCGTGGCCCTGCTCGAAGCCGCCCGCCGGCAGGGTGAGGCGCTGCGGCTGGAGAGCGAGCACGAGGCCCAGAACGTGCGGCAGCAGGCCTACCTGGACAGCGAGGAGGTCCGCCTCACCGCGGAGCGGGAAGCCGCCGAGGTCCACCAGGAGCTCGCGGTGGCCCGCGAGCAGGCGCTGGGGGAGCTCCGCCGCGTGCACGCGGAGGCGGGCGAGCACACCGCGACCCTGCTGCGTGAGGCCACCGAGCACCACAGCCAGGCCACCGCCCGGCTGGACGCGGAGATCGCGGAGGCCGCGCGGATCCGCGCCGAGGCCCTGGCCGAGGCCGAGGCCACCCGCCTGGCCGCCGCCCAGGACGCCGACGCCCGGATCGCCGCCGCCCAGCAGGAGGCGGTCACCGTCCGGCAGCGGACCTCGCAGGAGTTCTCCTGGCGCAAGCAGCAGCTGCGGCGGGAGACCGAGCTGCTCAGCCAGCGCAAGCAGGCCGTGCTGGGCCAGCTCGCGAGCCTGTCGGCCCTGGCTGCGCAGACGGCGTCCTCCTTCCCCGAGCTGGACGAGTTCGACGACGACCAGAGCGTGGACGACCAGAGCGGGGACGGCCAGAGCGGCAACCACCAGCCGGACCGGACCGTCGAGCGCCGGGGCGGCCCGGACCTCGACGACGGCCCAGGTCTCGCCGGCTCCGGCCACGCGGTGGGCTCCCCCGCTGCTGAGGACGCCGACCACGGCCAGGCTGACCGGAGCGGGTCCGAGGACTTCGACGACGACACGCGGCCCTCGGCCGGGATGGCCGAGCCCGACCTCGAGGACGACGCGACCATCACCATCGCCGTGGCCGACCTGCCCGGCGCCACCCCGGCCGGCTCGCATGACGACGACGAGACCGCCGACCTGGACGGCGGGATGGCCGAGCCCGACCTCGACGGGGACGCGACGATCATGATCTCGACCGCCGACCTGCCGCCGAGCGTCCAGTCCGTCCGCCACGACGAGCGGTGACCGACTCCCCGCCCGAGACGGCGGACAGCTCGGCGGCGGAGACGAGCTACGGCTTCCCGGTGGTGCGCCGCGGCTACGACCGGGCGCCGGTCGACCGGTTCGCGCACGCCGCGCACGCCGAGATCACCGAGCTGCGGCTGCGCTACGAGACGCTCGCCTCGCACTACCAGCAGCAGCAGGAGCGGCTGCAGGCCCAGCCGCAGTCCGCGGACTTCTCCGGGCTCGGCGGACGCGCGCAGGAGATCCTGCGGATCGCCGAGGAGCAGGCCCGCGACCTCACCTCCCGCTCCGGTGCTGACGCCGACCGGCTGCGGGAGCAGACCGAGCACGACGTCCGGCTGCTCCGTGACCAGGCGGCTGCGGAGCTCCAGGAGCTCCGCAGCACCGAGACGGCCCGGCGCGAGGCCCTCGGCGACCGGACCGAGCGCGAGGCGGCCGTGCTGCTCTCCTCGGCCAGGAGCGAGTCCGCCTCGCTGCTGGGCGCGACCAGGCTGGAGGCCGAGGCCGTGCGCGCCGAGGCCGAGCACCACGCCCGCTCGGTGGTCGAGGGCGCCCAGCTGCAGGCCGCCGCGATGCTCGCCGAGGCCGAGCAGGCCGCCCTCGCCCTGCGGCAGCAGGCAGCCGACCACCGCGAGCAGGTGCTGCGCGAGCTGCAGAACGAGGCCGCGGACCTGCGCGCGCGGATCGGGCAGACGATGGCCGACTCCAGCCGCCTGCACCGCGAGTCCGCCGAGCACCTGTCCGCCGAGGCCGACGAGGCGGCCCGGTCACGCGCGACCGCCCTGGCCGAGGTCGAGCAGATCCGCCTGGCGGCGCTCGCCGAGGCGGAGGAGGTGCTCGGCCGCGCCCGGCAGCAGGCCGCGACGCTGGAGGAGCGCTCGCGCCAGGAGTTCGTCTGGCGGCGGCGCCAGCTGCGGCAGGAGCAGGACCTGCTGACCCGGCGCAAGCAGGCGATGCTCAGCCAGCTGGCCTCGCTCAGCGCGCTGGCCGTCGAGACCGCGGAGAGCATGCCGGAGGTGCCCGAGCTCGACCTCGGCGATCCCGACCCGGACCTGGACGAGGGGGCGACCGGGGACGGTGCGGAGGCCGCCGAAGACGGGCCGCCGGCGGTGACCACCGACGAAGAAGCGGTGGAGCCGGACGTGGACCAGCAGCCCGATGCGCTCCCGGCCAGCCCTGAGACCCACGGCGGCGCCTGAGCCGGGTCGCCAGGCTCCTGCCGGAGCCGGCCGGGCGGACGAGCCACCGACGGCGCCCGGGCCAAGCCGGTGCGCTCAGAAGAGCCGGTCGTCGGCGTTGTCCATCCCCCGCAGCACGTCGTAGTCGACGGTGACGCAGGTGATCCCGCGGTCGGCCGCCAGCACCCGCGCCTGCGGCTTGATCTGCTGGGCGGCGAAGACGCCCCGGACCCGCCCGAGCAGGGGGTCGCGGTTCATCAGCTCCAGGTAGCGGGTCAGCTGCTCGACCCCGTCGATGTCGCCGCGGCGCTTGATCTCCACGGCCACGTACGCCCCCGCACCGTCACGGCAGAGCAGGTCCACCGGACCGATCGCGGTCAGGTACTCCCGACGGACCAGCGACCAGCCGCGGCCGAAGGTCTCCGGGTGCTCGGCCAGCAGCGCCTGGAGGTGCGCCTCCACCCCGTCCTTCTGCAGCCCGGGGTCGATCCCGAGCTCGTGCCGGGAGTCGTGCAGGACCTCGGCGATGGAGATCTGCAGGGTGTCGCCGTCGCGACCGCGCACCTCCCAGAGCGCCGTCAGCGGCTCGGGCCCGGGGACCGCGTCGGCGTCGGGAGCCGGTGGCTCGAGCTCGACCAGCGCGCAGGGCGGGCTCATCCAGTTCAGCGGCTTGTACGCCCGGTCGTCGGCGTGCACCGAGACCGAGCCGTCGGCCTTGACCAGGATCAGCCGGGTCGCCATCGGCAGGTGGGCGGTGAGCCGTCCCGCGTAGTCGACCTGGCAGCGGGCAATCACCAAACGCACCCCGACAACCTAGCGGGGTGCGCCGCCGGCACCCGTCCCCACCACCGCATCACGCTGCCCGCTCCCCCGCTTCGGTCCTCGAGCCGCCGCCGGTCGGACGGCTCGTGGCAGACTCGCGCTGTGGCGACCCAGGGACGAGCAGGAGTGGTGGGGCTCGGCACCATGGGCGCCGGCATCGCCGAGGTGTTCGCCCGCGGCGGCTGGTCCGTCGTCGGGCTGGAGGAGCAACCGGACGCCCTGGAACTGGGCCGACGACGTCTGGAGAGCTCGACCGCCCGCGCCGAGAGCCGGGGCAAGCTCTCGGCCGACTCGGCCCGGGCCCTGCACGACCGTGTCCGCTACGTCACCGACGTGACCGAGCTCGGTGAGTGCGACGTGGTGGTGGAGGCGGTGCCGGAGGTGCTGGCGCTGAAGCAGGCGGTGTTCGCGCGGCTGGACGCCGTGGTGCCGGCGGGCACGCTGCTGGCCACCAACACCTCGTCGCTGTCGGTCACCGCCCTGGCCGCGGCCACCACCGACCCCAGCCGGGTGGTCGGCGTGCACTTCTTCAACCCCGCACCGGTGCAGCCGCTGGTCGAGGTCATCTCCACCGTGCTGACCGCGCCGGAGGCGCTGGAGCGGGCCCGGGCCACGCTGGAGGGCCTGGGCAAGACTCCCATCGGCTGTCGCGACCGGGCGGGGTTCGTGGTCAACGCGCTCCTGGTGCCCTACCTCAACGCGGCGGCGGGCTGGTACGAGCGGGGGTACGCCGGGGCTCAGGAGATCGATGACGCGATGGTGGCCGCCGGCCTGCCGATGGGTCCGCTGGCCCTGCTCGACCTCGTCGGGCACGACGTCACCCTCGCCGTGCTGCACCGGCTGCACGAGCAGACCGGCGACCGCCGCCACCTGCCCACCCCGCTGCTCACCTCGCTGGTGGAGGCCGGCTTGCTCGGCCGCAAGACCGGTGGCGGCTTCTACCGCTACGACGCCACCGGGGCCGGGGTGGAGGCCGGTCTGGTGCCCGCACCCGCTGCGTCTCGGGCGGGCGAGCTGCCCGAGGCCCTGCTGGTGCCCTACCTCAACGACGCGCTGTCGATGGTCGAGGTCGGCTACGCCAGCCCCGGGACCATCGACACCGCGATGTCGCTGGGCTGCCGGATGCCCAGGCCCTTCGACTCGCTGGCGGCGATCGGACCGGAGCGGGCCCTGGCGGTGCAGCGCCAGGTCTTCGCCGAGACCGCCGAGCCCGGCCACCGGCCCGCCCGCCTGCTGGAGCAGCTCGGGGCCGCCGACGACCCCGACCTCGCGCTGCACGCGCTGCGGACCGCCAGCCACCGTTCCGACCCGGGTCGGGACGTCTGATGGCCCGACGCCCGAGCAAGCACACCCGGCCGGCCAAGCCACTGGGCATGGGCCACGCCACGGCCGCCAGCAAGGCCGACGGCCGGTGGCTGGTGCGCAGCGTGCCCGGGGCCGCCGCCCTCAAGGCCTACCGCTGCCCCGGCTGCGACCAGGTCCTGCCGGCCGGCACGCCTCACCTGGTGGTCTGGCCCGCCGAGCCGTCCTGGACCTCGAGCAGCGGGCTGGAGGAGCGTCGGCACTGGCACACCAGCTGCTGGCAGCGGCGTTCGTGAGCACGCCTGCGACACCTCGGCCGGCCGGACTGCACGCCGTCGAGCTCGGCACGGCGGGACCGCGGGTGGTGTTCCTGCACGGGCTGTTCGGGCAGGGCAAGAACTGGACCTCACTCGGCAGGTCGCTGAGCGTCGCCGCCCGGGTGACCCTGCTCGACCTGCCCGACCACGGCCGTTCCGCCTGGTCGGCGACGCTGTCCTACCCGGCGCTCGCCGCGCAGGTCGCCGCTTGGCTGGCCGGTGCCGCACCCGGTGAGCCCTACGCGGTGGTGGGGCACTCGATGGGCGGCAAGGTCGCGATGGCCCTGGCGCTGCTGCACCCGGAGCTGGTCGAGCGGCTCTGCGTGGTCGACGTGTCCCCGGTGGCCACCGGCGCGATGAGTGGGTTCGCGCCCTACGTCGAGGGCATGCGGGCGGTCGACCTCGAGCACCTGCCCGACCGGGCCACCGCCGAGGCCACCCTGCGGCCGTACGTGCCTGACCCGGTCATCCGCAGCTTCCTGCTGCAGAACCTGCGCCGCGACGGCGACCGGTGGCGTTGGCAGATGAACCTGGCTCTGCTGGGCAACCAGCTGGGCACCATCGCCGAGTGGCCCGACCTGACCGCTCCGCCGTACCGGGCCCTCCCCTACGCCGGGCCGGTGCTCTGGGTCGGCGGCAGTGAGTCGCGCTACATCCAGCCGGCCTACGCACCGGCCATGCGGGCCCTGTTCCCCCGCGTCCGGACGGTGACGGTCAAGGGCGCCGGGCACTGGGTGCACGCCGACCAGCCCCAGGTCTTCGCGTCGCTGGTCCGGCGCTTCCTCGAGCTGTGAGGGCCCAGATCCGGTACGGCTGCATCCAGGAACCGGACGCACGCGGAATCTGCCCCGAGTCCCGGGCCGCCGGCTCGCCTGCCAACTCGTCGATGCTTCAGTGCAGGTCGCCGAGGCCCGGGGCTCACCAGTGAGGCTGCCCTCCGGGACACTGGACCTCGGGACACCAGGCTCCGGGACACCGGACTTCGGGGCACCGGTACCGAGAACCACGGAACCGGTCCCGATCCCCGCGCTCGTGAACCAGCAGCACCCGCGGACCAGCAGCACCAAGGAGACGACGTGGCCCTGACCTACCAGGTCGTCGGCTGGCTGGCGGGCTCGCTGCCGCTGCAGGCTCCGGACGCCTCGCCCTCGCCGGTGTTCCCGCCGGAGCCCTCCTCCGGCTTCGCCTACGCGACGCTGCTGGGCGGCTTCTTCGGCCTCGGGCTGCTCGTCCTGCTCTGGGTGCTGCTGAACCTCAAGCCCAAGCGGCAGGAGCCCTACACCGGGCCGAACGACTAGCACCTCGAGCCGGTCGGCTCAGCCCTTGGTCACCCTGCTGATCTCGGACGGGTTGTTGGGCCGGCCGTCCCCGGCCGAGTTGGTGCCGTCCTCGCCCTCGCTCGCCATCGTGGCCACCACGTCGCGCGACTGGCGGTCCATGGTCCCGAAGATCGTGTAGTTGGGGATCTTGTCGAGCGCGGTCGAGTCGTCCCAGACCAGGAAGAACTGCGAGCCGTTGGTGTCGGGCCCCGCGTTGGCCATCGCGACCACGCCCGCGGTGTAGGACTCCGAGCCCGTCGTCTCGTCGGCGAAGGTGTAGCCCGGTCCGCCGGAGCCGCTGCCGGTCGGGTCACCGCACTGGAGCACGAAGATGCCCGAGTCGACCAGCCGGTGGCAGCGCGTCTTGTCGAAGTAGCCCTGGTCGGCCAGCGAGGCGAACGAGCCCACCGTGCAGGGCGCCTTGGCCCGGTCCAGGGTGAGGGTGACCGGACCGCCGCTGAGGGCCAGGGTGTAGCGGACCTTGCCGGTGGCCGGCACGCCGGTGGTGGGCGGCGGCTCGACCGTCCGCGCCGCATCGCCGCTGGTGAGGTACTCGCAGTTCGCGGTGCCGGGTGCGGCGCTGGGCGGGGCAGCGGTCACCGGCTCGGTCGCCGGGGACGAGCAAGCAGCCAGAGCCACGCTCAGCAGCGTCGCGGCCGCGAGCCCGGAGTGCCGGCGGGCACGGCTGCGGTGGGGCGGTCGGAGCACCGGTCCACTCTGACACAGCCCCCGGACGACGGGCGGCCACCGCGCGCCTGCGTAGGGTGTGGCCATGGTCCGCCTCACCCGCATCTACACCCGTACGGGAGACGGCGGGGACACCCGGCTCTCCGACATGTCGGTCGCGCGCAAGTCCGACCTCCGGATCGAGGCCTACGGCGAGGTCGACGAGGCGAACTCGCTGATCGGGGTGGCGCTGGCCACCGAACAGCTCCCGCCGCCGGTGGCCACGGTGCTGCGCGGGATTCAGAACGAGATGTTCGACCTCGGCGCCGACCTGTCCAACCCGCTGCGCCCGCCCGGCGAGGCGAAGTGGGAGCCGCTGCGGATCACGGCGGAGTACGTGGACCGGCTCGAGCACTGGTGCGACGAGTTCTCCGAGGCGCTGCCCGCGCTGACCTCGTTCATCCTGCCGGGTGGCTCGATGGGCGCCACCCAGCTGCACGTCGTCCGCACGGTCACCCGCCGCGCCGAGCGGGCGGCCTGGCGGGCCGTGGAGGCCTACGGCACCGAGCCGGTGGCCGAGGAGGAAGGGCCGGGTGGGCTCAACCCCGTCGCCATCACGTACCTCAACCGGCTGTCGGACCTGCTCTTCATCCTCATCCGGGTGGTCAACGGCCCCGAGGGCGACGTGCTCTGGGTGCCCGGCGGCGAGCGCGACCACCCGCCGACCAGCACCGGCCGCCGTGGCCGGCGTACCCCGACCGACCAGGAGGAACAGGCATGACCGACGACGCTTCCCGCCCCGCTACGAGCCTGAAGGAGGCCACCGGACGCAAGACGCCGGAGCAGGACCGGCCGGTGACGCTGTTCACCGGGCAGTGGGCCGACCTGCCCTTCGCCGAGGTCTGCCGGCTGGCTTCGGAGTGGGGCTACGACGGTCTGGAGATCGCCTGCTGGGGCGACCACTTCGACGTCCTCCAGGCCGCCGAGGACCCGGCCTACGTCCAGGCCAAGCAGGACGTCCTCGCCGAGCACGGGCTGGGCTGCTGGGCGATCAGCAACCACCTGAACGGCCAGGCGGTGTGCGAGGCGATCATCGACCAGCGTTACCAGAACATGGTGAACCCGCGGGTCTGGGGCGACGGCGACCCCGAGGGGGTCCGGCAGCGGGCGGCGGAGGAGATGAAGCTGACCGCCCGGGCCGCCGCGAACTTCGGCGTGGACACCGTGATCGGCTTCACGGGCTCGGCGATCTGGCACTACCTCGCGATGTTCCCGCCGGTCGGCGACGACGTCGTACAGGCCGGCTACGCCGACTTCGCCACCCGGTGGCACCCCATCCTGGACGTCTTCGAGGAGGTCGGGGTCCGCTTCGCCCACGAGGTGCACCCGAGCGAGATCGCCTACGACTACTGGTCGACGAAGGCCACGCTGGAGGCCATCGGCCACCGCAAGAGCTTCGGGCTGAACTTCGACCCCTCGCACATGGTCTGGCAGGGCCTGGACTACGTCGGCTTCCTGGACGACTTCTCCGAGCTGATCTACCACGTGGACTGCAAGGACACCAAGATCCGGATGCACAACGGCCGCAACGGAATCCTGGGCAGCCACCTGCCCTGGGCCGACCCGCGCCGGGGCTGGGACTTCATCTCCACCGGGCACGGCGACACCCGCTGGGAGGACATCTTCCGGATGCTCAACCACATCGGCTACGCCGGGCCGATCTCGGTGGAGTGGGAGGACGCCGGCATGGACCGGCTGGCCGGCGCCCCCGAGGCCCTGGGCTTCATCCGCAACCTCAACGCGATCACCCCACCCGCCGCCGCCTTCGACGCCGCCTTCGCCACGAAGTAGCCCCGACACGAGCGGGCTCTCTACCCACGCGCCAGAGCTTTTCGAAGGACGTCCCCGCTCCCTGAGCTTGTTGAAGGGCTCTGGGTTCTGGTGGCCTTCGACGGGCTCAGGCAACGGATGAACCAGTTCCGTGCCCTGAGCTTGTTGAAGGGCTCTGGGTTCTGGTGGCCTTCGACGGGCTCAGGCAACGGATGAACCAGTTCTGTGCCCTGAGCTTGTTGAAGGGCTCTGGGTTCTGGTGGCCTTCGACGGGCTCAGGCAACGGCGGAACCAGTTCCGTGCCCTGAGCTCGTCGAAGGGGCAGGGGACGTCAAGGACCGGGGAAGCGGCTGACTCCAGGTGGGGCGGCTTCCAGCCAGCTCAGCAGGCCCGTCAGCGAGCCGGGGCTCATGGCCAGCTCCCACTGGCCGGGACCGGCCTGGTCTGCCATCTCGAACCGCAGGACGCGCTGATCGGCGTAGAGCGCGACTGCCTCGACGGGGCCGGGGTCACGGGTCTCCAGCACCCGGACGGCGTCCCGGCAGAATGACTTGCGGGGCCGCCAGGAGTAGGAGAAGAACCGGAACCACTCCAGCCGACCGTCCCGGTAACGCGCGACTCCGAGCACCCATCCGGTGCTCGGAGCCTTGTGGTGCAGTCGCAGGCTGCACTCGAAGGTGCCGCCCTGACGGGCCAGCCAGCGTCGTCGGAGGGCCAGCACCGCGAGCATCAGGACCAGAAGGAGGACGAGGAGGCCGAGGATCTCGGCAACCCCCAACCAACCGTCCATCATCGTCCCCACGCGCCGCAGTCACCGATCCGACGGGCCCCCGCCGTTCGTCCTGCGACCCTACTGCGCTTTTCTCGCGGCACGAAGCTGCGCGGTGGCCCGGTCGTACCGGCGCCGGTCGTCGTCGCTGGCGTCACCGCTGTCCACGATCGGCTGCAGGTCGGCCAGCTCCCGCTCGGCTTCTGACGCGCTGACCTCGCCGGCGAGGCTGGCGTACTCGCTGAGGATCGAGACCCGGCCCTGGGCGACGGAGATGAACCCGCCCTCCACGGCCACGACCTCGCGCCCACCGTCCTCGCCGTAGATGACCACGGCGCTGGACTCCAGCACCCCGAGCACCGGGGCGTGCCCCGGCAGGATGCCGATCTCCCCGTCCACGGTCTTGGCGATGATGTTCACCGACCGCCCGGACCAGACCACCCGGTCGGCGCAGACGACCTCGACCTGCATCGCCTCAGCCACGGCTCACCCCTGCGCCCGTGGCCTCGGTGAGCATGCTCACTGCTCCTTCTCGAGCTCGGACCAGCGACGCTCCACGTCCTCCATGCCACCGACGTTGAAGAAGGCCTGCTCGGCGATGTGGTCGACGTCGCCGCGGCAGATCATCTGGAACGCCTCGATGG
>Ga0210040_10007918_pt1 | contig 12722 bp, 12 predicted proteins | sample CryGeyCG12114_NA_FD_185462 | JGI IMG/M metagenome (GOLD analysis project Ga0210040, IMG submission 185462) | Groundwater microbial communities from aquifer - Crystal Geyser CG19_WC_8/21/14_NA (SPAdes) (version 2) | ecosystem: Environmental > Aquatic > Deep subsurface > Groundwater | place: USA... | reverse complement strand
TGGGGCTTGAACTCGACCCGGCGCGTAATGAAGCTAACGCCAGGTGCGAAGCGCAGGGTGAGGTAGTCAAATATACGGGCATCCCCCACGAAGCCGACCGAGAAGCCGGGGCTCGTAATGGAGTTGGAAGAAACACCCATAGGGTAGGGCGCCGCTTGCCGGATGCGGTAGCTGGAGGAATTACCGGCGATGTAGAAGCCCGGGTGAAACCACTTATCGTCGTAACCGGGCAAGTTGTTCGTGGTAATGGACTTGACCTGGCCTCGCTTGCCCCGACTAGCCTTGGTCAGGCTTTTTTTCTGGGCCTGCGCACTCAGCGAGAGTAGCAAGCCAGCCAATACGAGGAAGGAAAACCGCCCTACTTGTGCGCGGTGTAAATAGAACTGATGCCGAAGGTAAGAGGCTGCCATGCAGGGTTGTTAAAACCAACTTGAGAAAGAATTGCCAGAAACTCGGGACCGTCGGGGAAAGCCTGCACCGACTCGGGCAAGTACGTGTAGGCCGACTGGTCTTTGGAAATCAGCTTGCCGAAAACTGGTAGGATATGCTGAAAATAGAAGTTATAAGCCTGCTTCATGGGGAAAGCCGTGGGCTTGGAGAATTCCAGAATCACCAGCTTGCCACCGGGCCGCAGCACCCGCCGCATCTCGGTCAGGCCCTGTTTCAGGTTTTCAAAGTTACGCACCCCAAACGAAGCCGTCACAGCATCGAAGTGATTATCAGCAAACGGTAGGTTCTCCGAGTCGCCTAGCTCCAGCGTGATGCGGTTGGTCAGGCCTTTTGCCTGCAACTTCCGACGACCAACGGCCAACATGCCTTCCGAAATATCGACCCCCGTAACCTGCGCATCTGCCGAGGCAGCCCGGAGCGTTTCAATGGCGAAATCGGCCGTGCCAGTTGCAATATCCAGGATACGGGCCGGCCGCAACTGCTTAAGCTCCCCTACTGCCTTGCGGCGCCAATAGATATCGGTACCAGCACTCAGGAAATGGTTGAGAAAATCGTATTTCCCGGCAATGCTGTTAAACATGGTCGCTACCTGCGATTTTTTACCGGCAGCATCGTCTTTGTAGGGAACAACGGACATAGTTCAGAAACGAAGAAAGGTGGGCGGAATTGCCCTAACGTAACGTCATAGCGAGGTAGGATGTTAGAACCCTACCTACTGGTCCGACGGAAAGCGGCACAGTACGCGCTATAAAAAAGCGGGCCGGACCTAAGGCCCGGCCCGCTTTTGGAAGCGGCAACGACAGATTAGTTGTTGTCAGTTTTTACCTTAATCTTCTCACCATCAGCCGATTTAGTCTTCGCGTCGATGGTACCATTCTTGGTAACGGTTTTGGATTCAGAGCCGTCAGCACCTTCGGTTTTAATTTTAACCTTATCGGAGTTCTCGTCTACTTTCACCTTCACTTTAGTACCGTCTTCTAGCTTTACTTTGTTCTTGCCAGGAGCCAGCGGCACAGCAGAACCCGTGGGATTCATCGACATGGGAGCAGTCGAACGGGTCGAGCCGCTGCTCATGGGCATCGAGCTGCCACTCCTCATAGAGGTACCACCGTTGTTGGTGCTACCCGCGCCGTTGCCTTGGTTCATCTGCGGCGCGGCTTCACCCTCGCGCAGAATTACCCGGAACTCCGTGCGACGGTTCAGCTGCATGTTCTCCGGCGAATCGTTCGGAGCAGTAGGACGACGCTCGCCGTAGCTTACCGTTACCATGCGGGTTTCGGCAATGCCCTGGCGCTTCAGGTAGTTATAGGCAGCATCGGCGCGGTTCTGACCCAATACCATGTTGTACTGGTCGGTGTTGCGCGAGTCGGTATTACCCTCCACTGAAATATTGATGCCGGGGTTGGCCTTCAGAATACGGACAATATTGTCTAGCTCCGTAATTGACTCCGGACGCAGGTTGTACTTATCTGTATCGAAGTAAATTTTGTTGAAAGAATACATCGACGCAGCCGATGTGTCGGTGTAGGGCACGTAGAAGTTCTTGGTGAAAACAGTCGAGTCATTAATCGACATCGGTACAACAAACTCCTCCGTTTTGATATTTTGTCCGTCCTTGCTTACGGCTATCTGGTAAGTCCGACCCGAAAGCAGATTCACTTGGTAATCACCGGTTTCAGGTTTCGTAACATCGCGGAAGCTCAGCGCCGTCTTATCGGCTTGCGTGCCGCTGAACACCAGTTCAACACCTGGAATTACGGTGCTGCTGTCGCGCGCCGAAAACACCTTGCCGCGGATAGTCGCGTTGCGGATGTAGTTAATGGTGTAAATGTCCTTTTCGCCGTAGCCACCAATCCGGTAGCTGGACAGATAGGCATAGCTACCATCTGGGCTCAGGCGGTAGTACGTGTCATCGTCGGGCGTATTCACGGGGTAGCCCATGTTCTCCGGCCGTCCCCACCGCTTACCTATTTCATCGTACTCCGATTTGAAGACGTCGTAGCCACCCATCGTGTTGTGACCACGCGAGCTGAAATACATCGTCTTGCCATCGCGGCTCAGGTAGGGACTATCGTCGTCGTAAGGTGTGTTGACTATGTTACCTACTGACTTGGCTGGTCCCCAGTCACCTCCCGCCTCACGCGTGGCGTAGTAAATGTCCAGCGTGTTGTCTGCCGAATATTTGGAGGTAGAGAAGTAGATGGTTTGTCCATCTGGGGTAACGTAGGCGTCTGATTCAAAAGCGGTCGAATTGATGTTTCTATTCAGTTTTTTAGGTTCCGCCCAAGCCTCGCCGTTCTTCTCAGAATAGAAAATATCTCCATTCTCATCCTGCCGGTACAGGAGCATTTTGGTGTCATTATCGAAAATCTGAATGGAAGCATCGTGGCCTTTGCCATTGAGTACCGCACTCAACGAAACAGGCTTCTCCCATTCATCATCTCCAGTGCGGTGAGCCTCGTAGATATTCTCGTAATACTGTCCGTCGTAGGCTAGCTTGCCCTTGTCCTTCACGTTCAGTGTTCCGCCAGCTGCCGATACGGCTGGGGCATCACTCATATTGTCGGAACGCGAGGTGAACAGCAGGATCTTATCATCCTGGGAAATAACTGGGCTATGCTCCGACCAATGCGTGTTGATGGTAGGGCCCAGGTTCTTAACAAAAATATCCTTTGGACTGTTGAACTGCACCTTGGCATTCTTGCTGTTCTGAATCAGTTGAGCCAGTTCTTTTTTGCGAGTATCCTTAGTTTTCAGCGTGTTATTATACGCCTGATAATGACCAATTGCCTCATCAAAGTTGTAGTTCAGATGGTCTACACGACCCAGCCAATATTCTACATCTTTTGATACTTTAGGCTTGAGACGCTGCGCTTTGTAGATATAATCACTAGCCTTCTCCTTATCAAAAGACATATAGGAAATACCGGCCCGAAACAACGCCTGTGCGTTGTTAGGATCCTGGGCCAACACTTGCTCATAGAAAGGAAGAGAGGCCCGGTAGTTCTCCTGGTCGAAGAATTTGTTTGCGGTCTTTAGCTGCTTGCGCGTGCTCTGGGCCATTGCTGGCTGAACCAGAGCAGTTGTAAGCGCGAAGGCGCAGGACGCTTTCAATAACCTTCTGACTAAGTTGTCCATTTGGAGGAGTATTATGAGAAATAAGTAGTTGCGATGGAACAGTTACTGTAATCTGTTAGCCACCATGTAGGGTTCTTGCAAAATTGCCTTTTATACTTAAAAGCCACCATAGAGTTAAGTTGACTCGCAAGAACTCACCCAACAGGAGCTACAAATACGCTTCTAAAGTGCTTAACTGCTTGCTGGCAAAGTACTATGAATGGGACCTTTGTGGGCAAAGATAGAGATTTTATAATACGACCTTACCCTGCGCTATTTTTTCAAAAATATTTATAAAATGATGGTTATAATCTGTTTGACGCAACCGGCTAATACAAACTTGGTGGCCTCAGCTTGACTGCAAATATAGGGCACCTTTGTAAATTACAATAAAACAACGGAAAAATTTGAGTTTAGGGGTGTTTCGTATAACCATCGTATTTTTGTGGTTTCCCAGAATGGCCCCCTTGTCTGCTACCTATCGTTCTATGATCATTCGTGACGCCACCTTCCTGACCAGCAATACCCGCTTGGAGGCCTGCCCACCCCCTACCCTACCCGAGTATGCTTTTATTGGGCGCTCTAACGTAGGCAAGTCGTCGCTAATTAATATGTTAACGGGGCAGCGCAGTTTGGCTAAAACATCTTCTACCCCTGGTAAAACGCAGCTTATCAACCATTTCCTCATTAATAAGGAGTGGTACTTGGTCGATTTGCCGGGCTATGGCTATGCCAAGGTCAGTAAGACCTCCCGCGCTACCTGGGGCAAGATGATTAGCTTCTACCTGCGCAACCGCGAAAATCTGACGTGCCTGTTCGTGCTCATTGATTCTCGCCACGAGCCCCAGGCCATTGATTTAGAGTTTATGAACATGCTGGGAACTGAAGGTATCCCATTCGTCATTGTGTTCACGAAGGCAGACAAGCAGTCGGCGACCCGCACGCAACGTCAGGTAGAGGACTACCTCACTACCCTGAGTACCACCTGGGACGAGCTACCGCGCTACTTTGTTACCTCCGCCGAATCGAAGCTAGGCCGCGACGAGCTTCTGGGTTTCATTGCCGATGTGAACCGGCAGTTGGCTGAAGCCAACGCAGAATAAGTAAAGCTGGCCTTGTAATTGTACTGCGTGACACCTCTTTTCTGTTGTACATACCTTACATTAATACCTGCAACTCCGCTTTTTACCCAATGAAGAAATTTGCCTACTCCCTGGGATTTTCCCTGCTGATTGCTGCTCCTACCTTTGCCCAACAAACTGCGCCTACTCCTGCCCCTACCCAAACGGCACCGGCCGGGGGCGTCACCAAGTCGATTCCGGTAGCGGAATACTATGAGGGTGGACAGGAAGCTATGTATGCCTTCCTTGAGAAGGAAATGAAATACCCCATCATGGCGAAGCGGAACCGCATTCAGGGTACCTGCATCGTGAGCTTTACGCTGAATACCGACGGTACTATGTCGGGCGTAAAACTGGTGAAAAACGTTGGTGGCGGCTGCGGTGAGGAAGCATTGCGCATCGTCAAGCTGCTCCAATTCAAGAAACCCGACTACGCAGTGCTGACTAGCTTGCCCATCGTGTTTAAGCTCTAAGGGCGGGGATGGTACGGGAGGACCAAGCGCAAAAGCCAAGCGTCCTCCTATCTTTGTCCTCTTTCTTTACTACTCACCTGACGTTTTTGCCCTATGCCTTACGATCTGAAGGAAATTGCCGCCATTAGCGGGATGCCCGGTCTTTACCGCCTGATAAGCCCTACCCGCGCTGGCGTAATCATTGAGGCGCTGGATGAGCGTAACACGCGCTCTATTGCCTCAGCCCGCAACAAAGTCTCCCTACTCCAGGAAATTTCCATTTACACCCAGGATTACGACACAACCGTAGCCCTAACGGACGCTTTCGAGCTGATTCATCAACAATACGGCACTGATCTGGAGCTAACCAACAAATCAGACGACCGCGACCTGTCTGCCTTCATGGCCAAGGTGATACCGGATTACGACCGCGACCGGGTGTATATGTCGGACATTAAGAAGCTGGTTAACTGGTACCGTATCGTTAGCAAGACGCTGCCCTACCAGGAGGAAACCGATGCCGATGCCGAGCCCGCAGATGATGAAGCCATCAGCACCATCGGTGTTGTGCCCAACGAACCAGAAGTAGATCCTACTGGCAACCCTGAAGTAACGACTGACCCAGTTGTTGAAAAGGAGAAGAAGTAGGGTCTTTCGTAACATAAAGTTACTACGCTTGAATACGCAAAAGGCCGCCCGAAGTAGTTCGGGTGGCCTTTTGCGTGGTCAGTTCTATTCTCTGCCTACGCTGGCTTAGGTGGTAGCAGCGGGCGCAGCACTGGCCAGTTCGGCAGCCATAAATTCTTCAGCTTTATCAACTAGCTCCGTTGAGCCAATGAAGAACGGGCACCGCTCGTGTAAGCTTTGGGGCGTTATTTCCAGGATGCGCTGGTGGCCATTGCTGGCTTTGCCGCCCGCCTGCTCTACAATGAAGGCCAGCGCATTGCACTCGTAGAGTAGGCGCAGTTTGCCTTTGCCAGCTTTCTTAGTGGCCGGATACATGTAGATTCCTCCCTTTAGCAAGTTGCGATGGAAGTCGGCTACCAAGGAGCCGATATAGCGTGCCGAGAAGGATTGCTCCTTGCAGTAATCGATGAATTGGGTAGTAGCAGGAGAGAAGTCCCGGGAAATTCCTTCGTTCACAGAATAGATTTTGCCCGTTTTGGGCGTAGTCATATTCGGGTGTGAAAGGAAGAATTCCCCCAGTGATGGCTCGTACGTAAACCCATTTACCCCGTTGCCAGTGGTGTACACCATCATGGTGCTGGAGCCGTAGACCACGTAGCCGGCCGCTACCTGCGAGGTACCATGTTGCAGGCAGTCCTGCTCAGTACCCTCGGTTCCCGTTGCCGACATGCGCCGGTACACACTAAATATGGTACCGATGCTGACGTTTACATCAATGTTGGAGGAGCCATCCAGTGGATCGATGGCAACAATGTACTTCCCCTGAAGATTACCAGTTTGGATTTTGTCTTCTTCCTCTTCCGAAATAATGGTACACACCTCACCCCCATTACGCATCGCACGAATAAAACGCACATTAGCAATAACATCCAGCTTCTGCTGATCCTCACCCTGCACGTTACGATTGCCGTAGGCGCCCGCAATATCGATCAGACCGGAGCGGTTTATTTCCCGGTTTACGATTTTAGCCGCTAGGGCAATGTCGCGTAGCAGTTGTGAGAGTTCTCCAGTAGCGTAGGGAAAATCTTCCTGCTTGCGCATAATGAAGCGGTCAAGCGTGGTGCCAACAGGAAGAGCTAGTTTGTCATGATTATCCATAAAAGGGAATAAGGGTGAGCAGTGACTATTGTCAAAAATATGCTTTTTGAGCTATAAATCCGTACAATAATATGATTTAATCACAGTTGCAGCTAAATAAAGTACAATAGGCTATTATTCAACTGGCAGCCGTTTACTTTCTCCTGAAGCTACTGGTATTAAGCGGGGTAGGGCACAAACGTACACGGACTCCGCGTAGCAGCCTTCCTGCACTATCCTGTTGTCAGAAAAGCAACTGCTATTTTTGACCATGCATATCTCATCCGATTTACACGTGTTTAAATTTGGGGGCGCCTCGGTAAAAGATGCCCCGGCTATTCGCAACCTCGTGCGCATTGTGCGGGAACACGGCAATACAGGCGCCCTCCTGATCGTGGTATCGGCGATGGGCAAGACCACCAACGCGCTGGAAGAGGTCTTTCAACTGGCCTATCAGGCGGCCGACTTTGCGGCGGCCTTGCAGCCAGTTAGAGCCTTTCATGAGGCCGTAGCGCAGGAGTTGGCCCAAGACCTGACGCCGACCATTGCCCAGCAGCTGGTAGCCATCTTACACGCTACCTTCGCGGAGCTCGACCAGACCCTGGCTGCCGTGACCCCGACCGCTGGTTACGACCAGCAGTACGACCAGGCCGTCAGCTTCGGGGAACTACTGTCGTCGCGGCTGGTGGCCGGGGTGCTGGGCGCCACCTGGCTCGACTGCCGTCCGCTGGTGCGCACGGATAGCACCTGGCGCGAAGCCCGCGTAGACTGGGCCGCAACGGAGCAGGCCATAACGGCCGCACTGCCGTCCTTGCTTAGTGGCGGGCCCGTGGTTACGCAAGGTTTTGTAGGCGGAACCACCGAAGGCCTCACCACCACGCTGGGCCGCGAGGGCTCCGATTTCTCGGCCGCTATTTTTGCGCATTGTCTGCGCGCGGCCAGCGTTACGATTTGGAAAGATGTGGCGGGTCTCCTCAATGCCGACCCCAAAATATTCCCGGACACGGTGCGCTACCCCGAAATCAGCTACCAGGAGACCATTGAAATGGCCTACTACGGGGCTTCCGTGATTCACCCCAAAACCATTAAGCCCCTGGCCGTACGGCAGATTCCGCTGTTGGTGAAGTCGTTTTTGGAGCCCACGGCGCCGGGCACCCGCATTCACGAGTGCGAGCACCCGTTGCTGGCGCCCGCCTTCATTCGCAAGACCAATCAGTGCCTACTCTCGTTTGAGTCAAAAGATCTGACGTTTATTTCGGAGGAAAACCTGGCCGTTATTTTTGGGGCGTTAGCGCAGGTTCGGCTCAAGATTAACCTGATGCAGAACTCGGCCATCAGTTTTTCCGTGTGCACCGACTTTTCGGCCTACCGCCTGGAACAGCTCGTGGCCATGCTACGCGAACAGTTCACCGTCTATTATAACACGAATCTGGAGCTGTATACCATCAAGAACTACACGCCGGCCAGCGTTGAGCAACTCACTACGGGCCGCACGCTGCTACTAGAGCAACGCACACGCCAAACGTTTCAATTTGTGAGTAGGGCCAACGCGTAGAAATGACGCGGGCGTTAAACCTTTTGGCCCCGTCAGCGCTTTGCAGAGTGTTTGTACCGCGCATTATTTTTGTTTCGTGTCCTCTCCTGCTTCTCTTTCTTCTTCGGCCTGCCCTACTCCCCAACAGCTGCGTAGCCGCTTGGCACAGGCAGGTTTGCGGGCTACCCGCCAGCGCGTGCGGATTCTGGAAAGCCTATCAGTGCTCTGCGACCACCCCACGGCCGAGCAAGTGCACCGCCAGGTAGTAGCCACCGACCCAACCGTTTCGCTGGGAACGGTGTATAAGGCCCTGGATAGCTTCGTGGCGGCCGGCCTCATTACCCGGGTAGCCGCCGCCGACGGAGCCGCCCGCCGCTACGACGCCGACTGCTCTGCTCATCACCATCTCTACTGCCCCGATACGCAGGAAATCATCGATTACCGCGACCCGCAACTGGACGCGCTGATTCGGGATTTTTTTGCTACCCGCCAACTAAGCGGCTTTCAGCCCCAGGGCTTTTCGCTGCACATCACGGGTACCCGCCCGCGCTTGGACGACGGACAGAAGTAAGGAGACAGAAGGTGCGGCCGGGTCCTGTATCTTCTCACGCTCAACTCCTTACCCTTTACCTACTTATGTCAGTTCTCGTTGGAAAACGTGCGCCTTCCTTCCGCGCCACCGCTATTGTTAATAACGAAGTGGACGAAGATTTTTCCCTGGACCGCTACCTGGGCCGTAAACACGTCCTATTTTTCTTTTACCCCGCTGATTTTTCGGCCGTTTGCCCTACCGAAATCCTAGCCTTTCACGAGCGGCTGGCTGATTTTGAGCAAAAGGGCGTAGCTGTAGTAGGCTGCTCCACCGATTCGCACCTCTCGCACCTGGCGTGGCTGCGGACGCCGCGTAGCCTGGGCGGCATAGAAGGGGTAACGTACCCGCTGGTATCGGATGCTTCTTTGACTATCTCCGGCAACTACGACGTACTGGCCGGCCATTTCGATTATAACGACGAAAACCAGATGCTGTACGTCGGCTCGCCGATGGCCTACCGGGGGCTGTTCCTAATCGACAAGGACGGCATTGTGCGGCATCAGCTTATCAACGATGGCCCCCTCGGCCGCAACGTGAATGAGGCGTTGCGCATGGTGGACGCGCTGCAACATTTCGAAAAGAACGGGGAAGTGTGCCCCGCTAACTGGGAGGCCAACCACGCGTAACGAGCGCCCTTTCTTCTCCTATCAAAACGCCCCGACTGGTTCGCCGGTTGGGGCGTTTGTGCATGGCGGCTAGCAAACTGTTATTTTTGTTTTTTGCTTCGCCCTCTAGCATACAGTCTCCTTGCCTTTTCTATACACCCTTGCCCTACGGCTTTATGCCCTAACCTTGCGCCTGGCTGCGCCCTTTGTGCCCAAGGCGGCGCAGTGGGTAACCGGACGGCAGGGCCTACTCCCCCGGATAGCGGAAACGCTGCGCCACGAGCAGGCGCCGCGGGTGTGGTTTCACTGCGCCTCGCTGGGTGAGTTTGAGCAGGGCCGCCCGCTGATGGAAGCGTATGCCCAGCGCTACCCCACACATCAGATTATCCTCACGTTCTTCTCGCCGTCTGGCTACCAGGTGCGGCGCGGCTGGCCCGGGGCGGCGCACGTTTTCTATCTGCCCCTCGATTCGGCGGCCCACGCCCGCGCTTTTCTCGACGTGGTGCAGCCCCGCTTGGCCATATTCGTGAAGTATGAGTTCTGGTACTACTTCCTGCGGGAGCTGCACCAACGCCAAATCCCTACCTTCTGCGTGTCGGCTATCTTTCGGCCCGAGCAGGTTTTCTTTAAGCCCTGGGGTGGCTTCTTCCGCCAAATCCTGACCTACTTCACGCGCATCTTCACCCAGAACGAGTCCTCTGTGGCCTTGCTGCGCCAAGCCGGCATCACGCAGGCATCGGTGGCGGGCGATACGCGCTTCGACACGGTAGTGCGCACGGCCACGGCGCCACCTGCTGCCCTACCCCTACTCGATGCCTTCGTGGCCGACCGCGCCCCGGTCTTTATCATTGGTAGCAGCTGGCCCGAGGACCTGCCCATTTTGACCCCGCTACTGCGCCAGTTTCAGGACAAGATGCGCTTTGTAGTGGCCCCCCACGAAATCAGCGATACCAATCTGCGGCTGGTAGAAGAAGCCCTGCCGGGCCAGGTGGTGCGCTACTCGCAGGCCACGCCCGCTACCGTGGCACAGGCCCGGTTACTGCTCCTCGACAATGTGGGGCTGCTGTCGCAAGTATATCGGTTTGGCCAGTATGCCTACGTGGGAGGGGCTTTTGGCAAAGGCCTGCACAATACGCTGGAGGCGGCGGCCTTCGGGTTGCCGTTGTTCTTTGGCCCTACCTTCCATAAGTTTCAGGAAGCCATTGACCTAGTCGAGCTGGGCGGCGCTTTCCCGGTGCAGTCGGGCCAGGACCTGCTGGCGGTTTTCACGCCACTTTGGCGGGACGAAGCCGCCCGCCTGCGTATTCAGGATTTGAGCCTCGAATACGTGCATCAGCAAGCCGGCGCGACCGAGCGGATTATGCGTGCGTTGGGGAATTAGTAAGTTTGACCTTCTATCCGCCTACTATTTCTCCTACTTTCCCTTTATCCGTTCACCTCATGGTTGGTACTGTTGTCAAATCTACCGGGTCGTGGTACGTGGTGCGCGAGCACGGCAACCAACAGCTGCATCGTTGTCGGTTGCGGGGCAAATTCAAGCAGAAAGGGCTAAAGGTGAGCAACCCGCTGGCCGTGGGCGACCAGGTAGAATTTACGGTGGAAGAGCAGACCGAGGGGGCGGGGGTGATTCACCACATCGAACCCCGCCGCAACTACATCATTCGGCGCTCGGTGCACAAAAGCGAGCATTCGCACATTGTGGCGGCCAACATCGACCAGGCCCTGCTGGTAGTGACGCTGGTTTCGCCGGCTACCTCGTTCGGCTTCATCGACCGGTTTCTGGTGACGGCAGAAGCCTACAGCATTCCCGTGCAGCTGATTTTCAACAAGACAGATTTATACGACGAGGACATAGCGAACTACCAGGACCAAATTGCCGATATGTACCGCCGCGTGGGCTACGACAGCTTGCGCACCTCGGCGGCCACCGGCGCGGGCGTAGACGAGACCGACGCCCTACTCGATGGCAAAACCACGCTCCTCTCCGGCCACTCGGGGGTAGGCAAAAGCACGCTGATCAACGCCCTAGTACCGGACCTGGACCTCAAAACTGCCGAAATCAGCCAGTTTTCCGATAAAGGAGTACATACGACTACCTACGCCGAGATGCTGGAAGTGCGCCCCGGCACCTACCTCATCGACACGCCCGGTATCAAGGAGTTGGGGTTGGTTGATATCAAAGCGGGGGAGCTGGCTCATTTTTTCCCCGAGATGCGCGCCCTACTGGGGCAGTGCCGCTACTACAACTGCCGCCACGTGCAGGAGCCCGGCTGTGCCGTGCGTGAAGCCGTGGACAAAGGGCGCCTGGCCCTACCCCGCTACGACAGCTACCTCAGCATGCTCGCGGACCAGGACAACCGGCATTAGAAGTTCACACAGAGCGGTTCTTCGGTTGGTGTACAGGTTGCTCTGCTTGCTGTGCCCCTACCCCCGGCCCACGCCGCTTGATGCGCGGAATCCTTCGGGGGTAGGGTTATGGTCGATGAAACCGCTCTAGTTGGCCTTACTTCGACGCACCTATACTACGAATTACTTCGTACCTTTCCTGCGAGCTTGTTGTTCGGAATTTTTCCTACTGCTATGGTACGTCACTTTCTCCTTCGCCCGTTCGCGGAGGCTACGCAACAGGTCCAGTATCAGGAACTATGTGCCGTGTTAGCGACTACCGACGAAGCCCCCGGGCTGCTACTGGGCAATGTGCAGCTCCACCCCCGGATGCCCCCGTTGGACGCCGTACTGATCCGGCCGCATAGCATTACCGTCCTACTCCTGGTGCCGCGGGGCGGCCATTTGCATATTCCGGCGTTGCGGTACGGCGTGTGGCAGCTCAATGGGCAGCCGCTGCCGGTACAGGGGGCCGACAACTTATTTACTTGGTATCAGCAGCAAAAGCCTTTGCTTACCGAATGGCTTAGCGAGCAATGGGATATGTTACCCGCCTCCTTGCCACCGCTTACGGGCCTGGTAGTTTTTGCCGCGCCTACTACGTTTAGCGCGCAAGTAGAACAACAGCTTCGGCACCAGGCAGCCGCCGACGACTTTCAACTGCTGGGCAACCTTTCGCAGCTGCCGCGGCGGCTTCGGCAG
>Ga0210040_10007917_pt1 | contig 12725 bp, 15 predicted proteins | sample CryGeyCG12114_NA_FD_185462 | JGI IMG/M metagenome (GOLD analysis project Ga0210040, IMG submission 185462) | Groundwater microbial communities from aquifer - Crystal Geyser CG19_WC_8/21/14_NA (SPAdes) (version 2) | ecosystem: Environmental > Aquatic > Deep subsurface > Groundwater | place: USA... | reverse complement strand
TTCTCGGCGCACTTGCCAGGAGTTCCTCATGAGCCGCTTTGCTCGTCGCATTACGCAAACATCGCCCAAGAACTACGGCATGTTCGAAAAAGCGATGGCGCGTGCCGCGACCGGCGCCGACCTGATCCACCTGGAACTCGGAAAGCCGTTTCACGACACGCCCGACCACATCAAGAAGGCGGCGGCCGATGCGATGTGGGCCGGCAAGGTGCATTATTCCGATATGCGCGGCGAAGCGCCCTTGCGCGCGGCGCTTCAGACCAAGCTTACTTCCTATAACAAGCTCGATGTGTCCACGGACGAGATCCTCGTCACCAACGGCCTGACGCAGGCCTCCTATGCCGCCTTCATGGCGCTGCTGGATAATGGCGACGAATGCATCCTGCTCGAGCCGTTCTATCCCCAGCACGTCAACAAGATCGAGATGGCCGGCGCCAAGGTCGTGCTTGCGCCACTCGACCGCGAAGCCGGTTTCCGCATCCGCCGCGACCTGCTCGAAGCCAAGATCACCAGCCGCACGCGCATGATCGTGATCGTCAATCCCTGCAACCCCACCGGCCGCGTGTATTCGCGCGAAGAACTGCAGATCGTGGCTGATCTCGCCCTCGCGCATGACCTCGTCGTCGTGTCCGACGAAGTCTACGAGCAGATCCTGTTTGATGGCGCGGAACACATCTCCATCGCCTCCCTGCCCGGCATGAGAGAGCGCACGGTAACGATGTTCGCCTTCACCAAGGCTTACGCCATGGACGGCTGGCGCCTCGGCTATCTCGCCACCGACAAGTCCCTGATGCCCGGCCTCATGAAGATCACCATGAACGAGGTGACGCATGTGAACACGTTTATCCAGTATGGGGCATTGGCTGCCATTACCGGTCCAGCCGAGGTGCTCGACGACATGGTGGCCGACGACCAGCGCAAGCGCGATCTCGTGGTGAGCCGCCTAAACCAGATGCCCGGCGTCACCTGCCGCGCGCCGGAAGGCACGATCTACGCTTTCCCGGACATTTCCGGCACCGGCCTGAAGGCGCAAGACGCGGCCGACCAGATTCTCGAACAGGCCGATGTGGTGGTAGAAGCCGGCAGCTTCTACGGCCAATCGGGCGACCACCATTTGCGCGTCTGCTTCGGCTCGGAAAGCTATGAACGGATTGACGAAGCGATGGACCGATTGAGCCGCTTCTTCAACAATCTATAAGGCCGAAGCACGCGCCCGAGGCTATGAAGTGAGGCGCTGTCATCGTCGCGTCAAACGGCGCGACCATAGCTCCGCCTGATTGATTATCGAAGGCCGAACGGACCCGACTTGACCACACTTCGCCTAGACCACCTGACCCGGCGCTTTGGCGAAACCATTGCCGTCAACGACGTGTCGCTGACGCTCGCGCCGGGATCCTTCACCGCGCTTCTCGGCCCCTCCGGCTGCGGCAAAACCACCTTGCTGCGGCTGATCGCGGGCTTTGAAGCGCCAAGCGAAGGCTCCATTGCCTTCGACGGTCGCTTGATGGCCGACCAGACCACGCTGGTGCCGCCGGAAAAGCGCGGCATCGGCATCGTTTTCCAGTCCTACGCGCTGTGGCCGCATATGGATGTGACCGGCAACGTCGCCTATCCCTTGAAAACACAGAAGGTGGAGCGCGCGGCGGTGACCCGGCGCGTGGCCGAGGTGCTCGATATTGTCGGCCTGACCGGCTTTGAAACGCGCAAGATCGACGAACTGTCCGGCGGGCAAAGACAGCGCGTGGCGCTTGCCCGCTGTTTGGTGGCGAACACCGGCATCATCTTGTTTGACGAACCGCTCGCCAATCTCGACATGCATCTGCGCGCCACGATGGTGGATGTTTTCCGCGACATTCACCAGCGCACCGGCGCGACCATCGTTTACGTCACGCATGACCAGGCCGAAGCGCTTGCCTTGGCCGATCGTGTCGCCGTGCTGGAAAAAGGCCGGGTGCTGCAATTCGCGCCGCCAACGGAGGTTTACCACCAGCCGGCCGACATCGCCGTTGCGCGTTTCGTTGGCCGCGGCGCGATCATTCCGGCCGTGGCGAAAAGCGCGAACACGGTTGAGATTGCCGGTCACGAGATTGCCGCACGCTCAACCGGCGCGCCGGACGGCCCGGTCACCGTTTTGCTGCGCCCGGAAGCGCTCGCCCTCGCCGACCAAGGCGTGCCCGCCGTCGTTCGGTCCTCAACCTATCGCGGACCGGTGCACGAGTTGCGGCTGACGCTGCCGGGCACGCAAAGCGAACTGACGGTCGATCACCGCAGCGCGGTTGCGCCGGGAACAGCGGTCAAGATGGCCATCGGCGACGCCTGGATCATCCCCACCCGCGACTGAGCATGGCGCATCAGCGCCAGGGCAGAACGCCGCCCGGTAGCTTGGCGGAAAAGCGGTCGAGCACGGCCAGCATCGCCACCACCACAGCAATGCTTGCGACGGCGATGGCTGCGGCCTGCGTGCCGAGGCCCGCTTCTTCCAAACTGAAAAGCACGACGCCCAAGGTCTCGTTGCCGCTTGACCACAACAGCGCCGACACGGTCAGCTCGTTGAAAGCGCTCATGAACACCAGTAGCGCGCCAGCAAAGGCTGCGGGCGCAACCATCGGCACGACAATGGTAACCAGCCGCCGAAGCGGCCCGGCCCCAGCACTGGCCGCGGCTTCCGTGAGGTCCGCCGGGATCTGGTTCACCGCCGTTGTCACCGGCTTCATGGCCAGCGTGAAGAAGCGCATGAGGTAAGCCACCAGGATGATGGCGGCGGTGGCGTAAAGGCTGCCGATCACCGGCAACGGCCGCAGAAACAGGAGAATGCAGGCGATCGCCAGAACGATGCCGGGAACGGCATAAGGCAGGTCGATCGCACCCTGCAACAAACGCTGACGTCGGCGGCTGAACCGCTGCAGCACCAGCGCCACCGGAACCACCCCCAAGGCCAGCAGCATCGCAGCACTGCCGGAAAGCAAAATGGAATTGCGGAACGCCCGGATCGTGGAAGCCTGCCGCGTCAGCACTTCCGCGAAGTTGCCAAGCGTCGCGGTTTCAAGAGTCAGCGGAACCCCGAAGGCCGGCACGAAAGCGGTTGTCAGCAGCGCCAAGGTCGGCAGCACCAGAATGGCCGCAATCACGGCCCAGGCAAACGCGGCCAAGCCAATCCGCCACGATCCGAGTTCAAAGAAGGCCGGTTTGCCGCCAGCATAGCGCGCGCCACCGTCGCGCATGGCAAGCCCTTGCAGGGCAACACCGGTCAGGGCGAGCGCGGCGATCAACACGGACAAGCTCGCCATTTGCGGCAGCACGCCCGGCCCGAAACTCGACATGCGCTGATAAATCAGCGTCGGCAATGTGAGGTAATTGACGGGCATGCCGAGCAGCGCGGGAATGCCGAAATTGCCGACGCCCGACACAAAAGCCAAAGCGGCAGCCGCGATCAGATAAGGCCGCATCAACGGCAGCACGATGGTCAGCAGCGTGCGCAGCTGGGTCGAGCCCGAAGCGCGCGCCGCTTCGACAAGGTCGCCGGGGATGCGCGACAGACCGGCGCGCAAAGTTACGAACACGATCGGCGCATGTTGCACGCCATAAAGCAGAATGATGCCGTTGCGGCCAAGAACGGGGTTCGGCGTGCCCGGCGGTGGCGCCAGCCCGAACATGCCGAGCAGCGTCGATGACGGTCCAAACAAATGCAGCCACGACAAGGCCGTCACCTGCGGCGCGATCATCAAGGGTAGAAGGATCAGGAAGCCGAGCGGCTTGCGGCCCGGCAGATCGGTCATGGCGATCGCCACCGCGAAAGGCCCGCCGATCGCCATGGCAACAACGGCGCCGAGGAAAGCGGTGTCCAGCGTATGCCATGTCGCCCGCTGGGTTGATGAGCTGGTGAGGCGCTCGAAAAAACCGGAGAGATCAAGCGCGCCGCCGGGCGCAAGCGCCGTCAACAGCAGTCGCGCCATCGGCAGAATGCTCAAAATGCCGATCAGGAGAAGAACCAGGATGACCGGCGTCCAGTCACCCCAAACTCTCCCCAAAACAGCACCCGGCCTGGGCCGCATGGACGCGGCGCCAGACCGGGTGAAAACAAAAGCGTCGGGCAGGATCGTCTTCCTGTTACTGCGCCGTAACGGCTTACTGAGCCATCACGTCGGTGAACTTTTCCTTGTTCGCCATGTCGTTCTTGAGAGCCTCGGCGGCGTCGTAGTTCAGAACCTTGATGGTCGAACGCTCCGGATAGCCGGCGGGCAAACCAGCATCTTCGCGCACTGGGATATAACCCTGGCTGACGGCGAGCTTCTGGCCTTCTTCCGACAACACGAAATCAACGAAAGCCTTGGCGGCATCCGGGTTCTTGGCCGTGGACAAGATCGCGACCGGCTCGGTGACGGCCGAAACGCCCTCGGATGGGAACACGAATTCCACCGGCGCGCCCTTGGCCTTCTCGCGCATCGGCATGAAGTCGACAATCATGCCGTAAAGCTTGTCGCCGCCGCTGACGGCCTTGAGCACGTCGCCATTGCCGCCGGACGCCTGCGCGCCGTTTTCAGCCAGAGCCGAATAAAAGTCCCAGCCTTCGCTGAGATTGTTGGTGAGCGTCACCGTATGGATCATCGCGGCACCCGAGGTCAGCGGGCTCGGCATCACGACCTGCCCCTTGGCTTCCGGCTTGGTGAGGTCTGCCCAGCTGGTCGGCTTCATCGGCGCATTGGTGTTGTAAACGATGCCGGTGGTGATCAGCTTAGTGGAAAAATAGGTCTTGTCCTTGTCGATCAAGGCAGGATCGATGCCCTCGACCTTTGCTTCCGGGTAAGCCATCAGGCGGCCTTCCTGTTCCAGGCCTTCCATGGTCACGACGTCAGCGATCAAAAGCAGATCCGGCTGCGGCTGGCCGGCCTCGATTTCGGCGCGCAGCTTGGCGAGGATCTTCGGCGTTCCGTCACGCACCCATTCGACTTCCACGCCCGGATTGGCAGCCTTGAAGGCATCGACGGTCTGCTGCGCATCCGTGTTCGGCTGGCTGGTGTAAAGAACGAGCTTGCCATCGGCGGCAAAGGACGGCAGCGCGGTGGCAGCCAGGAGAACGGAAGCAAGCAGCAAACGCATCGGGTAAATTCCTGTGTGTCAGTCAAAAGGCAAAGGTCTGCATGCAGATGCAAACCGGATACCCTTTCCTACGACGGCTGCAAAACGGTTTCATGACAACGCGAACAGAACATGGTTTGCGCGATCCCTCACCCTGCCCCCCCAAGACATTCTTTGGAGATCGAGCATCATCCGGGACCCGAGGCTATCGGATATGTTAGTGTCCTCTCAGGCGTAGACATTATGTCCGTGCGCGCGGCTGTCGCAGGGGCAGCGTCGTTCGCCGTGTTTAATGATGTCGCCTGACCGCCGTGACGCAGGTCGCGGTCCGCCAGTCGATGCGGAAGGAGATGTGCCTTGAACGAAACCTTTGTTCCGACAACCAATCCGGCCCTAACCGGGATCAAGGGGCGCTGCCCGCAATGCCAGGAGGGCCATCTGTTCAAGGGTTTCCTGACGCTTGCCCCCCGCTGCGAAATCTGCGGCCTGGATTACAGCTTCGCTGATCCCGCCGACGGACCGGCCTTCTTTGCCATGAGCATCGTGGCCGTGCCGGCGCTGGCGTTCGCCCTGTGGTTTCAGCTGTCCTTTGAGCCACCCTGGTGGTCGCATATCTTCATCACCCTGCCTTTGACGCTGATCGGCTGTCTTGCGCTGTTGCGGCCGCTGAAAGGCTGGCTGGTCTGCTCGCAATATTTCCACAAGGCGGAACAAGGCTCGATCGATCGTCAATGGCACGCCGACGCGGTGACACGGCGCGACCAGCAGCAAAAGACCGACGAGCCTCAGTAAGGCTGCTAAGTGCCAACGCCTGAAAACGAAAAAGCCCGGATAATCCGGGCTTTTCTGCTGGCTTTAGATTGTCGGAGGCGCCCGGGGGCGACCCGGATCATGATCGCGCGCAAGCAAGATCGTTTTGACCTGCCCTTCCTGCGAACCGGTATCCACCGATCTGTGTCGCACAACGACATAAGCTTCGCTGACGCCACTCGACAGTGCACAAGACGGGAGATGACGGCCCGCCATGCAGCAGGCCGTTGGCGTGGCGTGATCGCTGCCGGTGTTGAATGACCCGGTTCCGGGCGCTGTCACGCACAGCGGATTGCCGAAGATATCCACCTGCGGGCCGACCGGCATGGCGCTTGCGGTCCAAACGCCCATTGCCCATTGCAAGATAAAGATAACGGCGACGAACAGCGCGCCACGGCGCTTGTGTCCCATGGTCTGCTAAGCCCCACTATGGCTTCAAGCTACCATGTTCAGGCTTTCCGCCAAAGCATCGGAGCTGCGACAAATGCGAGCGCGAAGGCGCTTGCGCTCGCTTCATTCCGAGGGGACGTGCGGATCCTTGGTCTTGCCTACCATCCGCGTCAGCTCGCCATAAGGCGGGATCTCCGCTCCACCCTGGGCATTGTTTGCAGCCTGAAGAAAGCGCACGGGGAAGCAGGCGGCGTCGCGATTGGCCTGCGACATATCTTCTGTCAGCCGCTCCTCGCTCAAGAGATTGGCTTCGACGGCTTGCAGCGCTGTGTCCAACTCCTGGACGGACAACAGACCCTTGCGAACAAGCGCGTTGTTGATCTGCGCCACCGCCATCAAAAGACCCTGGAGCTGAAGGTTTGCGGTATTCATTGGATGTCATCCCGATTGGCTCATGCACGCCATCAACGAAGGCGTGCATGAATTAACTTGGTCACAGGGCGCGGCCACGCCGACCTTGCTCTGATCGAAAAGCGCGATCAGACCTTGGCGCTTTGATTGCTTTCGCTGAGCGAAATGAAGCGTTGCGTCACGGTTGCGAGGTTCTGCTCGATCCAGTTGGCCATGTCCTGTTCTTCGCGCAGATTGGCTTCCAGCAGCGGCTTGCTGGCGCTGAAGCCGCCGTGATCGGCCATGATGATCAACGACTTGTAGGCGGCGGCTTCGAAATTCTCGAACGCGAAATTGGCAAAGCTGTTCTTGACGATTTCGTCGCCGGCCACCGTATGGCCGAGTGCTGCCATGGCGCCGCTGAACGACAAGGCTGCGTCCTTCAACGACGAATGGCTTTCATTCAGGCTGCCGAGAATGTCCTCGATGCGCTGGATCTGGCCTTCGGTTTCGGTGATGTGCTGCTCCAGACGTGCCGCGACTTCCGGATAGTTCTCGATGCGCGAAACCTGCGGCTTCATGATCGAAAGCGCCTGGTTTTCCATTGCATGCGCATTGCGAAGACCGGTCACGAAAAGGGTGCGGATTGTGTCGTTCGGTGCCATGAAATTTCTCCTGTTTAAGTAGATTGAAAAGGCGGTGAAGGCCGGATTGTTCCGGCCGCACTGATTGCTGCTGTCACTGGCGCGGCAAGGCGATGGTGTCGAAATCGCGCGCCAACTCGTGCAAGGCTCGCTGCATCTCCGCGCCCGCCAGAGCCGGGCCGTGGCCGGTGATCACGCGATCCGGGTTCAAGGCTGCAAGCTGCTCGACCGAGCGGCGCGCGGCATTCCAGTCCGGCGTGAAATAGCGCGGCGGACCGTGCATTTCCGGGCGCTGAACCAGAACCTCATAGGCCGACTCCTGACCGGTGGTGATGAAGGCATCGCCAGCAATGATCGTGCGGTCGCTTTCGCGCCAAAAGGAAACATGGCCGGGTGCGTGGCCGGGCGTGTGCATCCAAACCCATCCCGACATGCCAGGAACCGTGTGATCGCCGGGAAGTGCGCGCAGCCGAGATCCGACATCAACCGGCTTGGTGGGAAACAACGGCGATAACAGCGGCATGATCCCGCCTCCAACCCATGGGTCGGGCGAAGGATAAGAGGTCGAGCCGTCGAGATAAGGATGTTCCAGCACGTGCGCGTAAACAGGCACGTTCCAGCCATCCGCCAACTCCAGCAGCGCACCGATGTGATCGAAATGGCCATGGGTCAAGATGATGCATTCGGGTCGCGACGCCTCGCCGAAGCGTTGCTCGCAGATGCCTTTGATGGAGCTGGCGGAACCGGCTACGCCCGTATCCACCAGAACCCAGGATGACCGTGTACCCACGAACACCACATTGACGATGCTTTCGCGCTTGTAAGCGAGGTCCGGCGCGATCTCCACGGAACCGTCCGATGCGTCGCGCCCAAAAACGCTTGTTGCATCCATCGCAATTTGTACGGCCAAGGTCTGCCTCCTGATGCATTTCGTTCTCATCGAACAAAGCGGGAGGACGGTTGTTCCCACGCAGATGCAAGACAGCGCGACCAAGAGCAGGCTGAACAAAATGAAGAACACGATGTTGGGCATGCGCCGGCTCCTCGTCGGCGACCAAATCTGCAAGAAATCAGGATGGACATTGTCTGACACCCTAGAGCCTCGCGATGACGCACCCTATGACTGCCTGATCGTGGGCGGCGGGCCAGCCGGATTAACCGCGGCAACCTATCTCGGCCGCTTCCGCCGACGCGTTCTCGTGGTGGATGCCGGGGAAAGTCGCGCACGATGGATCCCGCGCACGCACAACTGTCCAGGCTTCCCCGATGGCATCGAAGGCACGGATCTGCTGCAACGTTTGACGCAACAGGCCGTGCAATACGGTGCAGAGCTGGTACGGGGCGTTGTGGAAGAGCTCCAGGTCGAGGGTGACGGAAGTTTTGTAGCCAGGACGCCGGCGCCAGTGCACGCGCGAACGGTCTTGATGGCCACAGGGATCCTCGACACACTACCGGCCGTTGACGACGTTTCGGGCGCTTTGAACGCTGGCAGGCTTCGCTTGTGCCCGATCTGTGACGGCTATGAGGCAATCGACAACAATGTCGCGGTGATCGGGTCGGCAACCGACGGCTTGAAGAAGGCGCTGTTCATGCGCACCTTCAGCCCGCGCGTCACCTTGTTGGTGACAGGACAGGTGACGGATCTTTCCCCGCAAGCCCGCGCCTTTGCGGAAACTTCCCATATCACGATCGTGGAATGCGGTGACGATCAGGTCCAGATCGGAAGCGGGCAGGCCACAGCGATCCTCGGCGACGGTCGGCAATTGCACTTCGACACGATCTACCCAGCGATGGGCTGCGCGATCCGCTCGGATCTGGCTGTCGGGCTTGGCGCGGAGAAAGACGAAACGGGCAACATCATCGTCGACAGCCATCAGCGGACTCGTGTGCCCGGCCTCTACGCCGCCGGCGATGTGGTGCACGAGGTCAACCAGCTCGCTGTGGCCTTCGGGCATGCTGCCGTGGCAACCAGCCACATCCACAACATGCTCGCCGAGCAGGATGGCCAAAGATGGAAGCCGGCGAACTAAGGAGCGCTTGAGCGGGATCGGTGGCTGCTGATTGCGGGTGTGGAGCAGGAACAATCTCGTGATCCACCAGTTCTACCGGCTCCAACAAAGGAGACTTCTCGTGGCCAAAGAAAAAACGCTCAACGATCTTTTTCACGACACGCTGAAAGACATCTATTACGCCGAACGCAAGATCCTGAAGACTCTTCCGAAGATGGCACGTGCCGCGCAGGCGGATGAGCTGAAGGCTGCGATCCAGAAGCACAAGGACCAGACCGAAGGCCAGATCGAGCGCCTGCAGCAGGTTTTCGAAATCATCGGCAAGCGCGCCCAGGGCAAGACCTGCGATGCGATCGAAGGCATCATCGCCGAAGGCGAAGAGATCCTGGACGAATACAAGGGCACCCCTGCTCTCGACGCCGGCATCATCTCGTCGAGCCAGGCAATCGAGCATTACGAGATTACCCGCTACGGCACCTTGAAGCGTTGGGCTGAAACGCTGGGCATGGACGATGCCGCCAAGCTTCTCGACGAAACCCTTCAGGAAGAAAGCCAGACGGACGAAGATCTCACCACATTGGCCGAGACCGTCAACAAGACCGCAATGGCCGAAAAAGCCTAACGACGGATCAAGGGGGTGGCACTGCCACCCCCTTCTGCTTTTGATCTAGCTCCAGATCATCACGCCGGCGATCAGAACGATCGCGATAAGCACAATCACCCCGATATACCCAAACAGCGACTTGCGTATTGTCGGCTGCGCCGCATCTTCGAACGGCCGCATCGCGTCCCCATGCGCGGTTGCATTGGGCGTGGGCAGCGGCGATCCTGTTTTCACCGGCGCTTCCCGGCTGGCAACCGGCCGCGCACCCCCGGCTTCACCATCGGTTTCCATCGGGCTTGCAGCGGGATCAAACCCCGCAACCTTGTCTTGGGTCTGGCCGTGCTCGATCGCACCGCGCACTTCGGATACTGTCGGCTCCGAGCCGTTCTTCCTTGTTTCGCTGTTTACCGGCATTTTGCGCTCCGCAATTGATCATGAAGAACACGGCGAAAGAGCGCATTGTTCCGGAACCTGCTGACAAAGCTTCGGGCGCCCCGCTAAACCTTCCAGCTTTCAAGGATTTCCCGCGCGGGAGCGACTTCGATCTGCTGGCCGAAGCGGTTGCCGTAAAGCTCAAGCAGCGCATCATGCGTCTCATCGGCAGAACTGCACATGCCGTCATTGACGATGATGACGCGGTAGCCACGATCCACCGCACCCATCACGGCAAACAACACGCAAACGTCGGTTTCGCCGCCGGAAACCACGATCGTGTCGACATCCGTGCCTTTCAGCATCGCGTCGAGCCGACCTTCCGTCCACGGCGAATAAACCCACTTGTCCATGACCCGAGCAGGCGGCACGAAGCGCGCCAACGGGGGCGCAAGATCAACAAGCGCGGGATCCATACGGTCGAGGGTCACGGCTTCCCAGCGGTGGTAATAGCGCTTCCAGCTGCCGACGGCTTTTTCCGGGCGTTCAACGGGCACAAACCGCGTGAAGATCGTGCGCTCGGGATGTTCCGCCACCACCCCCACAATCGTGGGCAGCACCTTTTCCATCCAAGGCACGTTCCATGGCGTTCCTTCTCCGAACAGGCGCTGCATATCAACGCAAAGATGAACGGCATTGGCACCAACAGGGCCGAACTGAAGACCCGAGCGTTTGGGAAGATCCGACATTGCGAGACCTACCCGTTCAACGCTTGTTTGTGCTGAACAGCGGAAATGGAAGAACAGAAAGGAAGCATGGCTAAGTCCGTGATTGATCTCAGCCCAACAACGGAAGGGACGCGCTGTTCCATGCAAAAACCTGCGCGCGCGAGCGGCGTTTGAAGCGGCTCAAAGACTGCCTTGCAAAGCTTGATCTCGGCGCTGAAAGGACGATGCATCACGATGGCCCGCATAGATGCGTTCCAAAACGCTGAAGGCGGCCAGCGCACGATCATGGCGCAAACCGGTCAGCTCGACATTGCCTAGGGAAGCCACCCCGTCTTCGCAGCGATCCCAAACAGTCCAACGGCCGCGCGTGTCTTCGCGACAGATAAACCGTTGTCCTTCAATCGCCCTTGTTGCGAGCATAGCCGGAATGCCTAATCACTGCCTGGAAACAACCACATGGAATCCCACATGGTTGCTTTCCCCAACAAAGTCGCTCGTACTGCTTCATAATTCCTTAACGCGACGGAACGGACCACCGCCCCTCGCGCTAGACTTGACGGCTGAACTGCCTTAGCTGGCCTTCACATCGGCGGAATAACGCTGGCCGCGCAAGGGTTTAACTGCAGCCGTCGTGGCCGAATAGGTCGGATGCGCCTTGTAAGCCGCGAAAGCAGCTTCGTCTTCGAATTCAGCATAAACAACGATGTCGATCGCGTTGGCATAAAGATCGACCCGCAGGTTTTCGGAAATCTCGAACACGCGCGAGCCGGGGATCGTGGCAAGCGGAGCCAGGCCGCGCTTGACTTCGGCAACGCGCTCCGGCCCGTCGGCCGTGAAGAAAACGATATGGCGGATCAACGACGTTCCCCTTGCGATAAACGCGGCGCTTATCCCCCCTTAACCGGCACAGGGCAAGCCTCGTAATGTGGCTGATCACCGTTGGCCGGCGCTATAAGCGCTTTGCGCCAGCACCTGCGCCAGCGGCTGGTGCGGCTGACGTCGACCGTTGGTGATTTCCAGCGACAGCAGACCGCTCGGGCAGTTGCGCCCATCATCCCAGCCGACATGATTGACCACGGGATAAAGGCAAATTCCTTCCACCGGAATGCCGGCGGCTCTCGCAGCTTTGGTTTCGCGCAGGATCATGCGCATCCAGTCGGCCCGACGATCCCCCTCCGTGCCGGTTTCCGCCACGAGAATGGGACGGCCATAACGGGCATAAACCTCGGTGAGAACGCGGCGAAACCGCTTGTAGCGGGGATCGGGCTCATCGATGGGCCCAACCTCATGCACCCATTGATTGTCGAAATAATAGTTCACCCCGACAATATCGAGCAAGCGTTCCTCGCCCCCAAGCTGCGGCCAGGAGCGGCCGGCGATCATGTCCCAGGCCTGATATTGCGCCTGGTGCGAGCCGTCGGCGTCGCGCCGATCACGCAGCGCAGGCCCGCGCGGCAAAACGTTGATCACGGGATCGCAATGAACGAAGCGCGCGCGCGGGTCGACCTCGAGCACAGCCTGCATCGCAGCGATCGAAGCGCGCGCCACCTGCGCCTTCAGTTCAAGGCCGCGCCCTCGCGTAAAGGGGTTGAGATAAGCGACCTCCCCCCCGCCCCAGGAGAAAAAGGACGGCTCGTTGACTGGGCAATAAAACGGCACCGCATCCGTTTCGTCTTTCACGATCTGCGCCGCTGCCCGTGCA
>Ga0210040_10007915_pt1 | contig 12728 bp, 12 predicted proteins | sample CryGeyCG12114_NA_FD_185462 | JGI IMG/M metagenome (GOLD analysis project Ga0210040, IMG submission 185462) | Groundwater microbial communities from aquifer - Crystal Geyser CG19_WC_8/21/14_NA (SPAdes) (version 2) | ecosystem: Environmental > Aquatic > Deep subsurface > Groundwater | place: USA... | reverse complement strand
CCAGCCCGCACCGGCCGGGGCGGAGAGCGCCGAGCGGTCCTGACCGCGCCCGTCCGCGCCTCGTGGCGCAGCGGCGGGCGGCTGCCCGAGAAGTTCACGGGCACGGCTGAACCGATAACGCCCGGGGCACGAATGCTCGCTGACGATGCCGCCGGACCGAGGAGGAGCGCGTGCGACTCCTCGTGGGGACCGACGTGCCGCTGCGCCCCGTCGTCGTCGCTGCCGGTGCGAGGACCGTTACCGTGGTCCGCGTGGACGAACCGGCACGCCGGCCGGAGAACCCGGCCGCCGCGGCGTTGGTCGCGCGCATCCGGGCGGGCGACCGGCGCGCCGTCGACGAGCTGTACGAGCTCTTCGGCCGGCAGGCGTTCTCGCTCGCCCGCCGGATCCTCCTGGACGACGGGCTCGCCGAGGACGTCGTCCAGGAAGTGTTCCTGTCGGTGTGGCGCAACCCGGGCGCCTTCGACGAGCGCCGCGCGGGTGTCTCGTCCTGGTTGCTGGCGATGGTGCACCACAAGGCGGTCGACGCGGTACGCCGCGAGGAAGGACACCGGCGGCGTGGCCGCCGGGCGGAGGACGACATGGCACTGAGCGCGCCCACGGCCACGCGGGACGCCGAGGACCAGGCGGTCGACCGGGTGGTCTCCCAGCAGGTCCGCACCGCACTCGGTGAGCTGCCACCGGCTCAGCGCGAGGCGCTGGCGCTGGCCTACTACGGCGGCTACACGCAGCGGGAGGTGGCCGCACTGACCGGCGTGCCCCTGGGCACGGTGAAGACGCGGATGCTCTCGGGGATGCGCAAGCTGCGGGCCGACCTGGGCTCCAGCACCGGGGCCGCCGGCGAGGGCAGGGGCGCGTCCGCGCCGTCGGACGGGGGCTCCCGATGAGCGCCCCCCGGCCGGGTCCCGGTCACGACGAGAGCTTCGAGGAGCTGGCGGTCGGCTGGGCCCTGCACGCCCTGGAGCCCGAGGACGCCGAGGCGTTCCTCCCGCACCTGGAGGGCTGCGCCTACTGCCGCCACGTCGTCGCGGAGACCACCGAGGTCATGGCCGCCATGGCCGGCGCTGCGCCGGCCGCCGAGCCGCCGCCCTCGCTGGGCGAGCGGCTCCGGGCAGAGGTGGCCCGCACGGCCCAGGAGACGCCGTCCGGAGCGCCGGAGGCGCCTGCGGGCACCCCGGCACGTCCGGCGGGGGCGCGGGCCGTCGCACCCGCCACCGTCCCCACCCAGCGTCGGCGGTGGACGGCGGTGCTGGTGGCGGCCGCGGTGGCCGCCGTCGCGAGCCTCGGCGGCTGGACGATCGCGCTGGTGAACGACCGGAACGAGGCGCGGCAGACCGCGGCCGCTGAGGCGGCGCTGGTGGAGCAGCTGCTGCGTCCCGGCCCGGCGACGGTCGTCCCGGTCGACGACGCCGACGGACGGACCGTGGCCACGCTGCTGGCCCGCGACGACGGCGTGCAGCTGATCAGCCACGGGCTCCGGACCAACGACCGGGACGCCGAGACCTACGTGCTGTGGGGTATGGACCAGGGGAGCCCCCAGCCGCTGGGCGCGTTCGACGTCACGGCCGACGGCCTCCAGCTGAGCACGCTCGAGGTCGAGGGTGCCGACGACTTCCCGAGCTACGGCATCACCATGGAGCCGGGCAACACCGCCCCCGAGGCGCCGACCACCCCCGTGATCGCCCGGGGCGCGCAGCCCAGCTGACCGCCGGGGCGGAGGATCGGACCGTGCCCGCCGAGCCGCTGCCTGCCGAGCCCTTGCCTGCAAAGCCCCTGCCCGACGTCGTCGCCGCGGACCTGGACGTGCTGTTCTGCGGGATCAACCCCTCGCTGATGTCGGCCGAGCGCGGGCACCACTTCGCTCGCCCGGGCAACCGCTTCTGGCCGGCGCTGCACCTGGCCGGGCTCACGCCGCGGCGGCTGACGCCCGACGAGGACGGCGAGCTGCCGCGGTACGGCCTGGGGGTGACCAACCTGGTCGACCGGCCGACCCGGGCAGCGGCGGAGCTGAGCCGGGCGGAACTCGGCGCCGGCGCGGTGGCCCTGGCGGAGCTGGTCGACCGGTACCGGCCGCGGGTGCTCGCCGTCCTGGGCATCGGCGCCTACCGGCTGGCCTTCGACCGGCCGCGCGCCGGGCTGGGGGAGCAGCCCGAGCGCGTCGGGCCCGCGCGCACCTGGGTGGTGCCGAACCCGAGCGGGCTCAACGCGCACTTCCAGCTGCCCGACCTCGCCCGGCTGTACGGAGAGCTGCGCGGGGCGGCCGGCCGGGCGGGCGGGCACGGTGCGGGATGATCCGCGCATGCCTCGTCTGCTCGTCGTCCACCACACGCCCTCGCCTGCGCTGCAGGCGGTGCTCGAGGCGGTGAAGGAGGGCGCGGCCCTCGTCGAGGAGGTGGAGCTGACGCTCCGGCCGGCGCTGTCGGCCGGGCCGGCGGACCTGCTCGCCGCCGACGGCGTCCTGCTCGGGACACCGGCGAACATCGGGTACATGTCGGGCGCGCTCAAGCACTTCTTCGACACGGTCTACTACCCGTGCCTGGACGCCACGGTCGGGCTGCCCTACGGCGTCTACGTGCACGGCAACGACGACACCGCCGGAGCGCTGACGAGCATCGGGCGCATCACCGGGGCGCTGCGCTGGAAGCAGGTGGCCGCGCCGCTCAGCCTCACCGGGTCGGCGTCGCCGGAGGACCTGGACGCCGTCCGCGAGCTGGCCGCGACGGTGGCGGTCGGCCTGTAGGACCCCTGGAACGCCGACGGGGGCCACGGCGCCGGAGCGCCGTGACCCCCGACGGGGATCAGTTCAGATCAGATGGGGCGGACGTTCTCCGCCTGCGGGCCCTTCTGGCCCTGCGTGACGTCGAACTCGACCTGCTGGCCCTCGTCGAGCGAGCGGTAGCCGTCGCTGACGATGGCGGAGTAGTGGCAGAAGACGTCGGCGCCGCCGCCGTCCTGGGCGATGAACCCGAAGCCCTTCTCCGCGTTGAACCACTTCACAGTGCCCTGAGCCATGTCGATCTTCTTCCGTGCTGGGGGTGACCGGATCGGCACTCGCCGATCCGGGGCCGCCGCACCGACCGGCAGGACCGAGAGGAACGTCAGGGCAGAGACGACTGCGGACGTTCGAGAACGAGCAGAGGTACAACAGCGACCGAGGAGAACCCTACCCTGCTCCGGGCTCCGGGCGGTAGCCCCCGTCCCGGCACGGCGTCAGCCGTCGAGCTCGAGGGTCTCCATCGTGTCCTTGCGCACCTGCGCCAGGAGCTCGGGCTCCTCCGACAGCGTGTGGCCGTAGGAGGGGATCGCCTCCTGGATCAGCGGGCGCCAGGCGTCGGTCCGGTCGGGGAAGCAGCGCTCGAGCAGCGTGAGCATCGCCGCCACGGCCGTGGACGCGCCGGGGGAGGCCCCGAGCAGGCCCGCGATCGTCCCGTCGGCGCCGACGATCAGCTCGGTGCCGAACTGCAGCATGCCCTTGCCGGTGGAGGGGTCCCGCTTGATCACCTGGACGCGCTGGCCGGCGGTGATCATGTCCCAGTCGTGCTCCTCGGCCTCCGGCACGAAGCCCTGCAGGGTGCGGTGGCGGGCCGCCCGGGACTGCAGCAGCTCCTTGATGAGGTACCTGGTGAGCGCCAGTTCGGTGCGGGCGACGCCGAGCATCGAGCCGAGGTTGTTGGGCCGGACGCTCAGCGGCAGGTCGAACATGGACCCGGCCTTGAGGAACTTGGGCGAGAAGCCCGCGTAGGGGCCGAACAGCAGCGAGTACTCGCCGTCGATGAGGCGCAGGTCCAGGTGCGGCACCGACATGGGGGGAGCGCCCACCGCCGCCTGGCCGTAGACCTTCGCCTGGTGCATGGCGACCAGCTCCTGGGAGGTGGTCCGCAGGAACATGCCGCTCACCGGGAAGCCGCCGAAGCCGGCGATCTCGGGGATGCCGGTGCGCTGCAGCAGGGGCAGCGCGCCGCCACCGGCGCCGACGAAGACGAACCGGGCGCGCACCGTCCGGGGCTCACCGGAGCGGGTATCGCTGACGGTCACCTTCCAGCGGCCGTCGGTCTCGCGCTCGATCTCCTCGACCCGCTGGTGGGTGTGTGCAGCCACGCCGCGGTTCTCGGCGTCCGCGAGCAGCAGCTTGGTCAGGGCGCCGAAGTTGACGTCCGTGCCGGCGATCGAGCGGGTGGCCGCCACGGCCTGCTCCGGGTCGCGGCCGGCCATGACCAGCGGGATCCACCGCGCGAGCTCGGCGGGGTCCTCGGAGTGCTCGAGCTCGGCGAACAGCGGCTCGGCCTTGAGCGCGGCGTAGCGGGCGCGCATGTAGCGGCGGCCCTCGTCCCCGGTGACGAAGCTGACGTGGGGGACCGGGGAGATGAAGTCCCGGGGCGAGGCGGTCATGCCGCGGCGGACCAGGTGGGACCAGAACTGCCGGGAGACCTGGAACTGCTCGTTGATCCCCACGGCCTTGGACGCGTCCACCCGGCCGTCCGGTCCGGCGGGGGTGTAGTTCAGCTCGCAGAGGGCGGAGTGCCCGGTCCCGGCGTTGTTCCAGGCGTCCGAGCTCTCGCCGGCCAGCGCGGAGCCTGCCTCGAAGACGGTCACCGACCAGTCGGGCGCGACGATGCCGAACAGCGCGGCGAGGGTGGCGCTCATGATCCCGCCACCCACCAGCACCACGTCGGGGTTCGCGCTGTCAGCTACTACGCCGTGATCCGAAGTCACTTCTGCCTCTCTGGCCTGCCGGGGGAGGGCGCCCGGAGGCGCGCCACCCTAGATGGTCGGCCGAAATCACGCTGAACATGGGGCTGCCGCGGTGTGACGTATGTCGCCTCTCGGCGAGCTCCGCCGTCCGCACGGCCGATCCGTGCGGGGATTCCCCGCAGCCGGCCCCGGCATGCCCGGCGGCGCTCACCCTTCCAGAGCAGGCCGGCGGCCCGCGCGGGAGGGCTAGCTCTGGCTGAAGCTGGTGCTGCACGAGCTGGTGGCCGCGCGGCGTTACCTGGCCGCGGACGAGCTCGACCCTGCCCTCAAGTGCCGGCCCGGGTCAAGAACATCCAGCGCACGCTCACCGAGCAGTGGTCGGTGCTGGCCACCCTCACGCCGCGGGAGTACGCCCAGTTCCGGGGCGCGCTGGGGAACGCCTCGGGGTTCCAGTCCCACCAGTACCGGGCGGTGGAGTTCGTCCTCGGCAACAAGAACGCGGCGATGCTGCAGGTCTTCGACGGCGAGCCCGAGGCCCGGCAGGTCCTGGCCGAGCTGCTGGAGGCACCCACGCTCTACGACGAGTTCCTCCGCCTGCTGGCGCGCACCGGCATGGACGTCCCCGGGGCCGTGCTCACCCGCGACGTCCGCGAGCCCTGGCGGTTCGAGGCCGGGCTCGTCCCGGTCTTCCGGCGCATCTACGAGTCCACCGACACCCCGTGGGGCGTCTACGAGGCGTGCGAGAGCCTGGTGGACATCGAGGACAACTTCCAGCTCTGGCGGTTCCGGCATCTGCTCACCGTCCAGCGGACCATCGGCGCGAAGACCGGCACCGGCGGGTCCTCGGGCGTGGGGTTCCTGCGACGGGCGCTCGACCTCACCTTCTTCCCGGAGCTGTACGCCGTCCGCACCGAGATCGGCACCTGAGGGCGCGCGCGGGCGAGGTATCCCACCCCGTGGGGGCGGCTCGCAGCGGAGGGCGGCGGCATCCGCTTCCCGCAGGGGCTAAAATGGGATGTCGTCCCCGGGAACGCGCCTCACCGGCCGGTACCGCAGGACATCCGAACCCCACCCTGATCGTGTGCCGGCTCCCCGCCGGGCACGTGCCGGCCTCTCCGCTAGGACTGCAGGTTCTCGCGACGCCGTCCGACACCGTCACGAGAGGCGACGATGACTGCGACAGACATCGCCCAGCCGGCCCCCGCCGGCTCGGACGAGTCCGCTGCTGCCCCCGAGGCAGCAGCCACGTCCAAGGCCGCGGCCAAGCCCAAGGCGGCAGCGAAGGCGAAGGCCCCCGCCAAGCCCCGGGCCGCCGCGAAGGCCAAGACGCCGGCCAAGGCGAAGGCCGCCGCCGAGCCCGAGGCCACCACTCCCGACGACGACGTCGTGGCGGATGTCGCCGACGCGGCCGTCGCTGGCGAGACCGTCACGATCGCCCCCGCGGGGGTCGAGGAGGACGACGAGACCGAGGCCCCCGAGGCCGAGGGAGAGGCCGACGCCGGCGGTGCCGCGTCCGGCTTCGTGTGGGAGGACGAGGAGGAGTCCCTCGCCCTGCGCAAGGCGCGCAAGGACGCCGAGATGACGGCGTCCACCGACGCGGTCCGCGCCTACCTCAAGCTCATCGGCCGGGTGAAGCTGCTCACCGCCGAGGAGGAGGTCGACCTCGCCAAGCGGATCGAGGCCGGGCTCTACGCCAGCCACAAGCTCGCCGACGCCGCCGCGGCGGGGGAGACCCTGCCGGTGAGCCGCCGGCGCGAGCTGACCTGGGTGACCCGCGACGGCGAGCGCGCCAAGGACCACCTGCTCGAGGCGAACCTCCGCCTTGTCGTGTCGCTGGCCAAGCGCTACACCGGCCGCGGCATGGCCTTCCTGGACCTGATCCAGGAGGGGAACATGGGCCTGATCCGGGCGGTCGAGAAGTTCGATTACACCAAGGGCTTCAAGTTCTCCACCTACGCGACGTGGTGGATCCGGCAGGCGATCACCCGCGCGATGGCCGACCAGGCCCGCACCATCCGCATCCCGGTGCACATGGTCGAGGTCATCAACAAGCTCGGTCGCATCCAGCGGGAGATGTCGCAGTCGCTCGGCCGCGAGCCCACGCCCGAGGAGCTGGCCAAGGAGCTCGATCTCACTCCGGAGAAGGTGCTGGAGATCCAGCAGTACGCCCGGGAGCCGATCAGCCTCGACCAGACCATCGGCGACGAGGGCGACAGCCAGCTCGGCGACTTCATCGAGGACTCCGAGGCCGTCGTCGCCGTCGACGCCGTCAGCTTCGGCCTGATGCAGGACCAGCTCCTCAGCGTTCTGCAGACCCTGTCCGAGCGGGAGGCCGGCGTCGTCCGCCTGCGCTTCGGTCTCACCGACGGCCAGCCGCGCACGCTGGACGAGATCGGCCGCGTCTACGGGGTCACCCGCGAGCGCATCCGGCAGATCGAGTCCAAGACGATGAGCAAGCTGCGCCATCCCAGCCGGTCCCAGGTCCTGCGCGACTACCTGGACTGATCCGCCCCGATCGCACGACGAAGGGCCCCGACCACCCGGTCGGGGCCTTTCGTCGTCCACTGGCCCGCAGAGCTGGGGGCTAGTCCGCTCCGGCGAGGTGGAGCGCGTCGGTGATCCGCCGTCGGACGTCGGGAGGCAGGTCCGCGGAGACGAGCACGCGGACGCCGTCGTCCAGGTCGGGGACCGTCAGGACCTGCCGCGGGTCGTAGCCGGGGTACGTCGACACGGTGATCCGCTCCGGCTCCTCGTCAGGAGCGATGCCGCTGGGGAGGGGGCCGGTGTCGTTGCACTCCCCGATCTCCGCCTCACCGAGCTGCTCGACAGGCTCGGTGGGGGGAGCGACGTGGACTTCCGCGACGAAGACGGTGCCCTGGAAGCGCACACCGAAGCTGCAGTCGGCGGTGGACGACGGCGTGCTTCCCGCATCCGGCTCAGCTGCGCCCTGCACGGCTGCCACGCCGCCCACGACCGCCACGGTCGCGAGGAGACCCGCGGCGGCGGTCGTCCGGGCACGACGGCGCCGGCGCACCCGGTGCAGGGCGAGGGCCGCGAGGCCACTGGCGTGGGGCGCGCCCGCGGCGTCGGTGGCGAAGAGCTCGCGGAGCTGCTGCTCGGTCGGGTCGGTCACGGCGCCTCCGGGACGGTGTCGACGACGGCGGTGGCCCGGAGACCGGCCAGGGCCCGCGAGGCGGTCGCGCGCACCGAACTCGGGCTGACCCCCATCGCCTCGGCGATCGCGGCGTCGTCGAGATCGGCGTAGTAGCGCAGCACCAGGACGGTGCGCGCCCGTGGGGCCAGATCGGCCAGCAGCGTTCGCATCTGCTCCCGCGCCGCGAGGGCGTCACCGGGCGCGGCCGCCGTGTCCACCGAGGTGTCGGGCAGCTGCGCCGGGCGCTCGGTGCTGGAGCGGCGCCGTCGCCAGCTCAGGTGCGCGTTCACCAGCATCCGGCGCACGTAGGCCACCGGGTCGGACGCCGCCGAGACCTTCCGCCAGTGCCGGTAGGCGTCGGCCAGCGCAGTCTGCGTCAGATCCTCGGCGAGGTGCCGGTCCCCGGTCAGGACGAACGCCAGCCGGAGCAGGGGCTTCCCCTGCGCGGCCACGAACTCCTCGAACGTCACGCCCCGCTCCCGTCAGTGGTCTCCACCCGGTCAGACGCATCGGGCACCGCCTGGCGCTGCACGCGGCGGGAGCGAATCCTGCCGGGTCGGCGGGACGGGGAGCCGGCAGGCGCTCGCCGGACACGACGAAGGCCCCGACCATCCGGTCGGGGCCTTCGTCGTCCGGGAGGGGCCTCGTTCAGGAGCGGGGCCCTCCCGGGATCACTTCGCCTGGGCGTCCAGGGCCTCGGAGACGCGGCGGTGGGCCGCCCAGATCTCCTCGGGCATGTCGCGGAACAGCGAGAGGTGCTGCTCGCGGTGCGCCATCTCCTGCTGCCAGCGGTGGGTGTCGATGGACAGGATCGTCTCCAGGTCGTCCGGGCGGAGATCGTCCATCCCCTCGAGCTCGAGCTCCTCCTTGGTCGGGACGATGCCCACCGGCGTCTGGCGGCCGGTGACCTCGCCGTTGCGCAGCTGCATGAGCCACAGCAGCGGGCGGAGGTTGTCCCGGTATCCCGGCCACAGGAAGCGGCCGTCCTCGCCCCGCTGGAACCAGTTCACGTGGGCGAAGACCGGCTGGTCCTTGGCGGCGCCGAGGATCTTCATCCAGTGCGCGGCGTAGGCGCCCTCGGAGTAGGCCATGAACGGCCGCATCGACATCGGGTCGTACCGCAGGACGCCCTCGGTGCCCTCTGCGGCGAAGGTCGCCTCCGCGCCCAGGGTGAGACCGTCGTAGACGCCCTCGGCGAGGTCGGTGATCGCGCGGACCAGCGGCTCGCGGTCCCGGGTGCGCCCGCCGAAGATGATCGCGTCGACCGGCACGCCCTTCGGGTTCTCGTAGTCCGGCGCGATGTTCGGGATGTTGGCCAGCGTGGTGGTGAACCGGCTGTTCGGGTGGGCCCAGGGAGCGCCCTTCTCCTCCTCGGAGCGCTCCGAGATGAGCTCGCCCTTCCAGTCGCGCCAGCCGGTGGTGTCCGCCGGCGGGGTCTTGGACTTGCCCTCCCACCAGACGTCCTGGGTCTGCTCGTTGTAGGCGACGTTGGTGAAGATCGTCCCGGTGCCCTCGGCGATCGCCTCGACCGCGGTGGGGTTGGTGACCTCGTTGGTGTCCTTGGCCACGCCGAAGGCGCCGAACTCGGGGTTGATCGCGTAGACGCGGCCGTCCTCGTCGTCGACCCACAGCCAGGCGATGTCGTCGCCGTAGAAGTGCACCTGGTAACGATCACCGAGGGCGTCGGGCGCCAGGATCATGGCCAGGTTCGTCTTGCCCGACGCGCTCGGCATGCCACCGCAGATGTGGTACGTGCGGCCGGTCTGCTTGTCGGTGATGCCGAGCAGCAGGAACTGCTCGGCGAGGAACTTGCCCGAGGCCCAGCCGTCGTAGGTCGCCTGCCGCAGGCCGTGGGCGATCTTGCCCAGCAGCGCGTTGCCGCCGTAGGACGAGCCGTAGTGCAGGATCGTGCGCTCGTCGGCGATCGTGACGAAGTAGCGCTGGTCGTCGGCGGTGCCCTGGCCCAGGTCGTCCAGGTCGCCGGTGACGTGCACGCCGCGGACGAAGTAGTCCTGGTCGGCGAGCTCGTTGACGTACTGCACGCCCACCCGCGCCATGCGGATCATGTGCAGCACGACCGTGCGGGTGTCGGTGAGCTCGACGCCGGTGGCGTAGGCCTGCAGCGGGGAGCCGGGCGGGGCCATCACGTAGGGGACGACGTACATCGTCTTGCCCGCGGACTTGCCGGCCATCCGCTCCTCGAGCATCGGCCGCATCTCCGACGCCGGGCGCCAGTTGTTGTACTCGCCCTTGTCGTCGGGGTTGTTCGTCGCGACGACCGTGCGCTCCTCGGAGCGCGCCGTGTCCTTGGGGTGGCTGCGGGAGTAGTAGCGACCCTTGCCGGCAGGCAGGAGCTCGCCCGCGTCGAGCGACTCCTGGATCAGCCGCGCGTCGTCGGAGGCGTTGATGACCTCCACGCGCTCCGCGCCGGTGTGCTGCGCCCAGTGCTTCACGTAGGACCGGACGGCTTCGTTCGTCAGTCCGGCTTCGTCCAGTACCGCGTCTATGGCAGTCACGAGGATCCTCTCCATCCGCTACGACCCACCTTGTCTTCCCGGGCACGATCCGGCCACCGCGCCACATGAGCAGAGGTGGGTGGGGGACCCGTGATCGGGAAAGTGTCCGGTGATGGTGTCAGGCGTGTTACCGCCGATGTACGCCGGGAGTCCTCCGGGCCGCCCGGTGACCACCGGAAGGAGTACGTCGCACGCTCACCGCTGTGACCTGCGTAACCCGGGGAGGGGGTCCTCGTTGTCCCGTGCAGCCTGTCCACGCCCCCTCCGGAGCTGCCCCGTGCGCCGTCTCGCCGCCGTCCTGTCGGCCCTGTTCGTGTCCCTCGTGCTGGTCGCGCCACCGGCGCAGGCGCACGGCGGGAACGGCCCGGTCCGGTACGTCGCGCTGGGGGACTCCTACAGCGCGGCGTCCGGCGTCCTGCCGCCCGACCTCGCCGCGCCGCCGCAGTGCCTGCGCTCGACGGCCAACTACCCGAACGTCATCGCGGCGGCCACCGGTGCCCGGCTCACCGACGTCACGTGCGGGGGCGCCGACACCGGCGACTACCTGACTGGCCAGTACCCGGGGGTGGCGCCGCAGCTGGACGCGGTGACCCGCGACACGCAGGCGATCACGATGACCATCGGCGGGAACGACAGCGGCGTCTTCGTCAACTCGATCCTCCGGTGCGGTGCTGCCGGGGCCGCGACGCTCGGCACGGGCAGCCCCTGCCGCGACCAGTACGGCTCGTCGTTCGAGGACACCATCCGGACGACGACGTACCCCTCGCTGGTCCGCGTGCTCGAGGCGGTGCGGGCCAAGGCGCCGCGCGCCGAGATCGCGATCCTCGGCTACCCCTCGATCCTCCCGGCCACCGGAGGGTGCTTCGCCCAGATGCCGGTCGCCGAGGGTGACGTCCCCTACCTCCGTGGCGTGCAGGCGACGCTCAACGACGCGATCCGCCGCGCGGCGCAGGCCACCGGGGTGACCTACGTGGACCTGAGTCGGGTGTCGGAGGGTCACGACGCGTGCCAGCCGATCGGCGTGCGCTGGGTGGAGCCGGTCCTCCTGGGCACCAACCCCGTGATCGTCCACCCCAACGCCCTGGGCGAGGCGCAGATGGCGGCGCGGGCGATGGCGGTCATGCGGCGCCTCTGAGTGCGTGACGGACCTCCGACCCGGCCGGCCCCGGGCGATGGACCCGGCGGCTCGGGGTCCGCAGAAGGCCCGGGGAGGCCTGTCCGGCCCCTCCGGTGGGCCCGGACACGGGACGCTGCGAGCGCCCGGCCCCGCGACGCGCGCGCCCACCTGGTCGTTTGTCACGGATGCGTAACGGTGCCTACCGTCATGTCGTCCGCCGGTCGCCACGTCCCCTCCCCGGGGAGTCCGACGGACGCCGCTGAGTCGCCGTCGTCCGTGCCGGACGCCGGCGAGCCGGGGACCCACCGCATCACTGGGGCGAATCGCGCACCGGAGACGCATCCGTCGCGCGTAGGGCACTTCTGAGCCCGAATCCGGCCCCCCCGGTAAGCGGATCGGAAGAACGGAGAGCCGCCGGATAGCGCGCCCCTGCACCGCCGCTGGACCTGCCCTCCACCACCGAACGCAGGTCCACGCGGACGGCTGAGTCGCGCCCACCACTCCCCGCGCGTCTGCCTGCGAGCGCGTGCCCGGAGCGCAGTCCCGCAGATCCCACCAGTGCAGCCCCGCACCCCTGCCGGGGTGTCGCTCGCCCCACGTCTCGGAGCACCCGCACCCATGAACGTCCGCACCACGATCTCCGGCGCCCGCCGCCGGCACTCCGCCCCGCGCCGCCGCCCGTCGGCCGGCGTGCGCACCGGCACCTACCTGGCCTCCGCCGCCGCGGGCGTCGTCCTGGTCACCGCGCTCATCGGCAGCGAGGTCGCCCCGCGGGCCGCCGCGGTGGGTGCCGATGCCGTGAGCGTGGGTTCGGCGCCGTCGGGCCCCGCACCCGCCGAGGCGCAGAGCGTCGCCGGGCAGCTCGGGATCGGCGCCGCGAGCGCACCGGGTGGCGCGACGGACCGCCTCGAGCCGCTCGAGGGGCTGGCCGCCAGCCGCAGCAGCCGGGAGGACGCGGCCGATGCCGCAGGCTTCTTGCAGGCCGTCGCCGACCGGGCCGTGCTGGACCGGCAGCGCGCCGACGCAGAGGCCGCCGCCGAACGCGCGGCCGAGGAGGCGGCCGGCATGCAGGCGGCCGCGGCGTTCGCGGCAGCGGAGGAGGCGGCTGCCGTGGAGGCCGCTGCGGCGTTCGCGGCTGCGGAAGAGGCGGCCGGCGTGCGCGCCGCCGCGGCGTTCGCCGCTGCCGAGGAAGCCGCTGCCGAGGAAGCTGCTGCAGCGAAGGCTGCTGCGGCGCGGGCCGCCGCGCCGG
>Ga0210040_10007914_pt1 | contig 12728 bp, 18 predicted proteins | sample CryGeyCG12114_NA_FD_185462 | JGI IMG/M metagenome (GOLD analysis project Ga0210040, IMG submission 185462) | Groundwater microbial communities from aquifer - Crystal Geyser CG19_WC_8/21/14_NA (SPAdes) (version 2) | ecosystem: Environmental > Aquatic > Deep subsurface > Groundwater | place: USA... | reverse complement strand
CGTTAACTTCGATATATTGTGGATTTTTTCTTTTTCAAACGTGTTGTGTTGACATCAATCAACCATTTGATCTTCTCCATCGGAAACATCCGATCAGTGCGATTCAAGTCGCATCTTAACAAGTTGCAGTTTCAAATCGTTTTTAAAGCTTAAAGTGTGTGGGGTTTACCAGCTGCGTGCTAATTTTTCACTTTTGGGGTTAATTTCTTTATTCAATTGCATTCAATAATTCGTCAATCGGTTGGTTGTATTTATCTCACGGATGTGAGCAAATTGCTGTTGTTTGAGAACTTCAATTTTGACTTGGTTTAAAATTTCAAAAGAGCAGACCGTATTTAATTGCGGCTTGTTTGTGTTCCATAGTGTTGAAGATTTTTGTCTGGCTACTGCTTTAAAAGTTACTGAGGTTTGCCCGTTTTTTACTTTTTTTAAGGTTAAATTAGAATAAGAGTTTAATCTTTCGATGAAGAATAGGAATGCTAGTTTGTTATAAAATTTCTGTTGCATATTTTTAGGTTCTCTGTCCTCTTTATCAAATATTTGGTGAACAATTAGCGCATCTGTATACGACTCTGCTGATTTAAACAGTAATCAAATCAACCAGATGTAAGTTAAGCAAAGCTTAGTAATATTTTTAGTTAAAAGAAGTATTAAACGTGGCTCGTTATGAAAACTATGCTGCACGCTTTTATTTTTTTCCTATTTAGAAGAAATATGTCACCAATGCCAATGCAACCCAAAATTGGAGACGCTTCATTAAAATTTGGGCCAGATTGGCTTCGCGCCTTGTCGTCAGATACTGGAAATAGTCCTGGAGATGGGAATGGTACAATGGAAAGGGAACCTTTAGATCGATCAAGTGGTTGGGGCCCACCTGGAGGAAGTCGTAATAACGCTATGATTTTTCAGAAAGAGCACTCCTCCCACTCCACCAGTCATTTCTCTTCATCTTATCATCATCAGCATCACCATACCCAAAGTAACCATTATATGAGCAACAAAGATAGTGGAAAACTAAACACGTCGTTTACATCTTCAGCACCTGAAACTCCGCTGACTCGGGGGAAGCCTTCCGACTTCGCCTACAGCCGAGAAGAAATGCTGGCTATGTACGACAAGAATTTACCTGCGCCAGATTTTCTTGTCAGATTTGAAAACCTTTTTGTTGAGAAGATGCAGCTACCTCTAGCCTTTTCTCAGCTGTCGGAAGAGGAGCTTGTAAGTTTAAGTTGTGTGGCAAAAAAAAAATACTTAAGAAAGATATTAATATTAGTGTGTGTGGCTGCGTGGGGAAATTCAAAATTTTTTCTATGTAACAGCGCATATGGCACACTGCACAGCCAGAGGGTTCTAGATCATCTAATAACATGAGCGGTCCTCCTATGGGCCGTGGTGGATATTCTGGACGCGGAAGAGGAGGTGGAATAGAACGAGGTCGTGGTCGAGGACGTGGCGGAAGTGGAGGTTACTATCCCAGGACTCCAGGTGATGAAGAAGAGAGAATGTTTAATCGACCCCGAAATTTTGATAGATCGCAGGTATTTTTGTATTTTTAATGCTCCTTTTGAAACAGCTCCTAGGGTCTTGTGTCTTGTATGTTCATTGCATATTGACATTTGATGTGAAGTTAGTGAAGTATGACGGTAAAAGAAAAATATTTCATAAATTATTTCAGAGTATGCATGAAAAGCCTTGGGCAGAGCGAAATGGAATTGTGAATCAAGGAATGACTCCTCCGGAAGAAGGAAATTCTCGTGGGGGTAGCTGGAGAAATAGGGAATTTGGTGGGGGGAAACGGCAAGACGATGACGATGGATGGAGAAACAATAATCGATGGAGGCGTGATGACGAGGACGAAATGTCCAGAGGCGGACATAGAAGATATAACAAAAGTTTCAGTGAAGATGATTACAACCTGCCGGAATGGTACGATTGGACCATACGCTACAGCGCGTTTTGTTTTGATGCAATCGTTCAATGTGTTTAACGGTTAACAAACTGGATCTTAAAACTATAACTTTTCACAATCATACTCTATAGGGCGAAAGACAATCCTTGTGAAGAGAGTGGAACATTTGATGCGAGCGGCGCTTTTCATGGTGACGAGCGAGGCATTACGGGGAAAAATAAAGATGTGGATTTGAGAGGAAATGATAGTCGGTCGGATATAAAGGACAAATCAAAGCTTGAACCCCTTTCCCATGGATCTCAAAATAATATAGGTATAATAGGTTTGTAGTTTGTAGTTTCGTCAATCCCATTTTTTAGTCCTATGCTTACGCTACGGATTATAAATAGCATTTTGGATTTATTATGCTTAAAATTTTCTCCTACATCTGTATTTATTATTTTGTATTTTAAATCATGTGTAGTACAAAAAACACCTCCGGATGACAGAAATACAAGCGTACGAAACTACGAATCTGTTGGCGGAGGTGAAGGTGATAAACACGAGGCAGGAAAAAACTCTCACAACAATGATCACGAAAATCAAGCCCCAGTAAGGATGAAAGAAAAGCTGCCTAGTAGTGGGGGCTCTGGGTCTCATTCTTTAGGGGGCAATAAACTCTTAGAAAGTGAGAAACCGATTTTAAAGAGATTTTACATTTTTTAGAAACAAACACGGTAAAAAAATATTTTGAATCAGGTGCTAGCTCGGAGGATAATATTGACAAATCTGCCCCCAAGTCATTCCATAAAGCTCCCACAAGTCGCTCGAGAACTGAGAGCGAAGAGGAGCATTACAGAAGGTGAATTTTCTAATTCAACAGTTTGTAACCCTAAGACTTATCACCAGTACATATGTACTTACCATTTTATATTGTGTATAGCATGACGGCGGAAGCAGATAATCTTGTAGCGAAGCTGATCGGGGAAGACGGTTCATTTTTAAATCCATCAGCGGAAACTGGCCCCGGTGTACATACCAGTTCAACGTTACCTATATCTTCTAAAAATCCCATTGGTACAAGCTCTTCAAATACTCTGAATAGTGCAGGTATCGGTCTTAATGTGATTCCGATGGCTGTAAACCAAGGAGGTGTTCATGGTATGAATACTGCCGCAGCTCCAGTAAACTCCTCCAGCCCCACAGATGCTCCTATGAAAATGGAAACTTGGTTGTATCGTGATCCCCAAGGCAGCGTTCAAGGGCCGTTCACATCTCATGAAATGGCTCAATGGTATGCCCAGGGTTATTTTTCCGGGAACTTACTGTTACGGCGAGACTGCGATAAAGTATTCGTGACATTGTCAGAAATAGCAAAACTTTACGGAAGGAACCCATTTTCTTTGCATCCTACATCCCCTCCACCACCTCCAATTGGAGTAAGTTTGTGCATTGAGATTGTAATTTTGTATTTTATTAAGGACACTTGACACTGTGTTGACATTGTTTCAGGAACCAACCACAAGTGCCTTAGACCCCTACCAGCGAGAGCTGCAGCAGATGCTTCAGCAAAAATTGAGAGACCAACAGCTTGGGTATGTTACTTCTAATTTTTTTTCAACTGCATTTCTTACTCCTTGAGTTGAGACATTTTGGTTAATGGCGCTAATTATTTAGAATGGGTCAACACCAACCTAGAAACGAAGAAAGTGGAAACACTCCATGGACCGGTGGTGCGATGCCCCCATCTGCCAACAACCACCAGACCAGACCAGATAGCCTTAATCCTGAACAACAACAATTGCAGCAGCAACTCCTGTACAGCTTGGCGAAAGCCCAAGGATTAAATATTGACGGGAAAGCCAATCCTATTGAACATTTACAAACCATGTTTCAACGTCAAATACAGGTAGCTATTATTGGAATTCTGCTTTTAAAAGTGGTGTTTTTTTTAATTATTGCGCACCTTTATTGTTTAACATTTAGATGAAAAACGAATCTTCCCAAGGATTAAAAACAGATATGCTTGGGAACAAGTCAGATTCATCTGCTCCTCCTACCGTACGGACTTAATTGTTTGATTTTTTTCATACTCACTATTTTCAGTTGTTCTAATTCATTTCGCTATGCAGGCTCATAGAGATTTGAAAAAACCACCGCCACATGGATCAGACCCCCTTCATTCGTTATTCCAGCAGCTGACCAGTATGACGAATACTCAACAGCAACAAACCCCAATGCATCCAAACAGTAAAGCAGAGCCAAATAGTCCATGGGGATTCCCCCAAACGGGACCCTCAGGGCACCCATCTCAACAAAACAATGGCCAAGGACCAGTTCCTTGGATGACACCCAATACAAATACTCCGTGGGATTTCAGGGAACACATGAATAAACAGATGGTAAGGTCCATGATCATTCGATTCGAAAGACATTTAGCCATTGCCATCAATGACTTTGATAGTTCATCTTGAACATGAAATTCATCAATGACAGGGTGACGATTCGAAGAGGAGAAATGACGAAGAAATGGAGCGTAAAATGTTGGCTGAAGACGAACGTAAGAGAATGGAGCAACAGAGATTAGAAGCGGAAGAACGTGAAAAAATTATTATGAAGCGTCGTGAGGTAACCTAAGCCATCAATGCTATGTTTCAATTGAAAGATTTATTCTATATTTTTAACCATTTTATCTGAATGAGTTTTTTGCGGTGCAGGAACAGTATTTATTGCAACAAAAACAACAAGAGGAAGAATCAGCGCGTCAGAAGGAATTGGCGAGACAAAAAGAGCTTTTAATTCAGCAGCAACACATGATGGAGCAGCAGCGGCAGGAGCAGCAAAGACTCGAACAGAAAAGACTGGAACGTCTGGAACAACAAAGATTGGAGCAACAGAGGCTAGAGGAACAACGCTTGGAACAGCAAAGGTTAGAGCAACAACGCTTGGAACAGCAAAGGTTAGAGCAACAACGCTTGGAACAGCAAAGGTTAGAACAACAACGCTTGGAACAACATAGACAGGAGCAGCAAAGGTTAGAGCAGAAAAGACTGGAAGAGCGACGACAAGACCAGCTGGAACGAGAACGGCAGGAGCAGGAAGAGATGGAGAGACAAAAACAAGAGCAGATGATGAGAGAAGAAGAGATGAGAAGGGAGCGGGAACAGCAGCAAAAGTTTTCATGGAACACATCATCTCCTGGAGCGACTAACAGTGGTGCTCAAACCTTGCTAGAAATTCAGAAAGAGGAGGCAGTAAAACAACAAGAAGAAATGATGCGAATGGATGTTTTGAAGAAAAAACAACAACAAGAGCAAATGAAGCTTGCTCAGCAAAATAAAGCTGCAAATTTCAAATGGGCTCAAGGAGTACCCACCCAAAAAGTTGCTATCAAATCATTAACTGAAATTCAAGCAGAAGAGCAGGCTAAACAGACCAAGGTATGCTTATGTTGCATTTGTTTGGCTATGTCTACAGTTGATTGATTACTACTTTAAAAATAATTAAGTATTTAGTTTAACTCAAAGTAGTATTTGTGCCTTATTACTATTGCTAACATAATGTTTTTCATTTGTAGCAAATTGAAAAAGAGCGTGAAACTCGATCCATTATTCATCACCAAACACAGCAACATCAAGCTTGGAGTTCATCTTTGACTTGGGCTAATCGAGCTTCATTGCAGGCAGCGTCTGGCAAAAGTAATGGTGGCATTTGGGGAGATGAGCCGCTAGGAAGTGGAAATAGCAAATCAAAAAATACTATGGCTGGAATGATCAGCAATGCTAGCAATAATTCAGGGAACCAATCAAGCAATAGTAGATTATTATCACATCAACAACTTTTGAAGAATTCTAAGGACAAGGAGACTTCAGAAGAGTCTTTCATGAAGCTTTTTCAAGTTCAACAACAAAACTTACCGTCTAACAAGAAACATCAGCAAAAATGTGCTCAACCAGATGAATTCACCAAATGGTGTTACGATTCGGTAGAAAGCATTGGTAGCTCTGTCGATATTCCCACTTTCGTCGGGTTTCTCAAAGAAGTAGAATCCCCATACGATGTTGCTGACTACGTTCGCTCTTACTTAGGAGATGGTCGAGATGCTCGTGAGTTCGGACGGGAATTCTTAGAACGAAGATCCCGTTGGAAAAATTCAAGAAAAGATGGGGGTGAAAGTAGCGGGTTCGAAGATAACTTATGCCGTCCGGCTGCTGCTGTTAATCCAAATCAAAATGAGTTTCAAGAGGTTAAGGTACAATAAAAATATTGTAGTGTATTGGCTTCCGATTGTGAATTTATAATGTTTTAAAATTCGTGTTTCTTTATATTTCAGGTTAAAGGGAAGAAAGGAAAGAAAGGAAAAATGCAAAAAGTGGACGCAAAAAATCTCGGTTTTAATGTTTCTGCTGCACCTGATCGTTTGAATGTTGGGAAACGAGACTACGGAGATGACTAGTTATTAGTTTTATACAAAGAAACTTTATGGAAACGACGTTGTTGAAGGCTCTAAAATGGATTTAATAAGAAACGTTGTTTTGAACGCGTAATATATACTGTACCTCTGGTTCTAAAGATGTAAAAACACTCATACGATTTGTGTGTAAAATAAAATGAGTATAAAAATGAGAAATCGACTCTCTGAAACGAAGTGATGTTAGAGGAAATAATGAGCTCTCAAAGTTGGATACATAATAAAAATTAACCCAAATCCATAAGTCCACAAACTTCTGCCATTTTTTCGCTGCATACATTGGATTTTAAATTCAATCAGGCACCTTGTGCACATATTTAACAACAATAACAAAGCAAGTGATTAAAATCTTCTTTGTCTAGGGTCTAGGCGAGTACCTATCCTATTTTTTCTGGGTGTGGGAAATGGTAAGTAATTTTTTCCGTACTTCAAAGATTTCCTTTTATTACTACTGCTGCACTGGCACAGACACGTACACTGTCTGGTAACAAACAATTTAGTAAGTAGAAAGCATGGAAAATATTCACATACACGGAATAATATGTGCAAAGTGATGAACAAAAAACAGATGGTTAGGTTTACTCCGCAAAATAGATTACTAGAAGACTTGCTCAGTAGGATAGTATTAAGGACCCACGTGACATGTTCATAATTCAACACTAGACAAATACAGGGATAGGACAAAGCTAATTTCTATATTTTAAAAACAAACACGTATAAATGCTATTTGAATAACGAATGGAATATGTATTTTATTCTAGGTCTGGTAGGTTTTCATCTTCATCGTCAGAATCAGTCTGGTCCTTGTCCAAATCATTCAAATCGGGCTTCATACCCCCTTCACCTCCTAAGCCTCCCATTTGTTTCAACATCTGCGGGCACAAAGAATTTGAAAATCATTACTCATACTCATTACGCATGATTCATGATAAACTTTGATTTATAATTTGTTGGATACGTCCAATGATGGACTTAAACTCTTAAAACTTCATAGTATTTTAAACTTACAGATTCGAAGTCGCCATCACCGCCACCCATGCCAGGCATACCGCCCATTCCACCCATACCAGGCATACCTCCCATACCACCCATGCCAGGCATGCCACCCATTCCTCCAACTTCCGAATCTGAGTCGTCCTCATCTTTCCATTTATTAAAGTCAACTTTCAGCCAGTGGCGTTTTTGGGAGGATTTGGTAAGTCGGGGCCAGTAGGGTTCTCCTTGCTTCTTCTTGTTTAAAACGAGTTCAGTCCCCCTGGGTCGACTAACTTGCTCTGAAGTTTCGGGGTCAATAGAATCGAACAAGTCGATAGTTAGTTCATAATCTACACCATCCCCTCCTTTGCTTTTGTAGTACACGCTATTTTCTTCTAATTTGACAATGGGATCCTTGGAATCTTCTACGCAAATAGTAAGGTAAACACAGGTATCTCGCTGGGCCCACAAAACAGGAGGGGGGCGACTGTAAATAGAAAAAATTCCTGATAACACACATGGACAGCATCATTTGGATTATTGGGATGAAATGAAATTACAATACAACATAGGTGCACTGAAGCCAACATTACTTACACTGCAATTGTGTTATTAGAGGTCATTTTTGCCAAACAACTGCTTCCCGAAGGTAAGTTCAATCCTCTGAATGAAACTGAACAAAGTTGGTACTAAAAAGATTATTAAATCTTGATTCTTTTGAAAACGTATCTCTGACCGAATTCCAATAGTAATCAAGAGCCAAGTTCTTCCGCCTTATTCCTCCTGAAATCCAAGCAAACCAAAATTTAGAAACAATCAGACCAACCTATTCACCGTTTCCTTCAACTTTCTACTAACTGAAATTTGTCTTTGAAGGAAACAAAGATTAAAAAATTAAATTTCACTTACCAAATTTTTCTTCCGCTTTAATCTTTTGTCAAACAACGAGTTCAATTTAATCCTGCCGCTTCAAAATCCTCTTTTTTGATCGATGAATCCGATAGGAAATACAGAGCGGAGCTGCCTTATGTCCTATGTACAAAAGAAATGCGTAATCATCCCATGCTTCCTTTTTTGTTAAACTCTCTATGATTCGCGTGTGCATTAGCTTTCCTACTACAATATTCTGGTATTCTGGATGCCAAAGCTCAGCGTTTTAATTTTGTGCTATCGGCATCTAGCATGTTCCATGAGTTGAATCCAGTCCAAAAAATCTTTTTTCACGTTACGTAAATGTAGAAAGAATGAAGGAAGCAATTGCCAATTCGCGCAGTGTGGACCGCATTGTGGACTTGACGACTGACTGACTGACTGCAGCCGTTTTAATATTTAATTTGGAGAAAAAAAAATAAGGATACACGACTGGAGGTAGTAATTAATTGCCTGGAAAAAGGGCCAGGGAGCTCTTAGAGTCAGCAAGTTATTGAAAAGGGAAATGTGCACGATTAAACATGTTTACCTAGATTGGCTAGTTAATTTGCTAATGCATTTAGTCATGCATTGAAATTAGATAATCGATGGGTGGTGAACGTATTATTTATTTAGTAGTAGTTAATATCGATTGATAAGAGCGACTAGTCACTGGATTTTTATTGTTCATATACTTGACTGTAGAGGTCGTGAATACTTTCGTAAAAAATTGCGGTCCATATGCATTTACTTGCAAGCTACAAGTTGCACACTTGCGCACAGTTAGCACAAACATGAGTTAGTTATGAGGCAGCTTTGCTTTTCCAAATATTTATGATTGCGTATTGCTGCTTATTGTTTAGGATCTGGATTAATTTGAATCTGATCTATTCTTATTTAGTCTTTCTAAAGCTGCTCTCAAGGCAAGCGGGGAAACTTGATAATATCCTTCTTCTGCGGAAACTGGGGTCGTAATGGCGGATGTATTCATCGTAGGATGGTGCGAGTTTTCGCTCTCATTGGATAATCGATTTGAAGATGCAATCATCGTAGCTACTGAAGAAAATTGAGACGGCAACATCTGACTTTCATTGATAATTATGGGTGCTGGTGCGTCTACCTCGTCTTCCCTGACTAACGAAGTTGTACTTTCTTTCACTTCCGAAAATCTGGGTTCAGAGTCAACCATTTTAGTCTTAGACGGCCATGTCTGTGATAATAAAAGATACAGAGCTCTCAGACCATTTCAATATTCACAAAAACTAAAGTATGCTTTAGAAATGCATACGGTTATATTCAACGGTCCGTTTGAAGTTCTGTGAATTCGAATCGTTTCATCCATTACTGCTTCGGCTCGTTGCAATTGAGTGAGTTGCCATAAACGCTTTTCAACTAGATAAGTATAGTCTGAAGTTCTGGCAATGTAGTCTGCTTGTCTGCCAGCTTTTATTCTCCTTTGGATACTGCTCATTTGAATCATCTCGTAAAACTGTTTCTCGTTCACTTCATTCTAAATAAAATTAATAAATAGAATTACTATTTGTAATTACTTCTCATATTTAAAAGAAGTCCACAAAATGAAACAAAACGCACATCTTCGGTCGATCGCCTCAATAGATATTCCTGGGTATCCCGCACTGCTACGGCCTTATTGCGTGTCACAGTGACCATTCGCTCCAAAATATTTGAATCCGTGAAAGACAGTTCTATATTGCGATTTTTTATATCCCTCTCGATTTCTAAATAGATTTCTCCGCGTTTCAAATCCAAATAGTTGATGATAATTTGCATTGTAACCTTCAAATTCGAGACAACACTTTAGAAAAATTAAATCAAACCCGTATTTGTTTACACATTGGTAAAATTTGTTACTTGGTTAGCTACGCTAAGTCCATCGAATACAGCAGCTTCACTGTTCGTAGCGTCTGTCATTTTCTTGACAAGGAGGAAAATTTTGGGGCGAAGAGAGCCTATCATTTCCAAACTAGCTAATTTGTCAAAGCATGTTACACATGGATCTTCACATGGATCACGGTTGTTTTCTGGCTCATCATGGCTTATCAAAGGTTTCTCAATGGCTGAAATCAAAAGCAATTTTAAAGATGAAATCAAAGTACACATTCCGAACATTTTAAAACTCTGCTCCCTTTCAATTCTAACTTCCGATGCTTCTTGAAAACACAAAAACTTGAGTAACTAAGTAATAATTTGAGCTTTGAGCACTGTAGGGTAAGCAATATTTATTGCAAATTCAAAAGACTCCTATATGAGATTTAGAATAAACTTAGTGCAGCCGCAGAATAAAAGCAATTAAATCTAACATTTTCATACATAATCACTTATTTTAGAGGCCAATCACATAAGCTCCAAAAATATGCCTGCATGTATTGCCAACAGATGAAAGACACGCTGATTATCACTTGTGAAGTGAGATGAGAATTCAATTTGTTACTTTTGAAAGGGTTAATGAATTAATTCTCTGTATACTATGTTTCAACTCCTCTTTGCATTGCAACCTAAAAGGTACCAAACGTGCGAACACGATTAATGCAAAACCTATAAGTTAACGTCAGCGTTGCAAAATACTTGTTGTCCCATCCCTGGTCAGAGTCAGCACACCCACTGAGAAAACAAAAAATAAATGCAGCATGGACGACACTTGTATAATTTCGACACGCTTGTCCTCCTAAAACCCTCTATTTTACGAACACTATCAATAGAAAGTTCAACTAAAAAATTGATCTGCCAATATCTCAGTCAGTCTGTAGTATACATAGCTGACTATATAAGCTTGCAATATGTACTTCAATCACGTCTGTGTTTATCACAGTGTTCTGAAATTTTCGCAATCATTCGGAAATATTGACTTTTTGTGGCCAGTCACACATACACATGGCTTTTTGATTAAATTATTATTTGGCTTCTCTTCTGCACCTTCGCATTAGTAAATATCTTTTCACAATCAAGATTCTACCATATTTTCAACAATTACAAAAACGTGACAACAAATGTTACATTATTTGATGACAGAAAAGCAATGTCATAAAATTAGCTTTCCATGCATCCAAAATGGACCAAAAATGTAGTAGCACAAGGATCTTATTAACTCTTTGTTAGTCTCGTTAGTACATTTAAGCTCATTGAATAGCAACATAAAATGGCCTTAATCCTGACAGTATACACAGAAAGACAAGTCTAGAGAATTGAAAAACTGTCGAATTATTTGACAATACAATACAAGCTAACTATAATTGGACTGAAAGCATTCCTCCTCTGAATTCAATTGCAAGTTCATACACATGATTTTATCCCTCTTTCACCAATTTACTGTGACCTCAAAGGATTTGTAATTATTTCTAACCATGCATAAATGCTCATTAATTGAAATCCACTGTTCACAGGGTCACGGTTCACATTAAATCTAAATGAAAATGCAAAAATGATGAATGCAACAATAGTATTAGTCTTACATATGCTACCATCAAAATTAATCGAACAATGCATCATAATGTACTACTGTTTGGATGAAAACTGTACGTGCTTTCATCATGGTCACCACTGGCTCCAAAATTGGCACGTCTTTAGACCTACTAGCCATTTTTCTATTGCCCCATTATAAAAAGTATATCCCTTAATTTTCACGTTGCTGAAACATTTACACGCCAATCTATGGGACTTAAGAAAACTCCAGGTATACAAAACAAAAAAATTTGCCAATATGAAATTATTTTATCGCGTTTGTCGTTAAACTACTACTACAGTGACTGACTACTAAAATCCTTTTAAAAAATCAGAATCTGCTGGCAACATCCTATCTTTAGCCGTTTAGCCTATGGATTTCACTTTTAATTTCGTTGGACTATAATATTCACCGTAGGCACATAATAGCCAAAAGGAGTTACTACATGACGGAATAAAAAACGTCCATATTTGCATTGCACTCATTCTGGTGCACTCGTAATACTTATGACGAGTAAATGAGGACTAACTAAGACAGATGCATGCCTGTGATTAATAATAATAAATTGTTACAAAAGAACTACCTTAAGGAACCAAACCAGTAGACGTAAAGGATATGATCAGAGAATAGTTGGAGTAAATGAGAAGAGGTGTACTAATAAAAGAATGGTTTTACTGGGTGCCTACTCATTCTTCATTGTTATCTTTACATCGGTTCATTACGAGAACTGTCATAGCTAAATATATGGATTTGTGGTGCATGAGCAAATGCACTCAACACTTGTAGCAGTGCATTCCATATCCTACTCTTCAATGTATACAAAAGGAATGGGATGATTTTACATTCCAAAAAAGATTCACTGTTCCTTAATCGCATATTATTATACGGAGAATATTATGTGTGCTCACATTTTCAGAGCTCATCAATAACAATATTTGATCAGGATACAAAAGAATGTTACACGGACTGAAGAAGAGAAATGGATGGCAAAGCATTGCGGATTTACTAACTAACAATGGAAGCTA
>Ga0210040_10007913_pt1 | contig 12729 bp, 10 predicted proteins | sample CryGeyCG12114_NA_FD_185462 | JGI IMG/M metagenome (GOLD analysis project Ga0210040, IMG submission 185462) | Groundwater microbial communities from aquifer - Crystal Geyser CG19_WC_8/21/14_NA (SPAdes) (version 2) | ecosystem: Environmental > Aquatic > Deep subsurface > Groundwater | place: USA... | reverse complement strand
GGGCAGACCCGTCGTGTCAAAGTTTTAAGTGAGTGCGCGAAATATCCAGCAGCGCGAAGGGCAGAAAAACAATAGGGTTGCTGGGTCGCCTGAGGTAGGGGGTGACACCAGATTGATAGATTGGATTATGCGTGGATGAAGAGCGGCAGCATAGGCAACAGTGGCACACTCTGCATCTACCATGTGCCCGTGCGACCCTGCTTATTGTTGGGCGACCTCTAAGAGGTCCGCCTTAGCATCAACAAGACTCTGGGACATAGGACAGCCTTGAGAAGACATACCTGGCTTCAAATAAAGGTGGTTATTCGGTGACGATCAGAGGAGCTGAAAATTCATCAACTCGCAAAAGTCACTATACCCGTTGGCGCGGTGCTATCGACCACGCAAGACGTTACCATCTCATGTTTCAAGGCTTCCTCGAAGGCAAAGCAACCATGGTGTCGGCCGACGACCGTGCCAATGGAAAATGCCCCGTTGCTGAGCGAGGGAAAGGCATGAGCTCAGGCTGTGGTTAGAAGCCAAGGCTGAGGAGGCTGAGCATCAGCCCAGTCAAGTCAATGGCACTGTATATATTCCCCCCTGCCCGACTTCCATGCCCGACACGCGGCCGTCCCACAGAGTGGAAGCTGAATCACCCGATGTCAATGTGCTATTGCTGCAACGATGTCTAACGTATGATAGTTGTAAATAGGTAGAGCGCAAAACAAAATGGATTGAATCCACCGGCGGTTGCATGCTTCGGGATCAGGATATCAATATAATCTCTAACCCACCATTATGTACCTATCATCGAAAGTAAACCATTAAGCCCTTCTCTAATGCCGCCTTGAGCACCATTGTTCCATCATGTTCTACATTAAAACCCAGGTTGTGCAAGCCAACTTCTTTTTGGAAATTGCAGCTAGTTCTGTTGACCACTCATTCCCATCTCCGTGGCACCAAAGACAAACACGGCAAGATTGCTGGTGTAGATGCCACGATGCTCGCTATGCTGTGAGTATATGCAAGAAATATCCCCCCAGCCCCAGCCAACGAACATAGGAAAAAGCAAAAAGGGTATCACAATTTTTGCCGTTTGAAAAAGTTTTTGACAAAACATCCCATCCCCTGATTCGGGGCCATGTTGTCGAAAAATCGTGTATGTACCTGTCAGTAACTATGTGCGCAGGGCGTCAGAGAAAAAACGTGCTCCCATTATAAAAGCACAGTGGCGCTCGGTGTCTATTGAGAAAGACATGGTCGAATATGTATTCGGCATTCCGCCGTAACAAGCATTGCCAAATCGTCATTCTTTTCAAGTCGATTGCGAATCCAACTCCCGACGTGATTCATATACTAGTCGTTACGAGGGCCCAGTATACCTCGGATGTCCATCTTCGGTCGCTTGGGATCGGGCTCCCTGGTTGACTTGTCGGGACCGGGTTGTTGTTCTCTTGGATGCTGCTGTGCGTGCTGTCTCTGCTGTTGTGCAATGGCAGGGTCTATGTGACTGCCTTGTGGTGCAGGCCGGATTGGGGGAAGCTGCAGACTTGTACTCCCGTACATACCCATTGGCGGCTCGTCGGTCGCCTGTGGTGCCGGTGGTCGAGGAAATATGGGATTCGAATATTGTTGTGGCGGCAGAGGAGGCATGTAGCCGTGTGGCGGAGGGTATTGGTACCCACCTTGATAGTTTTGAGGCCCGGGAGGATTGACAGTTGAAGGCTGTATTACATGATATCCTGGAGGTTGTGACGGTGGCATACCCGTACTGGGTTGGAAGGCCCTGCCGGACGAGATGAAGGTACCCATGGCTGTAGCGGGGCTAGGTGAAATGGTAGGTGTCGCATAGATAGGTTGGAATGGTGGCCCTGGTCGAACGGATGGTCTGCTCGGATCGTAGGACGGTAGTGGCCTGATGGACCTTTGCATCGCAGATGGCGGACCATATCCCTGACCTTCAGCGGTCGGAAGCCTACGCGAAGGGTCAGGTCCCGACACTGGACTTAGAGCGGACTCAAATGGACGTCGAGCGGTCGCTTCCTCCGGCTTCAGCGGAGGACGTCCGCGCTTTTTGTGTTCCACGTCGAAGCACGTATCCTAGTCCAAGTCAACGATTACATTCCTCAATAGTGGGATTGGGTCTCCTTACCTCCTTCCCGCTTTGCACACATCGGCGGCAGGGGCGGCTGCTATCGCATCGCAAGTGTTTCTTCTTGCAGTTGATGCACGCCGACGCCACATGTGCCTTTGTCTTCCTTGTGGTTCTCGGAGATAGCTGTCCTGCACCCGACCGAGCCTCGCCAGGGGAAGTCTGATTAGCCGACAGAGCAGGCCCCTGGCCATATTGTTGTGGAGGAGGATAGGAGGAGGCGTAAGGCGCAGACTGGATTATCGTTTCTGCCACTGTTCGACCACCTCTTGCCTGTCCTTCCGGTCTAAATGTCGTATGTACAGATGGTGGAGGAGGCGACGTGAGTGCAGACGTAGGCGCAGGCGCAGGAGCCTGTGTTGTAACCGATGGACTAATTGATCTTTTCCTCCGTCGACCGGCTAACTGTTCTAGGTCTGTTGGTCGTTCTGGAGGAGGAGACCCCGACATGGGGGGAGTGGGTAACGAGGCCCAGGCGGGCGAGAATACTGGTTTGGACAGCGAAAGCTGCGGAGTGAATTTGGATCGGTCGATGCTGGACCTATGTTTCTTGAAAGATGAACAAAGAGGAAAGTTTGGCAAGCGTGTAGGCTGCATCAGGCTCGTGCTCGTGCTCGTGCTTGTGTTCGTACTCGTGCGCAGACTCGAGGCTGCCGAGGCCAATGCACTCACTTCACTCGTGCTGAACTTCCACACGGAAAGTGTTTATGTGGACAATGCCGAACCGTCCCTCTCTGCCTGAACAATGTGTATGTCCGGACACTCAACCACGCCTTGCAGTCCAATGCTGTAGTATGTACTGGTATCGAATATGTGAGGCTCCGCAGGGGCATCTGCAACTACCTGTCGCAGACGTCAGCGACCTCAAGTCACTACTTTGGCTTAATATAGACAGATGCGGTCCATATGCACACCCACCAATTGCCTGTACCTTTTACGGCCTGATGTCTTGACTGCACAGCCAACCACGCGCTCTCGGACCCTGAAGTGGTAAAGTAGGAGAGTACAAGAAGTCGAATAGGGAAGAGTACAAGGTAGCTGGTCAATGAATGAATGAGGCAAGTGGGCACATCTACCCGAGGCGCGGAAGGCAAGTCCTGTAGAAGGTAATTAAATCGAGAAGCCTACCACTGAACGGTTATGTGACTTTCTGCTGCATGCCATATCATGGTCAAGTTGAGCACGGCCTGTGAGATTGAAAGATGCAGGGAAGCATGGCCGAGTGACAGCAGAAGTGTAAAAACGGGGACGAATCTCCTCATACTCGTAAGGATAGACGGAGATCTGCTCTATCGACTGGTAGACTGTTGGCGCAATAACGCAGTGAACAGCTCCACATGAGTATGATGCTGAACCGGGGGATTCCATGAAGGAGCTGAGGCTTGCATTAGTTTTGTAGGTCTGACGGAGACTTGGCTGGACTTCCGCCGTCAATTGCGACATGGTGATGGGCAGACGTCGCAAGCGGCCCTCGAGGCAGCGGGAAGACACTGCCCTGGGCTCTGGAAGGGAATCAGATCTGGGACAAAGTTTGACAAGGCTATGTGGTCGTGTCTCAAGCCAAGTCCAGAATAATACCTAGCCAGTCACTGATCAGCAAGCAGCGAGCCTTACGCTCAGCCAATGTGAAGTCCGAGCAGGCCTGTCGCGGAGGAGAACAAAACAAAAAAGAAACAACTTCTGACATCGAGGACAGATCCATGGGCCAAAGGGTACAAGCTCGACGGTGGCGGCGGCCAATGGCAGCGTGCGCATGCCATATTGAGCAGGAACGGTGAACAGGGATATATGATTGCGCGCACACACCTGCTGTCCTTGACGTGTCTTTAGGGACTCGGAGGGAAGAGTCGCGTCCAGCTGAAGGCAAGCTCGGCAGGCTGACTCCATCTTGACGGACAGGTGCTGCTTCAGGCCAAGCGCAAGGACAAGACGACAAGGACGGGCCCTTAGCGACGGACTCGGAGCCTGGATGGCGCATCATTGGCAGGGAACCCTCCAGAGACCAACCCAATCCAGTCGGAGCTTCTTCGACCTCATGATTATTATGTACCTGTACCAGGCCACAAACGAGAACAGTAGTATGTTACCTATATTCCTTTGTCGCGCTTGTTCCCCTTCTCCATGTCAAGTCCATTTTGATATTCGGCTGCCTACATGCGACGGGACGCCAGGCTTGCAAATGCAGGCCAGAAAATAGATTTCCTGTGTCACCCGGGCCCCACGATTGGCCACATCTCCGCCATTGGCCCACCACAGGCACAGCATCCGGGCCATCGGCCATCCGCCATCGGCCATCGGTGAAAGACATGAATCCTCTGCCATCAGGTCAGTTTGTTCCGTGGGTGCTCAAGTACTCGTCGGCATCCGAGCTGCTCCGTTGGTCGACTCGTACACAGACTCATGTACTGCTGCGAATCAATGCTATCATGCAAAAGCCGAAAGCCTCACGCGCATAGAGTTTGGACAACGCGAACGGCTGGTTGCAGTGGTTGGTGACTTAATGCTTCGCAGGGCCGGCAATGCTGTACAAACTCAATAGTCCCAGTTCTCTGGGATCTTTTGGTGAAAGCCCTAGTTAGACTTGGGTCAAACAATGTCGTGATTTCATGGTGCACAGTAGTAACATTGCTTCGATATCGCTTCCGTCCACCAAGGTATGTAGAAAGCGGGTAGTAGCAGCAGCAGCTCCCAATGCAACAAGTGCTCGGTTGCAAGTGAATATAAATGTTCCCCGGGACGGTGATCAGATCGTTCATTGATATGAATGATAGGCATGCTGCCATACTACTCGAGTAGTAGTCGTATCATCACTTCCCGTCGATCTAGCTTAATGATCCGCTGATCCTTGAAATACTCCGAGTCCGGAATATTGCAGGGTTTGCACGAGCCGAATCGTCACCAAAAATATTTCCTCCGCAATCCTGGCAGGTGGCTTGAGGGCCGACATGGACCGCATATCCCGCTGGCTACTGCTATCAAGTGTCCGATCACTATGTAAGCGCAAAGGTGCCGGGTTACAAGTCAAAGGCAATAAATGCGACACTGAACAACCGAGCAGGCCGTGCTTCACTTCCGTAAGTTTGGTTCATCTTAAGCCCATTCCGTTTCGCGTGCACTCTCCGTTGACAGATCTGATGGAAGGCCGCGTTCCGTGGCTGACGGCGCCAGAATAATCTTCGTAAATTGTACATGGGTCCAGATAGCCCCACTGAGGCGCAGGAGGCTGTGCCGTCCCCAGTAAGACTGTGGCTAGTGCTGTATTGCCTGCGAACGTGGGTCAAGGTGGAAATGAAGTCGTTCGCTTTGGGCGTGTTTAAACAGGATACTGGTTTCAATAGTCTGGTCCCTCGAAAAGCAAGATAGACGTAATGTCTCAAAGGAGGAAACGCCTTTTTCTGACCTTGATACACTGACATGTTATCAATCTGAACCGCAAGTATGTACCGAGTATAGATTGCCCAATCTTGGACGCTGTCCATTCCTAAGCCGAACAAGATATATACGGATCTCAAAGATGCCTGGCCTGACATAAGTCCTTTTTTTAGGGTGCATGTATTTCCAAGCGAAATCGGATTGCCTGCGCCAGACGATGGTGTCGATCCTGAACAGGTTCCAAACTCCTTCCACGGCTCGTCATTGACACATGATGGGCGCCGCAGCCGCTTCCGTTTGACTAGCTTTGCGAGTCACTAAGGTAGTAATGTGGGATCTGTCTTGCCTTGCACCTCATTAGCCCAGGAAGATCGTTCTAAGGAAACAATACACTCTGTCAGCCCGATCTCAGCTGGCATAACACTGCTCGTACTGACACAAGCGAGGTTGGCTTTTCGTACTCGAGCAGCAGCCTGCACAACACTAGACTGGATCGACGAAATGGCTGACTGGGGCAATAGTAGTGACATTGACGAAGGCGCAAACACGCACACAGAGCTGAACGATTTATTCTGCATTCTGTCATTTCCGCGCTAGATTGTTCGGTTATCGTTTTTCAATAGTGGCCGATCGTTTTCTTGCCAATGAAGCTACAAGGCTGCGCCATTGAATGACCCCATGCTCGATAACAGTCGTGCCATGTGGCACGTAACGGCTGGTAATCGGTGGCGTCCGCCACCAAACTTAGAGAGCGGGAGAAGTCGTCGTTGTTCCGAAAGTGTCTACATCGATTGAGACGACAACCACCATAGACGACATCAGCCTGGCAACTTACCTAGTTCTCACGAGTTGTATAAGCTGCATTCAGTGGCCTGCCGCACGCAAAAGCGCGAATTGTCACTTCGGGTGGTCAATATCCTAGATTCGTCAGGCAATGATGTATGAGACGAATAACTCATCTTGACGCAGCGCTGGGCAAGGATGGTAGAGAGCACAGTTTGAAAGCAGCGGCTTGTCATCGTGTTGTTGCTCTTCAAAGTCCTCTGAGCTAGCTTCCTAAGTAGCTTCGCGAAGCCACTTGGAGGGCAGAGCAAGTTTGAACTATGTGGTCGTAACCTGTTCCCGCTGCCTTCATCATCGATGTTTCCAGGTTGCGTGTCAGCCATTGGTGGTAGCGCCGACTTCGCCAAGACTTTGTATCAACTTCACCATCTCCCTCCGCTTCTATCAACAGATTGCCCACAGACCCTGAACCTCTCGTGCCTTCAGGGACCGACTCCGTAACTTGCCTAGGTAGAGCACCCACCCGTAAGGTCAAGTGTTTCCGCGACGAAGTCTCTTACGAGTTTACCACGAGTGGAAAATTTGCTGGTTGCTTCGTTGCAGAATAAACTGAAGTGTCAACGTGCCGCTTAAATCAAGTGTACGGTAAAAGCCTCTTTAGTCAGCTGCAGCACAGCAAACAACGACCATGGCCTTACATAATGGAACACAAGAAGATCCCATAATTGCAGCCTTACCACCAGCAACAGATTACATGACTTACCTGACATTGTTGGAATACAATCTGACACCACAGAACCTACCAACCCTCAACCGACTTCTTGAAGCCGATGATGGCCAGCTCGTTGACAACATAGGTTGGGACCTGATGAGTATCGTGTTGCCCATGTTGAGCACTGCTCCAGCCAATGCCAATAGATGTCTTGAGACTATATCCAGGAGAGCTAATCCTCGAGAAGTGGTTATACAAGTGGCTGGGGAACTCGAGAAGCTTGGACGCGGTGCAACTGACGACAACGATGGTGATGAGGATGATGAGGAGGTGGATGACTTTGAAGATGTTCAGGGCGAAGATGAGCTGAGGACGTTTGAAGGCGAAGCGACCAGGATCCACTTAGGTAGAATAAGATTGGATGGTATGCCGCAAGCTGGGAACCGACTTGAAGAGGAGCCTAACGATTCAGAATATGGAAGCAGGGAGACGGGAGCAGACGCTGGCAAAGATGATGCTCAGAAACTCGAGGCCTTGCTTAACATGCTCAGCACATTACATCCGCGCATCAAGACACAGCATCCAAGTCGGTTCCTGGCAACCTCTTTACAAGCAGCATTGGGGGCATATCGACGCATTCCTATAACGGCAAGCACTACTGTGGCATTTCAGAAGTTCTTAGCCACACAGGATGATACGCATTCAATCGGTTCTGGTCCACGACTCCCTCCTCGTTCTGATGCGAGCGTCAACGGCCAACCGCATGTCAACGGCTCCGGTGCGAACGACCCACCTTCTTCACACGACAAGGCAATTTCCAACCGCCTTCTACAAGCAGTGCTGCTCGAGGTTCTTGAGGAATATACAAACTCACTACAAACACACGAAGTTCCATACCTGGCCTGGACAGCAAGATTGCGGGAGATGCTTGAGCCACGCCGGGTTATGCCAGGGCGTCCCACGGAGGGCCATAGATGGTTCGTTCAAGACGCACTCAGCGCCAGGGACAAGATAATGAAGACCTTTGTGACGATAAGTGATGATATGGGTCTGCCTCAATCATATCTGCTGAAGGTGTGTAAATCGATCGACGAGGATGGAACATACCACCCGTCAAGTAATGCGGAGGAGCCTGAAACAGAGTACCCAACATCACCTGAACAAGTACCATTATCACCTGCAGCACTGATTATCCTCCATGCCAACAGCCTTTTTGCACAAGTCTCCAACGAAACCGGGCAGCGACCTTCTGAAAACCAAGCTCTCTCCACAGTTGATATATCTCGGTTGCTGAACTCCAGTTATTCCATGCAAGGGATCCTCGCGACGAGCAGTACTCCTGTACCAACACCCGTTCTCAACGACGCTATTCTCTCACTCCTCTACCCCCGAAGCACAGAGACTTCTCCAGCTTCCGCAACCTCGCTACCACCATCCTCTTTCGCAACGCTCCTCTCCACACTAGTCGAAGTCTTCACCACAGATCCACATCCTCAGATTCGCGATAACGCTCACCACATCGCCACAGGCCTCCTGCACACTCACCCAGATGCCAGCCTCCGTCTTTCCACCATCAAGGAAATCCTCGCCAACCCGCCCATACCATCCATACACTCCGGCACCGTCAAAGCCATCGCCGTAGACTGGCTCAAAGACGAATTCGTAGCACACATCCAGCACACGCCAACGCCGACCGAAACCAACAACGACAACAACGACAACAACGACAACATCAACGACAACAACAACAACAGACCCGGCCTCGACCCATCCCTCCTGAGCACCGACACCGTCCTCCTCACGCACCTCTTCCCCGCCATCCCACCACTACCCTCCACCACCTCCCCCTCGAGCGAGGACACCGAAGAACTCCTCCTCCTGCTACCAACGCACATTTCAGCCATCAACCTCCTCTGCATCCTCCTCACGCAGGACACAGCATCCCGCTCAACCACAATCCCACACGCCACATCCCTCCTCCAGACCCTCACGCCGTGGTGCAGACTCCTGCTCGATCTAGCCGGCCGCGCGGCCGCGGAAGAGAGCTCGGAGCTGCGAGCCGGCATGGGCGAGATTTTTGCGCTGGACGATGCTTTGAGCAGGCTAGACGGGGTACTGGCAAGGGTAGGAGGACATCCTTGAGACCCAAAGTAATGGGGGAGTTCAAGCAGGCATTTCCCACCGTCGAATATGACACATATATACACACCGGTGAGACGGAGATTGTTTTGACGGAAAATTTTCTTCTAATCAAGTTTCTACGACTCGTCCTAGCGGAGATGAATATGTACGGGAAATCGTTATCTCAAAACACCGTTGCGCGCACATCGTCTTTTTCAACATGCTCAAACCAAAGAGACCTGCCTTCTGGGAAAAAAGTTTAGTCAAATAATGGAGTGAAAAAAGTTTCCATCTTTCAACACCACGCTGTGCATAATAACATCGAACATCGTAGATGACCTCTGATCCCATCCCATTCTATCACACTTCCATCTGCCTTTCTCACTCATGACCACACGTCCTCCTGGTAAACACCGCTACTCCTCATCTGCTTGACAATTGCTTCGGCCTTGGCATGGTCCACGCCCCTCTCCCTGGAAATGAGGTTTGCCAGCTCCTCGTTGACCTCTCTAGCCATGTGTGCAGCATCACCGCAAACATAAAAGTTCGCCTTCTGCAACAAGAGGTCGTTGATGAGTTTGCCGTTCTCCTTGATCATGTGCTGGACGTAGACCTTCTTGTTGGGCGTTTCCCGCGAAAAGGCGTTGAAGATGGTAAGGTTCTCGCCAAGGGCGGACTTGTATTCCTAAGGAGATGGGTTAGTATGGTGTCTCACAGATGGGGCGCTTAAAACCGGGGCAGGCAAAACTTACTTCCCACTCGTCTCTGTAGAGCCAATCTTCGGAGGGCCGACGGCAGCCATAGAACAACACGGTAGGACCGACGTTATCGCCGTTCTTGGCCTGATGAGCACGTTCTTGCACAAACCCACGGAACGGAGCGACACCAGTACCAGGGCCAACCATGATCACTGGTTTGCTTGGGTCAGAGGGAAGCTTGAAGTTCGAGTGTCTGACGTGGACTGGGACGTGAATGCCGTCGTACTTGTTGCGAGGACCAGTGATAGCGTATGTGAGCCCGTGTGGACATGGTTCTGGGTCGCCGTTCTGCTTTTGTTTCAACGCGAGAAGATAGTTTGTAGTAACACCCTTGACGACATGACCGGCGCCTGGCACACGGATAGATTCAACGACAGCGGTGACGGATATCTTGTTGGGCTGGACCAGCGAGGAGGACGAGATAGAGTAGTACCTTGGTTGGATCTTCTGGATGCCTTCAATCAAGCAAGAGAAGGGAACGGCAGACCACGGCTCGGACGAAACTGACAGGCATGCTTGAGCGATGTTCAAGTATTGAGACGAGATCCTCTCTTTGAAGTAGTCCGCGTCAGAACCCAGCTTGGCCATCTCTTTCTTCGCTGCTTCATTTGGTGCGAACGCTGCAAGTTGTGACAGGAATTGACGCGAGACAGCGCCGCAGATTTCCATGTGGTACCTGACCGCTGTGTCGTAAGTGGTAGGGGTTGGGAAGGGCACTTTAGCTGTGGCATCGAGACCCTTGACGTTGATAACCATATGACGCTTGTCCTCGAGCCCAAAAGCCTTGATGAAGCGGTCAACTTCCATGCCAGCGTTCGTGGGCCAGACGGCGACGTGGTCACCAGTTGTGTAGCTTAAGTTCGAGCCAGATACATCGATTTCCATGTGCAAGCAATTTCGATCTTTGACAGTGAAGAGCTCCTTTGACTCGGCAATGGGGGCAATAAATGGGTTGTGTGCGTTGTATGGTCCCTTCTGGCTGTTCTCAAGGTGGTTCTTGTTCGGTTCGCCGAGGTAGACTGTATCATGTTCCATATCGAGGTCTTCCCTGTCCTCAATAGCGAAGACAGGCTCATAGACGGCCTCACGCTCTTCTAAGCCCATTTCTTCGCTCAAGGCTTTCCACATCGGCTCTTTCCAGCTCAAGAAGTCTTCTTCCATGGTGCCTGCGCCATCGTCTCCTTCTCCGGCAGTTCCTATCCTTTTGGCGCCCAACTTTGTGAAAATCTTGTCCAAGCCTCGAACCATGGAGTTATAGTGCTCATACGTGTTGTTTCCAAGACCGAAAGCGACGTATTTCATTTTGTGTAACGGCTCATCATCAGAGGATTCAGTGAAGGAGGGTGGGTCGGCGTTGATGAACTCCCAGAATTCGACGGCATTGTCTGTCGGCTCGCCTTCACCATATGTAGCCATGACAAAGAACGCAATCTTATCATCAGGGAATTGATCCAGGTTCTCGTAATCGAATTCTTCCAAGTCCGCAGTCATTGTCTTGAGGCCAAATCTTGATGATCCCTCTTTTGCTAGCCTTGAGGCGTAGTCCTCAGCCGTACCAGTTTGTGAACCATAGAAGACAACGCAGTTCTTGCCCGACTCGTCCATCTTCTCAAGGATATTTCTCGAGCCCTTTTTGGAGGCAGAGCCGTTGAGGCCAGCATTTGCGTAAGGGTCCTTCGCAACACCCCAGTATGTGCCCTTTGTGAAGTATGCAACGCTAGCAATGAGCAGCACTGCCAGGACAACAATGTCCAGAGTATCGATTTGCGCCATGATGAGATGTGGGGGCTATGTGGCGGCCAACGCCCGTGTCTATACTGCTCTTGTCTGTTCCTGTCTTGTCGTCTGTTATTTCAGCAAGTATGTTCCGATGGCTTGATGTCCGTCCAAGAAACAGAATCGTCCTGATGTCAGATTTCTCTTTGACTACGGAAAAAGGGATGGTAAGTGGCCTGATAATGCCAAGATGCCGAACGTTGGTGTCTACGTTGTGGAGGAACAATGCGGTCGGCAGTGATGCCAGTGATGGAGGGCTGACTGCGAAAGTCTTTTGAAATGCAGTAGATAGTGAGGTTGTACAGAGCAGAAGTGAGTCAGCAGAGAGGAGCGGAAAGTGGCGGGAGGCAGTAAATAAAGCGTGGGAGGATGGATGGTGCGCAGTGTGAGAGTGTGAGTGTGAATGTGGGGCAGAGGGGACCGAGTGCGGAATAATCAGACTCGGGACGGTCTAGAGTGCGGCACTGTTGAGTGAATGAATAATGAATGAATAATGGGGTCGTGCGTGTCGGGCTCGGGGCTTGGGGCTTGGGGCTTGGGGCTTCCTTACTTTAGGTACCTACCTACCTACCTACCTACCTACCTACCATAGGTAAGCAGGCTTGGGTCACTGGGGGGCTGCGGCGGCAGCGCCAGTGGCAGTAGAAGCAGGTGGAACTTGAAGAGAACAGCCTTCCGTCTGGACTGTCGTCGGTCCGAGTCCCAAGCTCAAGACTGCCGACAGCGGAACAGACCCAGACGGCACAACACAACTTGAAGATGGGGCTTTCAAGTTTCAACCACTGCATGGCTCGTCACATGCTCTCCCTATACTAGTACTAACTTAGTACCTTCCAATGACTGCCCAGGTGCCCACTACTGGCCGGATACTTGTGTCTCAAACCTGTACCTTGTATGCCACTCAGGTTGCCTCCGAGCGGGTGCCGGGTGTCTGACATGGCAGACTGTCCGTGTGCGTATGCGAGTGCGTGTCTGTGTCCGTGTGACCTCCACAACCACCGAGGCACTTCATGTTGAACGTCGAACATTGAACCCTCTGTAACCGTTCTTCGACAGTATGTTGTGTACCTCGATAT
>Ga0210040_10007912_pt1 | contig 12730 bp, 7 predicted proteins | sample CryGeyCG12114_NA_FD_185462 | JGI IMG/M metagenome (GOLD analysis project Ga0210040, IMG submission 185462) | Groundwater microbial communities from aquifer - Crystal Geyser CG19_WC_8/21/14_NA (SPAdes) (version 2) | ecosystem: Environmental > Aquatic > Deep subsurface > Groundwater | place: USA... | reverse complement strand
TGATCCCACGTAGTCCGCGGCGGTGAGTCGCCACGGTGTGGCCCCACGCGCCAGCACCCGGCCGGCGATGGCCAGGCCGGGCCAGTCGAAGTCTCCGTGATACCGCACCTGTGCGCCGTCACTCAGCAGTCGATCGACCAGCAGCGTCCCGGCCGCCGACGGGTTGCCTTGGAGACAGATCAGCGGTGCCAAGGCTCCGCGGTCGGCGGCGGCCTGCAGGACCTGAGGGTTCTCGCACGCATGGACGGCAGTTCCCTGCGCCCCCCACGGACCACCCGCCGTCCGGAGTTCCCTCAGCGTGACGTGTGTGACCAGGCCCAGGTCGGCCCGCTCGCGCATCATGCCGGCCCATCGGCCTGCTCCCGGCGGTCGCCAACCGAGCACCAGGACGGTCCCCGAGACGTCGTCGGTGCGCACTCCGGCCCAACTCCAGAGCCGGATCCGCTCGTCGGCCGTCGCCGGCGGTGGCTCGCCTCGTCGGGCGGCCAACCCGCGCAGCGTGATGGTGCCGGCTCGACGCCCGGCGTCCAGGGCGTGCGCATCTCCGGCCACGAACGCGGCCAGCTCACCCAGGGTCCGCGGAGCATGGTCACGCAGCACGAGCGCCACCGCCGCCACGGCGACGGGGAAGGCGCCCGCGGACGCCGACCCCAGGAGTCCGTCCGCACGCAGTCCGGCCGTCCAACGCGACGTCCACGGCGCTGCGGACAGCCCGGCGTACTCGAGCAACGCCCCCCACGAGTCCTCCGCGTCCTGACGGCGGGCAGCGGCGGCCATCTTCTCAGCCGGCCGGTCCCGCAGTGGCCCGGCGAGCTCGGTCATCACCGCCACCAGGGACGACGCCACGGGAGAGCGCCGGAAGGCGACGTCCAGGTCGGCCAGAGCTACCCGCCGCCGCCCCGGCCGAAGCCGCAGTCCGAGCAGCCCGCCCAGGAGATCCGCCGATCGATCGTCCAAGGTCACCTCGACCTGACCGCTGGCCCGCAGCCCGGTGGTCGACAGACGGCGGCGGACGACGGTCCAGACCGGCTCCAGCGCGGGGTCCCGCAGCTCGAGCCACAACGGGAGCGCGGGGTCGCTCATCCGAACACGTGCCGGCTGCTGCCGTCCCAGTGCACCCGGGTGGTGATCGCGGACGTGCCCTCCGCCCGGCGGACCTCGTAGACGTCCAACGAGGGCACATCCGGCCCGAACCCCCACAGCGCGTGCCCGGTCATCACGAAGTCGAGGTCGAGCCGCACGAGCTGCGCCATGAGCTCACCGATGGTCCGCTCGTCGACCTTGGCGAAGGCGTCGTCGAGCAGGATCAGCCGCAGCGCCTCGGAGCCAGGCAGGCCGGCGAAGAAGGCATCGGCTGCGGCGAACAGGGCCAGGTAGCTGACCACGCGGGTCTCGCCCTGCGAGAGCCGAGCGCGGCGGCTGATGCGCCGCCGTTCCCCGGCCGCGGGTCCGAGGATGTACACCTCGACGGCGTGCCAGGACCGGTGGTCCAGCGCCGCCCGGAGGGCCGTGGCGTACCCCTGGGCGGGATCGGTGCGCAGGTGTTCCTCCACCCGGGCGCGCAGCAGCTCGCCGAGCTCGAGGTTGGCGTCGGCGGAGCGAGCTGAGGCCCGGGTCCGCACCAGCTCCTCGATGCGGGCGGCCGAACCCGAGGCGTCGTCGGCCAGCGGCCAGCGGATCTCCACCCCGATCCCGTGGCTGGTGCGGATTCCGGCGAGTCGCTCGTTCATCAGCTCGACCTGATCGGTCGACCAGAGCAGCTGCTGCCGCAGTTCGTCGGCGACCGAGCCGAGTACGAAGGTCGTGAAGATGCGCTGCTCGCGCTCGGTCAGCGCCACCCGGCCCAGGTCGCGACGGCGCACCAGCTCGGCCACCGCGCCGGACAGCGTGCGCCGCCCCGTGGCCTCGGCAATCTCGACCAGGTTCACGCCGTCGACCACCGACGTGAGCAGGTCGTAGTCTCCGGGGTCTCGAATCTTCTCCAGCGCGAGCAGTGCTTTCTGGTAGCCGTCGGGATCGGGCTCGGGAAGGGGATCGGGCAGCCCGGCGAGCAGGACGTCGACCAGCGGACCGGCGGCAGGGAGCTCTGCGAACCCTGCCGACTCGGCGAGCCCGGGCAGCCCGGCTCGCCGGCGCAACGTCTCCTCGGCGGTGGCGGCCGTCGCTCGCGAGGCCAGCGCTGCAGCGGCGGCCGCCTCGGCAAGAGACTGTGCGCCGCTCTGCGCGGCGTGCGTCGACAGACGGCTTCCGTCGGCGTCCTTCGCTGCCTCCCGCGCGACCACCACGGCACGCTCCGCGGCCCGCAGCTCGGCTCGGGCGGTGTCGGCGTCCAAGCCCGCGGCGAGCTCCGCAGCAGCCAGTGCGGTGGCCGCCTCGTGCCAGACGGCACGGTCCTGCTCGGATCCCTCCTCGGCCGAGCGGCGGTGTGCCAGCGCGCGGTCGGCCGCCGTGTCCGCCTCGACGACCCGGGCCAGGGCGCGGACGAGGTCGCTCAGCGTCGACGATGCCGCCTCGGCCGCGGTGACCGTCTGCCCGGCCCGGTCGCGCGCTTCGCCCAGTGCCTGTTCGTCAGGGGCCAGGCCGAGCCGGGCACAGGCGTCGGCGTGCCGCCGCTGGGCGACGTCCCAGGCGGCGCGGAGCTCGTCGGCGGCCCGGGCGAGCCGGGCCGCCGCGGCCGACTCGCGCTCCACATCGCGCTGCGCGCTGCGCCGGACGGCGGCGGCATCCCGGACGGCGCCGGCTCGGGGGGCGGTCCGCAGGTACTCGCCCAGTTCGGTGAGCGCGTCGGTCCGAGCGTCGATCTGAGCCTCGAGTGCCGCGACTGCTGTCTCCGCCTCGTCCAGCTCTGCTGCGAGCGCCTCGATCCGCTCGGCGCGGTGCCGGGAGCGGGCGGTGGCGCCGATGTGCCGGGCGTGCGGCACGGTGTTCCGGCCGGTCAGGGCGCCGAGCCGGAACGAGCCGTCCGGGTCCAGCCAGCAGTCGCCGGTTCGGTCGGCCCAGCCGATCCGGGTGAGCACCGCGGCCACCTGCTCGACCGGAACACCGGCGTCGGGGTCGGGCACCAGGACCGCGGACAGCGGACGGGTGGCGACCGGACCGTGGGCGTCCACGAGCAGGGAACCGGTGTCGGGCGCGGCAACCCCGCCGAGCGCGACGACGGCGGTCAGCAGACCGGAGCCGAGCAGCGCCGCCTCGACGCCGGCCTGGTCCTCCGGGCTCGCGTCCGCGGAGAAGTCGACGGCGCGCCACAGCGGCGTGCCCGGCTGCGGGCTGGTCCAGCCCGGCCGGTCGGGCTCGGGGTCGCGCTTGATCCGCAGGTCGGCGAGCTGCCCGGTGAGCTCCCCGCGGCGGTCCTGCAAGGTGCGCCGCTCCTGCTGGAGCTCGGCTCGCTCGGCGAGCAGTCGTGCCGAGGCGCCGGAGGAGGCCTCGGCGGCGGTCCGGTCGAGCCGATCGAGAGCCTCCCCGTCGAACTCGACTGCCGAAGGCTCGGCAGCCAGCAGGGCGCCCACGGCGGTGACCGGCCAGTCCACCTCTCCGAGTCGGCGGGTGGTGTCCTCCGCATCCGCCCAGCGCCGCCAGCGGTCGCGCAGGGTCGCCAAGGCACCCAGTTCCGCCTCGATCGCGGCGTCCCGCCGGTCGGCGCTCTCCCGCTCGCGGTCCAGCGCCTCGTCCCGCCGTTGCTCGGCGCGCAGCACGTCGAGCTCCTGTGCGGAGAGCCGCTGCTGCTCGGTGAGGCGGGTGACCACCAGGTTGCGCCGGTCGGCCGCGGCCTGCCGAACGGTGCCGACGGTCGACCGGAGTGCCGCCGGGTCGGTGTCGCCGAGGTCGACGATTGCGCGGGCGGGACGGAGGAGCGGCTGCGGATCGCCATCCGGACGGGTGCGCACCGGCTCGGTGGTGCCGGGCATGTCGATGAGCCGCGCGTCGAGTTCGGCCGGGAGGGTGCTGGGCACTCCAGCGGCGGTTGCCCGTACGGCCAGGTCGCCCAGCCGGGCCGACATCCGGGCCGAGACCTCCGCGGCGTCGGTCGCCTCCCGGACGACGCGACCGGCCGCCTCTTCCTCGCCACGTCGTGCGATGGCGGCGCGCTCGGCCGCCCCATCGGCGGTGGTCCGCTGCGCGGCGACGGTTCGTGACCGTTCGAGCAGGTCGCGGTGCTCGGCCGACTCCTGCAGACCGCGCAGCGTCGCCTGCACCTCACCGAGGTGCTCCTGGGCTTCGGTGTAGGCGGCCGCCGCGGCGGCGGCAGCCGCTTGTGCGTCGGCGAAGGCCTGCTGCGCTGCGGCGTCGGCACGATCGGCCCGGGTGCGGTTCCGGACGGCGGTGCGGGCCGCTGCGGTGGCCGCGGCCAGCTCGCCCTGGGCGTAGCGGCGGTAGGCGGTGAGGAACCGCTCGAGGTCGGCGACGCCGCGTTCGAGCCGTTCTTGCAGTGCACGGGTCTCGGAGATCTCGTCGAGCTTGGCACCGGCGGCGTCCAGGGTGGCCTGGGACAGCGGCGGGAGGGCGTCCGACAGCAACGCCGGCAGCCGGCCCTCGTCGATCCGGTTGCCGACGTCCGGCGAGCGCAGCGTGTGCAGCAGCTGGACCAGCCCGTCGAAGCGCTCTTCGGCGCGCGCGTCGACGAGCCCGAACACCAGGCTGCGCACCGCTGCTCGGTGGGTGTCGGGGGAGTCGGTGAGCTGCTCGGGTCCGATGAGACGGCCGAGGTCCTCGCGGGAGAGGGCGTGCCGGTTGCCGTCCAGGAGCGGCAGGTCGTGCCCCACGCGTTTCGGGGTGCGGAACCAGTGGACCCGGACGGTGCCGGCCGACGACGACCACCGCAAATGGGCGCCGAGGGTGAGGAAGCGGGACGGTTCCGTGCTGCCGTCGCCGTGTGCGAGCTCGAGCCAGAGGTAGCCGACCCGGTTGCCCGACTCGGGTCCGCCGACCCGCATCAGCCGGTCGAGGCTGACCTGGCCCGAGCCGCTGGAGTCCATCCGTCGGCGGTCGGCGTCCAGGAGGAACGGCAGCAGCAGCTCGAGTGCGCGGGACTTACCGGAGCCGTTGGTGCCGCGCAGCACCATCCGGCCACCGGTCAGGACGAACTCGGTGTCCCAGTAGTGCCAGACGTTCTGGATGCCGGCGCGGTGCAGCCGCCAGCGCGGGGTTCCGGTCACGACGGCTCTCCCAGGTCGAAGAGTCCGGGCTCCGCCGGTGGCGCCGGTTCGGCTGGCCGGAGGGCAGCGCGGTGGTGGGTCACGTCGGCCCGGTACCGGGCCGCGACGGCATGCACCCGGACTCCGTCGTCGGCCACGGAGACCAGCGACAGCGAGGCCAGCAGGTCGAGCACCTCGGCCCGCAGCGCGTCCGGGTCCTCGCGCAGCCGTCGTTCCCACCCGCGGCCGTAGCGCGCGAGCAGCGAGGCCAGTGCGCCCTCGACCGCCGCCCACGGCACGGTCACCGACGGCGGGTGCGCACCGTTGGCATCGCGGACGTCCGGGTCGGGCATGTGGTCGAGGGCCAGTTGCTCGACCAGGAGGAGGGCGGCCTGCCGGACCGTTCCGGTGCCCGGGAAGGTGAGGTCGCTGAGCGAGGCGTCGGGGTCGTGCGCGAGCACGCCTTCGGCTCGCGTCTCGAGCACCAGACCGAAGTACTCGTCGAGCTGGTCGCCGATGGCGCGGCGCTCCCGGGAGAGCACGTCGGCGATGTCGGAGTCCAGCGCCCCGCGGGGCACGACGGGGTGCTCGACGAGCAGCCGCCGCAGCCGACGACGAGGCTGGTCGTCGTCGGTGGGGGCCAGCAGCGCTGCCGCGTCCGCCCCGGGGGCGAGCGGACCGGTGAGCAGGTAGGGGAGCAGCGGGCGGTGCACGGTCAGCAGCGCCTCGTCCTGCCGCTCGGCCCAGCCGGTGGTGGTGCCGTCGGTCTCGGCGAGCACGCCCCAGCGGACCAGCAGGTCGAGGGCGGCCACCAGGGACCGCCGCTCGGCCAGCGTGTCGGGGATCTCCAGGCCGAGCCCGGCTGCATCGGCTCGCACCTGCTCGATCAACGAGGACAGCAGCACCTGTTCACCGGAGGAGGGCGCCAGCAGCGCCGCGCCGACCAGGCACAGGTGGACGTAGCTGCGCGTCGTGAACGGTTGCCGGTCGGCACGACGGGCGGGTCGTGCCGGGAAACCGGGCTCGGGTGGTGTCTTGAGCAGCCGGGCGAAGGTGGTCTCGATGACGAGGGTGTAGCCCAGCTGGGTGGCGAACATCGCGCGGAGTGCCGGGCCGTGCCGGCGGACCAGGCGCATCGTCTCCGGATGCTGGCCGGCGCTCAGGACGGGAGCGAGCAGGAGCGCCCGCGCGGCGATCCGGCGTTCGGCGGCGTCATGTGCCGACGTGGTGACTGCGGTGGTCATCCCTGATCGCTCCCCAGGACCGACAGTGCGAGCCCGTGCACGGTCGTCCGGCCATCGGTGGAATCGACGACGGTGTCCGCGCCTGGCTCGACGAGCAGGGTGAGCCCTAGGTCGACGTCGGACCGGCGGACCGGGCCCGCGAGCAACTGGTCGACGGCGATCACTGCGGCGAGCTGTTCGAGCAGCAGGTCGCGGGCGGCAGGGGACAGCCGAGTGCCGTGCAGCCGACCGGCCGCGGAGAGCTCCGCGGCCGCGGCCCGCAGCGCCGCGGCCTCCGCTTCGGCCTCGGCGAGGAGCCGGACCCGGTCCAGGCCGGGGTCGGGCACGCGCGCGGACCGCCCGCGGGCGGCCCGGTCACCTTGTTCGCGGACCGAGACCGGGACGTCGACCGGTGGCGCGTCCCACCAGGACATCGTCGGTGGAATGCGGCCGTCGTCGTCCGCGGCTCCCAAGGCGAGGTGTCGGGCGGGGGCGGCGCCGAACGTGGCGGCCCAGACACGGTGGGCTGTCTCGTCGTCTGCGCAGGCGTCGAAGACCGCCGCCAGCCGGAGGAGGTCGTCACGGCGGGAGAGGCCGGTGCCCGCTGCGGACACCATCCGCTTGGCGTTGGTGAGCAGCTGGCCGAGGGCCTGCTCGGCGGCGGCCCGCAGCCGCTCCGGGCCGGACCGGCTCTCGCCCTCGGTGAACCAGGCGAGGAACTCGACCCAGTCCCGCTCGGTACGACCGGGCAGCCGCTCGACGCGATTCCCGGCGCCCAGGCCGGGCAGGCCCCCCAGCTGGGTGACGACGTCAGCCAGGTGCGGCCGCAGCTCGGCGAGGCGTTCGACGACCACTGGGGCGTGTCGACCCACGTCGGAGCCGAGCAGGTCGACGTATTCCAGGAGCACGCCTTTGAAGGTGGCGTACTCCTCGCCGGCCAGGTCGTAGCGGCTGAGCACGGTGGCCAGGTAGGCGTAGAAGTCGGCCAGGCTGTCCAGGAACAGCCGCTGGTTGCCGAACAGCGTGGTCACCTCGGCGGCCAGCCGCTCGGGTGCGGACGGGTCGGCGACGGCCAGCTCCCGGATGAGCGCGAGCCGGTCGGCTGTCCCGGCCAGGAGTTCGCGGGCGACTTCACGCGCTCCTTCGGAAGCGGCAATCAGCTCCTCGACCTGGCGGTGCACCCGGCCGCCGAGCTTGGAGATTTGGTAGCGGGTGCGGGCACGCTGCCAATCGGCGATGGTGCGCACCCGGGCGTCGCGGACCGAGCGCACCAGGTTGCCCCAGCGGACCAGCTGGTCGCAGCGGTCCTCCACCGTGTCGGAGTCGAGGCGGGCGCCGGCGGGCCCGTTCTGCTCCGCCAGCCGATCGGCGATCTCTGCGGCGGACAGGTCGATCAGCAGCCCGGAACCGAACAGCCGCATGATCGCCAGGTAGTCGTCCGTGTGCTCGGCGCCGCCGACGTAGCGGTAGAGGCCGAGCCGGGCACTCCCGTCGTCGGTCACGATCGGGGTCGTCACGACGGCAGGCGGAGCCGGCGGCCGGACCGTTCGGCGACCCCGGCGTCGAGATACGCGTGGCTGTCGACCATCTGCGCATCCGACCCTTCGTAGGTCCGCCAGTCGACGTGCGTCGTCCACTTCTGGGCGAAGCCGAGCACGGAGAGCAGGGCCTCGCCACGGCCGGCGCGGCTGCTCACGCTGGACAGTCCGGCCAGGTAGTCGTTGCGGTACACCGTCGGGACCACGATGCGGACCTGTCCGGCGGCGGACAGGGTCGCGTTCGCCAGCAGGCGGGCGATCCGTCCGTTCCCGTCGTCGAAGGGATGGCACTCGGTGATGAGCACCATGAGTGCCAGCGCGCGCTGGAATGCGTCCGTGACCGGCGCGAAGACGTCGAAGCCGCGGACCAGCGTTCCGGGGAGCAGGTCCGGATCGACGAACGCGTATCCGCCGGCGTAGTTGCGCTTCTCCTTCAGCAGGCCGGGCCGCTTGTCCGGCCGGGCGGCGAGCAGGATCGCGTGCTGCTTCCGGAGCACGTCGAGCAGGTCGGCACCGCTGTTGGGCACGGCTCGGCTGTGCGTCGGGTGCGTCGCCAGTCGGTAGGTGGCCCGGATGTCATGGGAGTCCTGGGGGCGCCCCGAGGACTCCTCGCCGTCGACGGCGATCCGGCGGGCTTCGTCGACGTCGAACTGGGTGCCCTCGATGTAGTTGGAGAAGTAGGACTCGAAGAACGGCAGCCACGCCCACTGCTCCGTCGGCGGGGCCGCTCGCGGGGAAGGAGCGGTATCGACCAGCGGACCCGCGAACTCGGTGAAGAGCTCGATGCGGTGCTGGTCGAAGGGCTGTCCGTCCAGGCGCGCGCGCAGACGGGCCGAGGCCGGCCTTTCGGACGTCTGCGTGCCCAGTAGGGCGACCAGGCGCCGCCGGACGAGGTCCACCGCAGGGGCCGGCAGGGAGGGGCCGATGACATCGAGCTGGTTGAGGAGGTTGGCGATGCGGCCGGCTCCTCCGACGCGGGCATCGCTGTCGATGCGGTCCTCCACCGCCGTGACCCCGGCTGCCCGGGGAGGCCGTCCGCGAGGTGGGCGGCCGGGACCGGGAACGTTTTCCACGAGGGTGCGGACCGGGCCGGAGAAGTGCAGACCATCCACGGCAGGCATGTCTCCGGGCAGCGGGCCCGGACCCACCCGGACGGAGAGGGTGAGTCCGGGCAGCACGACGTCGCTGGTCCGGACGGGCTCCGGATGGCAGACGAACACCCAGCCCTGCACCGGTTCTCCACCGTGCAGAGCCGTCTGGTCGCAGAGGACGGCGGAGGGCCAGTAGTGGGCGACAACCGGAACCGGTGCTCGCGGGCAACCTGCGCAGGGGGCAGAGTGGCGTCGAGGGCGTACACGCCCGGAGCCAACCGAAGGGCCCTACCTGAGCGGGCGAGGCGGGACAAGTGCGCTCGGTTGCCGTCGTCGGCGAACGCAAGGGTGCCCGCCGGCGCAGCGTCGCGAGGGGCAACGTTCACGGACTATTACCCCCTCGCCAGACAACGCGAGGCAACAAACTAGCCAATTTGCCGGTTCCCAGGCAACGGGTTGGCTCAATTGAGTGCTGCTGTTGTCCGGCGACACAGTGCGCTGCACCCGGTGACGCGTACGACCGTGTACGAGGTGCCGGCGACGGTGCCCTGACCGCGGTGCGCGGGCCTGTTCGGCCCGTGGTGTGATCCCTGTCAGAGAGGTGGAGCCGGCGTCGGGGCCGGTGCGCCCGTTCGAGAGGTGGGCTCGTGGCCGGATCCGGTGAAGTGCTGCTCAAGGTGGACGGTGGCGTCGCGATCGTGACGCTGAACGCTCCGGACCGGCGCAACGCGCTGACGCCTGGGATGGCCGACGAGCTGATCGCGACGTTCGACGAGGTGGACGCCAAGCCGGAGGTCGGTGCGCTGGTCATCCGCGGCGTCGGCAAGTCCTTCTGCGCAGGCGGTGACGTCGCGACGCTGACTTCGGCCGGCAAGGACCCGGCCGCGAACGACGCCTACGAAGGCATGGGCAAGATCTACGACTCCTTCTACCGGCTCGGGCAGGTGCGCGTGCCCACGGTGGCCGCGGTGCGCGGGTCGGCGGTGGGCGCCGGCATGAACATGCTGCTGGCGGCCGACCTTCGGATCGTGGCCAAGGACGTGCGGCTTCTCGCCGGCTTCCTCCGACGCGGCATGCACCCAGGCGGCGGCCACTTCGTGATCCTGTCGCGGCTGATCGGCCGAGAGGCCGCGGCCGCGATGGCGCTGTTCGGCGAGGAGATCAACGGCGAAAAAGCCGTCGAGCTCGGGCTGGCCTGGGAATCCCTGGACGACGCCGCGGTGGAGGACAGGGCGATCGAGCTGGCTCAGCGGGTGGCTGCCGACCCGGAGCTAGCGCGCGTGGCGGTGGGCAACTTTCGCAAGGAGGTCGTCAACGGCGCAATCCCGTGGGACGTCGCCATGCAGTCGGAGCGCCCTGCACAGATGTGGTCGATGCGCCGCTCCGCGCAGTAGCCGCGGCGGCCGGGCCCGCGCCCGGCCGCGCCGGATCAAAAGGGTGGTCGGGGGCGGGCCGGCGGTAGGGGTCGACCCATGGAGATGCGCTCGAGGCGTGCCGCGCGGATGCCGTGCAGCAGCAGAAGGTGCTGCAGGGCCAGCTCGATGCCTGGTGGCGCCGGCTCAAGTGGAACGATCCGGAGACGGTGATCGCCACCTCGCCGAGGCGTTCGAGGACAACGAGGCCGCCGCCGCGCCGCTCGGCGTGGACGGCGCCGAGGTGGCGGTCGTGGTGCTCGCGCCGCCGGAGTCGGTGGTGCCGGAGCGGATGCCCGGGACCACGGCGGTGGGCAATCTCAGCCTGCGCAAGCTGCCGAAGGGCGAGCGGGCGGCGCTGTACACGGCGGCGGTGCTGGGTCACGTGGTCGTGACGGTCAAGGAGGCGCTGGCGGCGGCGCCGGGGCTGCAGGCCGTGCAGGTGGTGGCGCTGCGGTCGGGTGGTGCGGACGCCTATGGGCGTCCGCGGCTGGATCGCGTGCTGGCCGGGCGTTGGACGCGAGTCGCGTTCGACGGCGTGCAGTGGCAGACGGCCGACGCCACCCGGGTCGCCGAGGACACCGCCGACGAGCTACTGGTGAACCTCAAGGGCGGCAAGGAACTGCAGCCGGTCGACCTCACCGACCAGCCCGGCATCCGGGCCCTGCTGGACGTCGTCGACCTCGAGGAGCTGACCGCGTGAGCGCCGTGCGGACCGAGGACGTCGCGCAGCTGACGGCTTATGTGGATGCGAACGTGCGGGACAACTGGACCCAGTGGCCTGGTGGTCGGCCGGCCGAGATCGAGGTCGCGTTGGTGGACGCGGTGATGTCGATCCGGGCTCGCTACGGCCGGCCGGCTGCGGGCCGTAATCCAGCGACAGGTGTGTACCGGGCGGTGGCCGGCTACCGACAGCTTCGCACCCCGGCCGTGCAGCTGGATGATCTCCCTTCCCTTGCGTCGCTGGACTGGCAGTCGGTGGAGCGTGCTGTCGGTAGGCAGGTCACCGGCGGCGCGCCGAAGGCGAAAGCGATCGTCGAGGCAGCCGAACGGTTGACGGCTGCTGGAGTCCAGTCGGCGGCCCACCTCGACCTCGGCAACCTGGATCAGCAGCGCGCGTACACGGGAGTGCGCGGTCTCGGGAAGGTCACCTGGGATTACTTCGGCATGCTGCTCGGTCGGCCCGGGGTGAAGGCCGACCGGTGGGTGATCGCTGCGGTCGACGACGCGGTGCAGCGGCGGACGTCGCCCGCTGAGGCACACGAGGTCGTGCTGGCGACCGCGGAGGCGATCAGCGAGGGCCCGACTGAGCTGGAGCACGCCCTCTGGGCGTATCGACGACGATCTGCCCGCACAGCGACGGCAGGAGTGGAGCCACGATGACCGACCAGGCGATCTTTCTCGCGACAGAGGGTCGGCTGACTGCCCTGCGCCAGACCGACTACGACCGGGAGGACGTGCTGCAACAGGTGTTGGAGCAGTTCCCTGAGTTGATCGCAGGTGTTGCCACCACCGACGAGCAGCCTCGACTGCTGCTCGTTCGGCGGGAGATGCCGGTCGCGGCTCCGGACAGCGTTGGTCTCTCCCTGGACCATCTCTTCGTCGACCAGTCCGGAGTTCCGGTTCTCGTCGAGGTCAAGCGGGCGAGCGACACCCGCGCCCGCCGAGAGGTCGTCGCTCAGATGCTCGACTATGCGGCCAACGGCATCACCACCTGGCAGAACGACCTCCGCGACGCCGTCGCTCAGGCCGCGGGCGACGCTGACCCGGCCCAGTACCTCGAGGAGAAGCTCGGCGTCGCGGACGCGGAAGCCTTCTGGTCGGCGGTCGAGGACAACCTGCGCGCAGGACGGATCAGGCTCATCTTCCTGGCCGACCGGCTGGCGCCCGGTTTGGTGCGCATTATCGAGTTCCTCAACGAGCAGATGCGCGACGTCGAGGTTCTGGGCGTTGAGCTGCCGCAGTACACCGATAGCACCGGTCAGGTTGCTTACGTTCCACGAGTGATCGGCCGAACGGCGGGTGCGGTGGACACTAAGCAGCGGCGTACGAAGCGTCCGGCGTGGTCCGAGGAGACGCTGCTCGCAGCGGCTGATGAGCACAGGCCCGCCGAGCGCGCGCTGATGGAACGGCTGATCGCTCACGTCAAGGAACGTGGTGGGCACTTTTCGTGGGGTACGGGCAGCACGGCTGGAGTCACCGGCTGGTATCCCGTCGACGGCACGGACACTCCCGTCTGGAACGCCAACGTCGGTGACTCGATCTCCGAGGGTCAGCTGTACTTCGTGCTACCGGAGTACGCGAGGCGCCATCCCCAGCGCGCCGATGCGT
>Ga0210040_10007910_pt1 | contig 12730 bp, 10 predicted proteins | sample CryGeyCG12114_NA_FD_185462 | JGI IMG/M metagenome (GOLD analysis project Ga0210040, IMG submission 185462) | Groundwater microbial communities from aquifer - Crystal Geyser CG19_WC_8/21/14_NA (SPAdes) (version 2) | ecosystem: Environmental > Aquatic > Deep subsurface > Groundwater | place: USA... | reverse complement strand
GGCGGCGCGGGCGCGGGGCCCGCAGCGCAGGAGGTCGATCCGCCATGTCCGGCCACTCCAAGTGGGCTACCACCAAGCACAAGAAGGCCGTCGTCGACGCCAAGCGGAGCAAGCTCTTCGCGAAGCTCATCAAGAACGTCGAGGTCGCGGCCCGCACCGGCGGCGGAGACCCGACGGGCAACCCGACGCTCTTCGACGCCATCCAGAAGGCCAAGAAGAGCTCGGTGCCCAACGAGAACATCGACCGCGCGGTCAAGCGCGGGTCGGGCGCCGAGGGCGGCGGGGCCGACTACCAGACGATCATGTACGAGGGCTACGGCCCCAACGGCGTCGCGGTGCTCGTCGAGTGCCTCACCGACAACCGCAACCGCGCCGCCTCCGACGTCCGCGTCGCCTTCACGCGCAACGGCGGCACGATGGCCGACCCGGGCAGCGTCTCCTACCTCTTCACGCGCAAGGGCGTCGTCACCGTGCCGGCCGAGGGCCTCGGCGAGGACGACGTCCTCACGGCGGTCCTCGAGGCGGGCGCCGAGGAGGTCAACGAGGCCGGTGACGTCTTCGAGGTCATCAGCGAGGCCACCGACCTCGTCGCGGTGCGCACGGCCCTGCAGGACGCCGGCATCGACTACGACTCCGCCGAGGCGCAGTTCGTGCCCTCCCTGCAGGTCGAGCTCGACGCCGAGGGCGCCGAGAAGGTGCTGCGCCTCATCGACGCCCTCGAGGACAGCGACGACGTGCAGACCGTCTACGCCAACTTCGACGCCAGCGACGAGGTGCTCGAGCAGGTCGGCTGACGCCGGACCAGGCCGGCCCGACCGGTGACGCGCCCCGGCGCGTCGCGTGAGGGCGCGCGCCCTCGCGGCTGCGACCGTGGGGGCGTGCGCGTGCTGGCGGTCGACCCGGGCCTGACCCGCTGCGGCGTCGGGGTCCTCGACGGGCTGCCGGGGCGCAGGGCCCGGCTCGTGGACGTCGCCGTCGTGCGGACCCCGGTCGACGCCCCGCTCGCGGAGCGGCTGCTCGCGCTGTCCGAGGCGCTCGAGCTGGCCGTGGCGCGCCACCGCCCCGACGCCGTGGCGGTCGAGCGCGTGTTCAGCCGCCACGACGTCAGCACGGTGATGGGGACGGCCCAGGCCTCGGGCGTGGCGCTGCTCGCGGCCGCCAGGGCCGGCCTGCCCGTCGGGCTGCACACGCCGAGCGAGGTCAAGGCGGCCGTCACGGGCTCCGGCCGGGCCGACAAGGCGCAGGTGACGGCGATGGTCACCCGCATCCTCGGGCTGGAGCAGGCCCCACGGCCCGCGGACGCGGCCGACGCCCTGGCTCTCGCGCTGTGCCACCTGTGGCGCGGTGCGCCGGCGGTCGCAGGAGCGGGCGCAGGCGCCCCGACCGCCGCGCAGGCCGCGTGGGCGGCGGCGGACCGTGCCGCGCGCGCCGTGCGCCCGGGGGCGTGGTCCACCTCGCCCCCCGCGACGAGGACGACGCCGCCGAGGTCCGCGGCGCGTCGCGGCGGCGAGGACCGCCAGGGCGTCGGCGGCGACCGCTAGCGTTGCGCTCGAACACCTGTCCGGGCCCGGGGGCGCCGGTGCGCCGCACCGTGCGACGACGGCCGTCGGCGCCGCCCGCGCCCGTCCCGCAGCCACCGAGGAGCAGTCCGTGATCGCCAGCGTCCGCGGCCCCGTCGCCTCCGTCCGCCTCGACGCGGCCGTCGTCGTGACCGGCGGCGTCGGGCTGCTCGTGCACGCGACCCCCGCCGTGCTCGCGACCCTGCGTCCGGGGCAGGAGGCCGAGCTCGCCACGAGCATGGTCGTGCGCGAGGACTCGCTCACCCTCTACGGGTTCGCCGACGACGACGAGCGAGCGGTCTTCGAGCTCCTGCAGACGGTCAGCGGCGTGGGCCCGCGGCTCGCGCTGGCCATGCTCGCCGTCCACGCGCCCGACGGGCTGCGCGCCGCGGTCGCGGGGGAGGACCTCACCGCCCTGTGCCGCGTCCCCGGCGTCGGCCGCAAGGGGGCCCAGCGGCTCGTGCTCGAGCTGGGCGACCGCCTCGGTCCCCCGCGCGGTGGCGGCGCGCCCGCTGCGGCGGCCCCCGCGCCGGCGCCCGACGCGGGGCCCGAGGGCGGCGGGGAGGTCGTCGAGGCACTCGTCGGGCTGGGGTGGACGCCGAGGGCCGCGGCCGAGGCCGTCGCCGCCGTCGGGCCCGCCGAGGGGGAGGACGACGAGCGCCACGTCGCCGCGGTGCTGCGCGACGCGCTGCGCCACCTCGGGAGGGGCCGGTGAGCCCCGCGAGCGGGGGACCGGCGGACGAGCGGCGCGAGACGCACGGCGACGGGTCCTCCGAGCTGGGCCTCGGCCGGGCGCCGACGGCCGCCGAGGAGGCCGAGCTGGCCGACCGCGGGCAGCGGCTGGTGGGGACGGCCGCCGACCTCGACGAGCGCGCGGCCGAGGCGGCGCTGCGGCCGCAGTCCCTCGACGACTTCGTCGGGCAGCGGGTGGTGCGCGAGCAGCTCTCGCTCGTCCTGGAGGCGGCGCGCCGGCGCGGACGCGCCCCCGACCACGTCCTGCTGTCCGGGCCCCCCGGGCTCGGCAAGACGACGCTCGCCATGATCGTGGCCGGCGAGCTCGGCCAGCCGCTGCGCATCACCAGCGGCCCGGCCATCCAGCACGCGGGCGACCTCGCGGCGGTGCTCTCCTCGCTCGAGGAGGGCGAGGTCCTCTTCGTCGACGAGGTGCACCGGATGGCGCGCCCGGCGGAGGAGATGCTCTACGTGGCCATGGAGGACTTCCGGGTCGACGTCGTCGTCGGCAAGGGGGCCGGCGCCACGGCCATCCCGCTGCACCTGCCGCCCTTCACCCTCGTCGGGGCCACCACGCGCTCGGGCCTGCTCCCGGCGCCCCTGCGCGACCGCTTCGGCTTCACCGGGCACCTGGACTTCTACGCGCCCGACGAACTGGAGCGGGTGCTGCGCCGCTCCGCGCAGCTCCTGGGCCTCGAGCTGACCGCCGAGGGCGGGCGCGAGATCGCCCGGCGCTCGCGGGGCACGCCCCGCATCGCCAACCGGCTGCTGCGCCGCGTGCGCGACTGGTCCCAGGTCCGCGGCACCGGGGTCGTCGACGCCGGGGCGGCCCGCGCGGCGCTCACGGTCTACGAGGTGGACCAGCTGGGGCTCGACCGCCTGGACCGCTCGGTGCTCGAGGCGCTGTGCCGGCGCTTCGGCGGCGGGCCGGTGGGCCTGTCGACCCTGGCCGTCGCGGTGGGGGAGGAGCCCGACACCGTCGAGACCGTCGCGGAGCCCTTCCTCGTCCGGGAGGGCCTGCTCGGCCGCACGCCGCGGGGGCGCGTGGCCACCGCGGCGGGCTGGGCCCACGTCGGCCTGCGGCCACCGCCGGGCGCGGCGCTCCAGGCGGCCCTGCCCCTGGACGAGCTGGAGCCGGCCGCCGGCGAGCCCGACGACGGCGGAGCCGGGGGGCCGTGACGCGGCACCGGAGCTCGCCGGGCCGCTCCGGGTCCTCCCGTAGAGTGACGGCGCGCACCCCGGTGTGACCGTGCCCGCAGCTGGTCCTGCACCGACCTCCTGCACCCACCTCCTGGCCCCGACCCGAAGGCTGGCTCCGCCCCTCATGGATCCCTTCTCGCTCGTCCTCCTGCTCCTGCTGGTGCCGCTCGTCCTGCTCAGCATCCGCGGGAGCAAGCAGCGCAAGGCCGTGGCGCAGATGCAGAACGAGCTGGGGCCGGGCGCGGAGGTCATGACGGCCTCGGGCCAGTTCGGCCTGGTGACCGACGTCCGCGGGGACCGCGTCGAGATCGAGGTGGCCGAGGGCGTGCGCACCTGGTGGCTGCGCCAGGCCATCGCCCGCACGGTCGAGCCCCCCGCGTCCGCCCCCGACGCGGAGCTCCTCGACGACCAGGGGCTGGACGCCACCGCCGACCTGCGGGACGACGACCGCTCGGACGGCACGCGCCGCACCGCCTGACCCGCACCACCGGTCGTGGGCGCGCCACCGCGCGGCGCCCCCCGGTGCCCGACACCGCCCGAAGGACGACGACGCCGTGGCCCCCACGTCCCGAACCCGCTCCCTCCGCACGCTCGGCGCCCTCGTCGCGATCGTCGCGCTGCTGTACGGGGGCATCGCCGCCGCCGTGCAGTGGTCCACGGCGTCGTGGGCGCCGGGCCTCGCGCTCGACCTCGCCGGCGGGACGCAGGTGGTCCTCACCCCGGTGCCGCAGCCCGGGCAGAGCGGCCAGGTCACCGACGACACCATCGACGACGCCATCGAGATCATCCGGCAGCGCGTCAACGGCAGCGGCATCGCCGAGGCCACGGTCGGGCGCCAGGGCGGGCAGAACATCGTCGTCGAGCTCCCCGGCGACCCGCAGGAGCAGCAGGGGACGCTGGAGCTGATCCGGCGGTCCGCGCGGATGACCTTCCGTCCCGTGCTCGTCGTCGCGGGACCCACGCCGATCGACGCGACGACCGGGCAGCCGACCGACCCCGCGGCGACCGCCCCGCCCACGGAGGCTCCCGCGACGGCGGCTCCCGCCACGGAGGCCCCCGCCACGGAGGCGCCCGCCACGGAGGCCCCCGCGACCGGGGCGCCCACCGCCGTCCCTGCGCCGGAGACCACCCAGGGCAGCGTCGTGCCCCAGGCCCTGCGCGTGGCGACGCCGACGCCCACCGAGGCCCCCGCGACCGAGGCCCCCGCGACCGAGGCCCCCGCGACCGAGGCCCCCGCGACCGAGGCGCCCGCGACCGAGGCCCCCGCGGCGGAGCCGACGAGCCCCAGCGACCTGGCGTGGGTCACCCCCGACCTCGCGGCGGACTTCGCGGCGCTGGACTGCACGGACCCGGCCAACCGCACGGGCGGGGTCGCCTCGGACGACGCGACACCGCTCGTGACGTGCGACCAGACCGGCGACGCCAAGTACCTCCTGGGGCCCGTGGAGCTCACGGGCTCGGACCTCTCCGGCGCCACCTCGGCACCCGCGGCGAACGACCAGGGCTTCGCCACCGGCGGCTGGGAGGTGACCATGGACTTCACCTCCTCGGGGGGTGACCAGTTCGCCGACATCACCTCGCGGATCTCGCAGCTGCCGTCGCCGCAGAACCAGTTCGGCATCGTCCTGGACGGCCTCGTCATCTCCGCGCCGAGCGTCGACGGGCCCATCCCCGGCGGTCAGGCGCGCATCGACGACGGCGGCTCCGGGACGTTCACGCAGGAGTCGACGCAGGCGCTCGCGAACCAGCTGCGCTTCGGCTCCCTGCCCGTGACCTTCGAGGTGCAGACCGAGGACCAGATCTCCGCGACGCTCGGCACCGAGCAGCTCCAGCGCGGTCTGCTGGCCGGCCTGATCGGGCTCGGGCTCGTCGTCGTCTACTCGCTCCTGCAGTACCGGCTGCTGGGCCTGGTGACCGTCGCGAGCCTCGGCGTCGCCGGCCTGCTCGCGTACGGGACGATCGTGCTGCTGAGCTGGAGCTCGGGCTACCGGCTGAGCCTGCCCGGTGTCGCCGGCCTCATCATCGCCATCGGCGTGACGGCCGACTCGTTCATCGTCTACTTCGAGCGCGTGCGCGACGAGGTCCGCGAGGGCCGCTCGGTCGCCGCCGCCGTCCAGACCGGCTGGGCCCGCGCCCGCCGCACGATCATCATCTCCGACGTCGTCCAGCTGCTCGCGGCGCTGGTGCTCTACATCCTCGCGGTCGGCGGCGTGAAGGGCTTCGCCGTCACGCTCGGGCTCACGACGATCATCGACCTCCTCGTGGTGGTCCTCCTCACCCACCCGCTGCTCACGCTGCTGGCCAGGACGCGGTTCTTCGCCGGCGGGCACAAGCTCTCCGGCTTCGACGGCGAGCACCTCGGGCGCACGGTCTACGCCGGGCGCGGGCGCCTGCGCCAGCCCACCAGCGGGCGCGACGTCGCGGCGGGCGGCGACGACCGGCCGCCGGCCGACGGGGACGGCGGGCCGGGCAGCCGACGACGCCGGCGGGGCACGCCGGGCACCGACGAGCCGGCCGACTCGGGCCAGCCGCGCCGGCTGACCATCGCCGAGCGGCGGGCCGTGGAGGAGCGCGAGCGCCGGGAGCGCGAGGCGGCGCAGGGCCCCGACGGCGCCGGCGGCGCCGGTGAGCACGTCCACCACGGCAGCCACCCGACCACCACGACGGAGGACTGACCCGTGCCCAGCTTCGCCGCCCTCGGCAACGACCTCTACACGGGTCGGCGCTCGGTCGACTTCGTCCACCGCTGGAAGACGCTGCTCGGCATCGCGGCCGTCGTCGTCACGGCCTGCGTGCTCGTGCTCGCCCTCCGGGGCTTCAACCCCGGCATCGAGTTCCGCGGTGGCTCGGAGTACCGGGTCTCCGGCGTCGCGACGACCGACCAGGACCTCGCCCGCCAGGCGGTCGCGGAGGTGGCCCCGGACGCGCAGCCGCCGGCGGTCTCGGTGATCGGCGGCGACAGCATCCGCGTCCAGACGGAGTCGCTGGGCGACCAGGGCAGCTCCGAGGTGGCTGCCGCCCTGGCCGAGGCCTACGACGTCGACCCCTCGGACGTGACGTCGTCCTTCGTCGGCCCCACGTGGGGCGAGGAGATCACGACGCAGGCGCTGATCGGCATCGGCATCTTCCTGGTGCTCGTCTCGCTCGTCATCACCGTCTACTTCCGCGACGTCGCGATGGCGGGAGCGGCGCTGGTCGCCCTGCTGCACGACCTCGTGGTCACCGCGGGCGTCTACGCGCTGATCGGCTTCGAGGTGACGCCGGCGTCGGTGATCGGCTTCCTGACCATCCTCGGCTTCTCGCTCTACGACACGGTCGTCGTCTTCGACAAGGTGCGCGAGCAGACGGCGGGCGTCCTGGAGAGCCAGAACCGCACGTACCTGGAGCAGGTCAACCTCGCGGTGAACCAGACGGTCGTGCGCTCCATCAACACCTCCGTCGTGGCCGTGCTGCCGATCGCCTCCATCCTGTTCATCGGGGCGCTGCTGCTGGGGGCCGGCACCCTGCGCGACCTCTCGCTGGCGCTGTTCGTCGGCACCCTCGCCGGCACGTACTCCTCGATCTTCGTCGCGCCCGCCTTCCTCGGCTTCGTGAAGGGGCGCGACCCGGCGGTCCGGGCCCACGAGGAGCTCGTCCACGAGCACCGGCGCGAGCAGGCCCGGCTCGAGGCGGCCGGAGTCCAGGACGGCGGGGCCGGCGAGCCCGCCCTGTCGGGTGCTCGGGCTGCCGGGTCCTCCGGGTCCTCACCCGCACCCGGCCCCCAGGGCCAGCGCGCCCAGCCCCGCCGGGCCCGCCGACGTGGCTGACGCCGCACCGGGGGACGAGCGAGGACCGGCGGGTCTGGCCGAGCGGCTGCTCCCGCTGCTGCGGGCGGTGCCCGACCACCCCCGGCCGGGGGTCGTGTTCCGCGACATCACCCCGCTGCTGGCGGACGCCGGCGCGCTGTCCCTCGCCGTCCGCGGCCTGGCGGAGCTCCTCCCGCCGGACGTCGACACGATCGCGGGCGTCGAGGCCCGCGGGTTCGTGCTCGGCGCAGCGGTCGCGGTGGCGGCCGGCGCGGGCTTCGCCCCGGTGCGCAAGGCCGGGCGCCTGCCGCGCGAGGTGCTCGTCGAGCACTACGACCTCGAGTACGGGTCGGCGTCGGTCGAGCTCCACGCCGACGCCACCGGCCCGGGCAGGCGGGTGGTCGTGCTCGACGACGTGCTGGCCACGGGCGGGACGGCCGCCGCGGCGTGCCGCCTCGTCGAACGAGCCGGGGGAGAGGTCGCCGCCGTGGTCGTCCTCGCCGAGATCGCCGCCCTCGACGGGCGCGCAGCCCTGCCCGGTCGTCGGGTGGAGGCGCTCCTGCGGCTGTGACCGCAGGGGCGTGGTGCCCTCCGGCGCGGCGGCAGCGGCGCTCCTGCCCGGTCGCAGACCGTCCGTCGCGGCGGCGGACGTACGCTGGAGCCCTGCGACGACGCGCGCCCTCCGGGAGGACCGGGGGCGCCCGCTTGGGAGGTGCCGGTGTCCGACGAGGTCGCCCAGCGCGAGACCGGCACGCCCGCCCCGGGCGGGGCAGCTGCGCCCCCCGCTGCACCGTCGGAGCCGGCGCGGCCCGAGGAGCAGGGCGGGAGCGGTTTCCGGGCCCGGCTCGCGAGGCTGGGCTCGAGGCCGTCGACGACGTCCCCCGTGCTCGAACCGCTGCTGCGGAGCCTGCGCTCCAACCACCAGAAGGCCGACACAGGGCTCGTCGAGCGCGCGTACGTCGTCGCCGAGCGCGCCCACCGCGGCCAGCGCCGCAAGAGCGGTGACCCCTACATCACCCACCCCGTCGCCGTGACGACCATCCTCGCCGACCTGGGGATGACGGCGCCCACGCTCGCCGCCGCGCTGCTGCACGACACGGTCGAGGACACCACCTACTCCCTCGCCCAGCTGCGCGCCGACTTCGGCGACGAGGTGGCCATGCTCGTGGACGGCGTGACCAAGCTCGACAAGGTCCAGTACGGCGACGCGGCCCAGGCCGAGACGGTGCGCAAGATGGTCGTCGCCATGGCGCGGGACATCCGCGTCCTGGTCATCAAGCTCGCGGACCGCCTGCACAACGCCCGCACCTGGAAGTACGTGTCCGCGGCCTCGGCCGAGCGCAAGGCGCGCGAGACCCTCGAGATCTACGCGCCGCTGGCCCACCGCCTCGGGATGAACACGATCAAGTGGGAGCTGGAGGACCTCTCCTTCGCCACGCTGTACCCGGGCGTCTACGAGGAGATCGTCCGCCTGGTGGCCGAGCAGGCCCCCGCGCGCGACGAGTACCTGGCCGTGGTCCGCGACCAGGTCGCCGCCGACCTGCGGCAGGCGAAGGTGCGCGCCGTCGTCACGGGTCGGCCGAAGCACTACTACTCCGTGTACCAGAAGATGATCGTGCGGGGCCGCGAGTTCGCGGACATCTACGACCTCGTCGGCGTGCGGGTGCTCGTCGACACGGTGCGCGACTGCTACGCGGTCCTCGGGGCGCTGCACGCGCGCTGGACGCCGGTGCCCGGCCGCTTCAAGGACTACATCGCGATGCCCAAGTTCAACATGTACCAGTCGCTGCACACGACGGTCATCGGGCCCGAGGGCAAGCCCGTCGAGATCCAGATCCGCACCCACCTCATGCACCGGCGCGCCGAGCTCGGCGTGGCCGCCCACTGGAAGTACAAGGACGCCTCCGTGCGCGGCGGGGGCGACCCGGCGGACACGGGCGCGCCCGGCACCCACGTCACCGGCGGCAGCGACATGGCGTGGCTGCGCCAGCTGCTCGACTGGCAGCGCGAGACCGCCGACCCCAGCGAGTTCCTCGAGTCGCTGCGGTTCGAGATCAACGCGGCCGAGGTGTACGTCTTCACGCCCAAGGGCGACGCCGTCGCGCTGCCCGCGGGCTCCACCCCGGTCGACTTCGCCTACGCCGTCCACACCGACGTCGGGCACCGCACCATGGGGGCGCGGGTCAACGGCCGCCTCGTGCCGCTGGAGTCGGCGCTCGACAACGGCGACGTCGTCGAGGTCTTCACGTCCAAGGTCGAGGGCGCGGGGCCCAGCCGGGACTGGATGACCTTCGTCAAGAGCCCCCGCGCGCGCAGCAAGATCAAGCAGTGGTTCTCCAAGGAGCGCCGCGAGGAGGCCATCGAGCAGGGCAAGGACGCCATCGCCAAGGCGATGCGCAAGGAGCACCTGCCCATCCAGCGGCTGATGTCGCACGACTCGCTCGCCGGGATCGCGCGCGACCTGCACCACGCGGACGTCTCCGCGCTGTACGCCGCGGTGGGGGAGGGGCACGTCTCGGCCGCCTCGGTCGTCCACAAGCTGGTTACCGCCCTCGGCGGCGAGGGCGGCGCCGAGGAGGACCTCGCCGAGGCCGTCCTCCCGCCGCCCCGCACGTCGGTGCGCCGCCGCTCCGGAGACCCCGGCGTGGTGGTCAAGGGCGTGGACGACGTGTGGGTCAAGGTGGCCCGGTGCTGCACCCCGGTGCCGCGCGACCCGGTCATCGGCTTCGTCACGCGCGGCCACGGGGTCTCCGTGCACCGCAAGGACTGCGGCAACGTGAGCGGGCTCATGGGCCAGCCCGACCGGATCGTCGAGGTCGAGTGGTCGGTGGGCGCCGACAGCCTCTTCCTCGTGCAGATCCAGGTGGAGGCGCTCGACCGCGCGGGGCTGCTCTCCGACGTCACGCGCGTCCTGTCGGACAACCACGTCAACATCCTGTCGGCCTCGGTGACGACGTCGCGCGACCGGGTGGCCATCTCGAAGTTCACCTTCGAGATGGGGGACCCGAGCCACCTCGACCACGTGCTCGCCGCGGTCCGGCGCGTCGACGGCGTCTTCGACGTCTACCGCTCGACGGGGCGCCGCGAGGAGCACGCGGCCGGTGGCGCGGCCCGCTCCTGAGGGCGCGTCGTGCGCGCTGGCGCGGCTCACGAGGCGCGGCGCGAGGACGCCTCGAGCCACCGCAGGGCCTCCGCGTCCCCCCGCCCCCGGCCGAGCCGGCGGAGGTCGTCGAGCGTGCGCGCGCGGTCGCTGGCCCGCAGCGGCCCCAGCCGGACCGAGCCCGCCACCGGGTCCAGGACCCGGCGCAGCCGCAGCGGCGCCGGGAGGCCTCGGGAGCCGGTCCCGCCCGGCACGAGCAGGTCGACGCGGGCCGGTGCGCGCGGGCAGCCGTGCAGCCAGGCGGCCGCCGACAGACCCACGACACCTCGCACGACCACGGGGCTCGCGGCGACCTGGTGCCCCGCCGCGCACCGCAGCAGGGCCCTGAGGGCGGCAGCGCGCGCGCCCGGCTCCCGCGCCAGGTCGGCCGCCACCCAGACGTGCGGCAGCAGCTCGACGAGCAGGCCCTCGGCGGTCATCGCCCGCAGCACGCCCGAGGGCGCTCCGCCGCGGGCGACGCCGGGCGTCCACACCGGGTGCAGCAGGTCCTCGTCGAGCACTCCCGCATCGTGCCGCGGGGGCGGGCGGAGCGGAGGGCGGCGGCCGCGTCCTGTGGACGACCGCCGCCCTCGGCAGGCTGCCGGGGGGTCAGCCGCCGAAGTCGGCCGCTGCGCGCTCCACCTGCTGCAGCCACGCCCGGCGGGCGTCGAGCGCCTCCTGGGCGCGCCGCACGGAGCGCTCGTCCCCGGCGGTGCGCGCGTGCTCCAGCTCCGCCTCGAGCCCGGCGATGGAGTCCTGCAGCTGGCCCAGCGCACCCTCGGCCCGGGCGCGCGCCTCGGGGTTGGTGCGCCGCCACCGCTCGGTGTCGGCGTCGCGGACGGCCTGCTCGACGGCGCGCATCCGCTTCTCGACGCGCCCGAGGTCGGTGCGGGGCACCCGTCCCGCGGCGTCCCACCGGTCCTGCACGTCGCGCAGCGCCGCCGTGGCCGCGCGGACGTCGCGCACGGGCAGGATCGCCTCGGCCTCGGCGAGCAGCGCCTCCTTGACGACGAGGTTGGCCCGCTCGTCCTCGAGCTGCTCGGCGTCCTTGGCGTCCCGGGCGCTGAAGAAGACGTCCTGGGCGGCGCGGAAGCGCGCCCAGAGGGCGTCGTCCTCCTTGCGCGCCGCACGGGGCGCCGCCTTCCAGCTGTCCATCAGCTGCCGGTACGCCGTCGAGGTCGGACCCCACTCGGTCGACCCGGACAGCGCCTCGGCCTCCGCGATGAGCCCCTCCTTGACGGCCTGGGCCTCGCCGTGGCGCGCGTCCAGCTCGGCGAAGTGGTGCCGGCGGTGGCGCTCGAAGCGGTTGCGGGCGTGCTTGAGGCGGCGCCAGAGCTCGTCCTCCTCCCCCTTGGGCAGGCGGGCGGTGCCGGCGGCGCGCTGCTGCTCGCGCCACTCCTCGAAGACGGCGCGCAGCCGCTCCCCGGAGGCCTTCCACTGCACCTGCGCGGGGTCGGCCTCGGCCAGGGCCTCGGCCTCCTCGACGAGCTGCACGCGCTCGGTGCGCACGACCGCCCGGGCCTGCTCGCGGGCGATGTTCGCCTCGCGCTCGCGCTCGGTGACGCGCGCCCCCAGGGCGTCGACCCGTTCGGCGAGCGAGGCCAGGTCCCCGACGGCGGTCGCGTCCGCCAGTGCGCGGGAGACCTTGGCGAGCGCCGAGCGGAGCTCGCCGACCGGGGCGTCGGCGACCTCGAGGCGCTGCTCGACCAGGTCGACCTGCGCGAGCAGGTCGGCGAAGCGCCGCCCGAAGTAGGCGAGCGCCTCGTCCGCGGAGACGTCGGGGTAGGAGCCGACCACGCGCTCGCCGTCGGCCGTGCGGACGTGCACGACGCCGTCGTCGTCGACGCGGCCCCACTGCGCGGTGTCCTCGGGCGCGTGCTCGGCGGTGACCGCCGGCGTGCTGGGGCGCTCCTCGCGACGACGGCCGCCCGGACGCCCCGACGAGCGCGCGGGCCGCCCCGGCCCCGCGGCGCCCCCGGTCGCCGAGGACGCCTGGTCGTCGCTGGAGGAGCCGCCGAGGGTCGGAGCCACCGCGGGGTCCGCGGCTGCGGGCGCGACGGGGCGCACCGCCGAGGGACGCGGGCCCGGCCGTCCCGGGCCCGGGCGGGGCGCCGGGCGCGGGGCGGCGCCGTCCTCGGTCGCGGGTGCCGCGACCTCAGCGGCGACGCCGGGCCCGGGCGCGTCCTCGCCGGCGCCCGGCGCCGCAGCGCCGTCGGGCGCGGCGTCGTCCTGGGGAGCGGGGTCCTGAGGAGCGGGGTCCTGAGGAGCGGGGTCCTGAGGAGCGGGGTCCTGAGGAGCGGGGTCCTGCGAGGGAG
>Ga0210040_10007909_pt1 | contig 12731 bp, 9 predicted proteins | sample CryGeyCG12114_NA_FD_185462 | JGI IMG/M metagenome (GOLD analysis project Ga0210040, IMG submission 185462) | Groundwater microbial communities from aquifer - Crystal Geyser CG19_WC_8/21/14_NA (SPAdes) (version 2) | ecosystem: Environmental > Aquatic > Deep subsurface > Groundwater | place: USA... | reverse complement strand
TATTGTAAAAATCGAAAAATGACAAAAGGGGTCTTCTTAATTTCCAGATTTTTTCCATGTTAATTCCCATAAGCAAAATTTGAAATCGAAGCTCAGTCGGGAATAATATTAGAACAATGTAAATTAGAACTAGATAATGTCAAATCAGTACTGGACAATGCAAATCAATGCTGGACGATGCAAATCATTGCTTGACAATGTTAAATCAGTGCTGGACAATATTAATTTGTACTTCACAATGTTGAATCGGTGCTTGGCAATGTTAATTAGTGCTTAAAAATATCAAATCAGTATTGGACAATGCAAAATTAGTCCTGGACAATGGGGAATCAGTTACATGCTGTAAAAATCGAAAAAATGCCAAAGGAGAATGTTCCTAATTTCTAGATTTTTCCCATGTTATTTCTCATAATCAAATCTTGAAATCGAATCTCAATCAGGAATAATTTTGTGACAGTGCGAATTAGTACTTGATAATGTCGAAACAGTAAGAGATAGTGACAAATTCAAAATTCCAAAATAGCTAAGGGCTTTTAATTCTCAGGGGTTGCCAAGTTATTTTCCATGGAAACCTTGATTTTTTCAATTCTGTAACTTATCTCAATTTTGATGCATCAGCCAAGTTTGACAACTTAGAAATATACCAATGAAGCTAATGAACTCTAAAACTCATATGGCTAAACGCTCTCTATCCAGCTCTGATTACAATACTGAAAAATATTCATTACCATGTCGTTTGAGCTAACTAAATCATATTGAAATTTTTAAATATTTTTAAAATTTATAATAACACATTATACACGATAACACCATTTGCTAAAGGTGCGTTGCAGAATCGTATTCTTGAAAATAAATAGTCAAACATCGTGAAACTGTGTAGAAGGTTTTACGAAAAAAAAGTTTTCGACCAAAAAGATTTGCAAAAAACAGACAAAATGTGGAAGAGAGCAGGACAAGGGCTTTTTAAGTTGAAGTGGTCCAACTTTCTTAGATCATTGTTTTGTCGAGATTGAACATTCTCCAACTTGGATTTAAAAAAGTAAAATTTAAAATTAACGAACTATTTAACAAGGAAATTTATTAAGGTCTGGAGGATTCTCTATGTTATTTCTAACTTAAATTTCTGCAAACTTATTAATAAATCTGAAGAAACTCTTAGATTTAATGCTGTCGGAATTTTATGTGGGCTAATGTCGAACCTATATTTTCCATTGTCCACCTTTGATTTGACTTGCCATCGTAACTGCAATATACATTTATTTTGAGAATAGAAACGAAGTAAGGAAAATATTTTTTTCCGAATCATTTATTTGTTATTTTCTTTCAAGAATGCTGTACACTCAAATTAGCATGTTATATATTAACACGCAAAAATATTAGCGTTAGTCTAGATTCCATCCGTTCGTAGAACGGGCACTTTCACTGGTTTCCAATAATAGGGCATAGTCATCACTTTTCCCTCTAAAAACCAATAACGACCTCTTGCTACATTCGCTTACTGCGGTTTATTTAGCCTCCAGGCTATATCTGATTACTTAAACGCCGTATACCAAACTGTAAGCCAATAGCTGCTTTGTACTGTGTGTACTATGCATTTGTATACTTGCGTGCAACCCATCTTGGGTACCTAACAAAAAAGTGTATTTCAGCATCAATTTTTCGCAAATTTTTTATTTCATTTGTCAATATCTAAAAAAGTATGCAATGAATCACCGTGAAAACTAAACTCAGCATTGGCGACGGAGTTTCTGCACATGTGCTACGAGTTTGGTGACACAAAAGTAAGCTGTTTTGGCTAGAAAGCTGTGCAATTGAATGAAACTCTAAAATGACGATTAAAGGTGCGCGCAGTCAATCCGATCCGCAGCTGGCGATTTTTGTCCTGACAATTTGTAATTTTGTGTCTTTCAGGCAAGTTAAATGAATGAAACTACTTAACTAGCCTTTAAAGGCTTAATGCTCGTTTATTTCAAGAACAGTTATGTCAAAAATATGAGAAGGTTGGATTTACTAAGGGGGGCAGATAAAGATACTGCATCCGTATTTTGGCTCTGTTTTACTCAACCCGCTTCTCAAAAACTCAAAATTTGTAGGTTCTTTTTACCCAGGGATAAGGGAATTCAAAACGGTGAAGTTAGTTTTCCTGAATTATAAATTAGGGGGCAATCTTGTTGCAATAATTTTAAGACTTTCCTAATTACAGCTTGCTGTAATGTGTTTTAGTCCTCCGAGCTGTACTTTATTTGGACTCTATATATACTAATAGGAATATGAATTGGGTACACTATCAATAATTATATCAATCGGGGAAATCTTATGTATATTTTATGCACCAAATAGTTTGCTGTAATTTCTGATTTACTTCACATAAGAACCCTATTCACCGATGCATTCAAAATTATTGTCAAACCTTGAATTCCGGTACACAAAATAATGTTGAGGATCTAAAAGGTGGCTGGTTCGGAACGAGATCCTGAATTCTCAAGGAGGAGATCTTCTTGATGAAAACAAAAAAATTCCACCAAGTAAACACGTACGAGTTTCTCGGAAATACAAATGGGAGTAAAATTTATTGCACTTCGTTTTATTCACCCTCTAGTACAACATGTATTTTCACTAATACAAATTGAAAATCTGTTCGGAATTTCCAATAATTCCGAAATACACAAGAATTCCATGTACACAATTCACACAAACCAAAATGACCAAATACAAAATACAATGCAACCAAATCAAAATCCAGAAACCAACTAACTTCAAATCCCGAAAAATATTTAGAACTTGTAGCGTCCCTTTAGTGACGATAAATATACGAATAAAAGTCATGCATAGAAATAATTTCATCGCATATGACAAATGCATGAAAACATTATTTTAGGCATCATACAAATAAGCATAAAACCGGTGAGCAATGCAGCTCACTACCTTTGTAGATAACACCTCATTTACATGAAACGTAAGAAAAATCGTACTAGTCCAGAAACAGCCTGCTGGACTACATTTTACATAATGCATACTAACTGACTAACTTAAACAGGCTTGCAAGGAATTATTTCTTTGCAAATATATGATAAATGTAATGATATTATCAATCAACTGTTTCGCCGCCGCCGCCAAAGTTTGCATCGACTCACACCTCTACGATTTTTACCCATCTTCTTCTTCTTCTTCTTCTTCTGCTCGCTCTCCGACGATGATTTTATAAGAGGTCTTACGACCTCTAATAAATAACATGCTTTTCATTCACCTATTTTCCATGTATTTGCTAAAAGCTTGCTCAAATATGTATAGCTGAAGGTAGTATATTGCGCGTCAGATTAGCTGTTTTTTTATTTTATGGAGAAAAAAAGGATTGAGTTCAGCCGAGTATTTACATATGCATTGACATGATTATGATATAAATTATTTAATCTGGCTATAGTTGTCATTATCATTGCTATTTTTTTATTTTGACTTTTGTTATTTGGCTCCAGATAACGACGTTTTCTATGGATGCGCAAATATGAAAACATCCCATCTGTCTAAATGATTTTTTCTGTAGACGGGCCTGCGTAAGAGTTTCTTATCTCTCCCAATCGTTTTTGCCATGGAAAAATAGATTTCGTAGTATGGACGTGGAGTGGGTGAAATGATGACTATTGGGCTCGTTTTATTGTTCTCACTTAATTTATTGCGAACTCATATTGTTGCGATCCTATCATTGTTGAGTTGCATTACTACAACTTTTATGATTTCATTCGTTGTTATCATTGTATTCAATAATATGTTATTTATGGGAATATCATTTATGCTGTACTGCTTGTTGTTCATATCATATGAAACTTTGCAATGCTCAAATTACCTAAATGGAGTTTAAACAGAGGAGGAGTAAACAATAAGTTGCGGTTTATTTATCATCTATTCTATCTACGTCAGAAATGGCCCTTTTAAGTGCCACCCAATCCAACGAAGAGTTCCCCGCCCGCCCTATCTTTACCTGTACCCATTGCCGTGGATATCAAGTGCACCCTTAAGAAGTAATGCGTTGCTTCACCAAAATGTCAAAAGAAAAATCATCAAATTTAAATAGTAGTCATAAACATACATAAGATTAATTTTACGAGGGTGTTTGAGCGGCCAAATCTTCACCCCATAAGGATGAATGGTTTTTAGCTGTCTTTTAAAATGTCTACGGCGTTGATTTTTTCTCACAGACATACTTGCAGCCTTCAATTGACGGCATGATATTATGCTTTGTGAGTATAACATTGAGCCTGTTAGTAATATGCCAGAAAAGAGCCCAAAGGCGCAAACACTGATGAATGGAAAATAGGCATAAACGATCAGTTCTACATACTGATACAACCGCATAGTGCAAAAAGTTGTCAAAATGAATGCGACGGATAAGCCGGTCAAAATGACGGACATGTATGCTGATGGTATGCTATCATTGTAGTAGATGTTTACAAGTGTCAGCATTTGAAACTCTCGGATTTTCCTATCCAAGGGTAGTCGTGCTCCTAATTGTCTAGAGATACCCCAAAACATGAGAACTCAACATTCAAACCAAATAGCATATTATATAATATGAAAATATGTATTTACCTGCATTTTTCTTGCCAACGAGACGCACAGTAAGTGTACAAATGAAATATACCAATCACATATGCCGCAAACGACACCATCACAATATGAACATATAGATCACATGCCAAATAACAACTCCGCAATAGTATTTGTATGCTTCTCTCTAGATTTGCTCCGAATGGATTCAAAAATGCTGAAATTATGAAAAGTTCACTGTCTGGTTTTTTGGCGTACATGGCAAGAAACATAATTGCTCCTACAATCACCAGCATTTGATGTGCAATCAGAATGATCATTTCAGATCCAATTTCCTATGAATAAGTTTACATTGTTTGATTCAATCTTTTAAATGTACCAACCAGTAACTATACTATTACTCTGTGAATTTTTTGGCCCACCTTCTTTGTCTTCATCATTTTCTCAAACCGCCCGGTTATCCAAGTGGCTTGCTTGAAAAACCATATAAATCTACTACGATATTGCATGAAATTCATTGAATACACCCCGACTGTAATATGGCCTAGTTCCCAAGCACTGGCCGGTGCGAAATCATCCACAGTCTCAAGGAAATTCGTCAGTCGTGAATATAAAAACCATGCAAAATACATCGTAGGTGCAACTTGAAAAATTAAAAATGTTAGCAATAGAGAAACTCTGGTTTTGGATCCAGGCTTCAAAACTGTTTCCTTTGAATCCCAGTAAACTGGAATGACTACTTTTAGAGCGTACAAAATATTAGTCCAGCGACCAAAATTATCCAATGCTTTTCCAGACAACATTTTCACTACATAGAGATCAGTCAAGACCTGGACAAATACCGGAGCACAGTTCTCGGCATTTGGTGTTCCCACTTCAGAATATTTCATGAAATATTTAGAAGACTTCTAGACTTTACATAAGTTAGCAGCTTAGAAACATGGAATGTTAAAATATGAAATTAAGAAAAATTGGTGATAGTACGGCTGGAATGCACAATCTCGTTCAATCAATCAACAAGCAAATACGACACAGCACATTACACACATTAATTATTGGTTCAGGCTTGTACGAGCAATATTAGGGCGTGGGAACACTCTGCATAAGGTAATTTCTTCACATGCTCTTACTTTTAATCAACGTATTTGCTATAGATAGACTGTATAGACTGTAGACACCAACTTGCTAACTTAAGGTATCATTGATTCTCCATTTTGGGATAGAAAGAAGGATTGAGTTTAGCCAAATTTCGACACATTTAGGGTTTAATTTCTTAGTGATTCAATCAGTTTTAATGTATAGTGCTTTTTCTTTCAATACTGCAAGGAAAATTGGAACTTTGCTTTCCCCAGTTGGCCTACAGAGGGTGGTTGGAGCATTTTATGAGGAATAGTACCAGCTACGACCAGAATACCTTAAAAACATGGTAGTAAGTTAGTAGTTTACTTGAATATGCTAGAGCTGCAGGAGACCTGAGTCAACATACGAAGAGTTATTTTCCGTGGAACCCACTTTCAGTTGTGTAGTCAAGTCGGCTGTTGCAACTCCATGTTGTCTCAAAATGTAGTAGGATACGGGGATGAGGGTAGCAAGCAAGTAATATGAAAGTGAAACTGATGAAGGTCGGCTCACAACATAAGCTTATATCGCAGCTCTTGATAGTTAGTCACGCTCTTAAAAATTATGAAAAATTTATCATAGTGGTCTCATTTCTGATTATTGTGCTCTTTGTTCTAAAGCTATTGTATAGCTACTTAAGTCGATTTTAAAACTATTTCTGCGGTAGAGGAAATATACAACTATATAAAAGTCGATTAAAACGTAAATAGCTAAATAATCAAATCACATAAATGAACTCACTCCCCAATCTACGTGCATTTTTAAGCAATAGTAGATGGTAGCATATATTTTTAAATCCAAACATGAGATTCAAAGTTTCGAAAGCTTATAGTATCGTTCAAAATTTAGACAACGCCTTTAAAACGTAGTATATTTTGACTTTTAGAGACGGTAAACACACAGTAAGGAATAAACTTTTCTTGGCCATCAAAACCAATTATTGTAGTTGACCAAAACTTAATAATGCGCTTTTTTTTCTACAACTGGATATGGAAAAATCCGACCTTTCACCCTATGTACAACAAAGCTCGCCAGTAAAAGCTCAAACCTAACGGGAGAAGTTTTGTCAGCAGAACCTCACTCAACTACGAAAGTGTACAGCCACGGATCCTAGCATTCCTAAAACTTGCTTACTACTACTTACTTATCCCCACCACTGTTACGTAGGAGCCAAGATATATGGATTATTATTGCAGCAGGGTAGTTTCCAAAACGCTGTAGCTGTAACATTTGCCTACAAGTTCACATCAATACGTTAGTCCCTAGAAGCATGTCTGACTGACTGGTTCGTTGCTTTTCCTGTGTTGTTGTTGTTTACAAATGGTGTAGTAGTAGACTACAATACGCATCTAGTGGTTCCTTTGATATTGCTCTACTTTTTTGGCCACTACTGACATTGACATTGACTCTGGATCTGTACTTGTGAAATTCCCTGCTGGCAAAATATCCATTGTTATAGAAGACTAACTTTTGTACCGACTATTATTAGTTAGTATTGTATTTTGCTCACCGAATTCATCAACAAGACTGAAGAAATTTGATCAAGTTTGTGCCTGCCAAAGAATATAATTAGTGCGTCCAAGATTTGAATAGACTTTAGATTTTTAATGGAATAGTAATAGAACGGAGGGACTGATAAATTCGAATCGAACACGGTGAAGATTTTAGGCAAACTATGTGGACTAGATTATAGTTTTTTAACAGTCGCTCAAATTTTGTTGAGCGGAATACAAACATTACAAAGAGCAGCCAACAGGATTTAAGCTACTTTGTTTTGTTCAATAGCTGGAATACTGGATTTTCGGCTGCAACACAATATTTACTGGGTAAGTGTATTTTTTTGGAGTTGTCAATTTGTAACAAACTATGAGCGAAAAGAAACCTGATCTGGTGGGTAGGTTTTGTCATTGGGACTTGGTTGAGTTTGAATTGTAGAAAAAAGGGTCCTTGTGTTGTAAAAAGTTTAGAAATAGGGATACTAACTAACGAAATTAGTTGATGTGAAAAACCAGATTGGTTACATTTAGAACCCAGTAGCTCAATTTCTACCGGTTTTCACATTGTTGGTACAATTTTACACGGAGGAAAACTAATCTGGTGACATTTTTTCGCACTTTTTTGAGAGTGTAACCCGGTTTTACAGAAAATTTTGTTCCATTGCTGAATATTATGAAAAATTGTTGCTGGATACAGGATACTTGCTTTGTATGTAGGTAAAATTAGATTGTTAGTTAGTTAGCAATGGCAGTATTCAGGATTATTAACCTTCATAAAAGAGCAGATGTTCGCTCGATCATATCTATTTTATGCTTACGTACGTACTAACTAACTAACTAACTGTGTTCAATAATCTTTTCATTTCCGTGCAATGTGCGCCTATATAGTAGTTAATTTTTTTTCCAAGTGGATACTTGAATTATCAGAGTAAAAGTTGGATTCCTTTTTACAATGTACACACATGCTACATGAGCACAGAATATAGACAAATATGGTTTTGTTGTCGTCAAAAAATGTTTATTCTTATAGCGGATGTAATGACGATACACAATTTATAATTTTAGTTAACTGAACTTGAACTTTAGACCAGGTGTGCACTTTTGTGTACATATTCTACACTGTTCTAGTTGTGCACTGTTTGGGTTAAACTTTTCAGAATTCTAAGGGCTCCTTGTACTCAAATTCCATACGGTGATATTTTTAGTTTCCTGTCTCCAAAATCGATCAATTTCTTCGACACTCATGACACAATGAAAAACAATGATTTCCTTGCACATTCTTTAGACTAACTAACAATGGACTACTGTCCGGAAAGCAATAATAATGATGGGTATCATGGGACTCGTGCACATTTGGTAAAAACATGTCCTTCATCACTGTTCCATGAAGAGGAGAACGGGGTGACAGATATTGCATTCAAGATGGTGCAATTAATGTGCACCCATTCATAGTCTCCGTCCTTTTTGGTATGTGTGTAATGAGAAAGTAAAAGTAATTTAGCTGGCGAGCTAGGGAGGTTGTGTATACTCGAAATACCTATGTGTAGTGGTGGGTCGTTAGTTAGTGAAGAAAATTGTTGAAATGAAATCGGCTTATGTAGTGAGTTAGTTGGTGAGATGACTCACTCTACTCTCGTTTGGGACTGCTATAATGTTTTTCCCATTTTAGAGCTTTTTCGGACATTGGTTCAATTGCCGCTCACTTGCATTCGCCCTTTTTGTGATTTATTGGAATTGCAATCTGAACATTATTGTTATTATGTGAAGGCTTATACACGGATTCACATTCAAGTGAGTAGGTACGCTGCTGTAATGTAATCGTACAATGGCTTTTTTTAGTGCATAGTTAGTTAGTTAGCTCTTTAGGAGTCTTATTGAATGTAAGATTTTGTTTCTAGGGTCACGGGCTACTGTGGTCGTCATTGTTACCGAAATTTCACGAGTTTTGTGTAGGTTAGCAGAATGAAAAAGTCGAATAATAATATTGGGAAAAGGTTAAAAGACAGTATTTATACTACTATAGCCAAAATACCGAGGTTTGTTTTGTCAGATTTAGTAAGCTATCTCTCGTGTACAAAATGCGTACCAGGCAGTACACACTTTTTATTCCTGTGTGTGAGGAAAAGTAGAGACTTTGGATCCACAAATGGCTTCCTGCAACATTAAGATTAGGGTAGTGCATACATTAGTTAGTTAGAGTGAGATAGACATCGTATAGGGTAGGCTAGCTATCGAAACACATCATCATCATTATCTTCTTGATATATTGTAATTATTATCATGGAAAGGACTGATCATAGTTGATGGTTCATGATACACATATTCGGGGAAAGAACTGGGAATAAGTCCGGCAAATAAACTGGCATTAGTGTTTCCTCAATGTTTTCATCTAATAGACTGTTTATCAACATTGTGCTCTATGAATTACGGCTAAAAGGGATAGAAAAAATTTTTTTTAGTACTATTTTCTACAAAATGTTGAATTTGTTTTTCTAGTGTTTGCATATTAAAAATTAGAGCATATTGTACCATCTATGGGAGTGACTGAAAACATTTTTTCTTGGTCACAATTTCGCCTAATTTTTTCGTTCCACTCCCAGGCTATTATTTGTCATCACAAAGGGGTAATTTACTTACCAATTCATATGTGCTCACTCATGTCTTCCGTTAGTTAGTTTAGTTAGAATGCACACGTTACACAGTGATACATAATGGAAAACATGGATGATGATGATGACGACGCTCCAAGTTGTCTTCTGTTGTGCCTGTGCATGGTTAATTTAGTGAGACGAGGGAAGTTGAATGCAAATGAAATACATTTTCAGTTGGGATTTAAACTTTATATTTCCCAGCTAACTATAACTACTAACACTAACTTTTACTTTCCAGGACGTATAGGTCCATGACTACTCATAAATTCCGTTCCTTATTAATTTAATGGCAGCTCTGTAATGAGTTTTTTCTTTCCATCATTTGAGGACAGATTAAAAAGATAGTTAGTGGAAAAAGTGTGATTCTTGTACCAATTTTCAGGGGGAGAATTTTTAATAGCTTTGATTAGCAGCAAAGATTTTACAGTAGAAAGCTTTTATGATCTGCCTGCTGACTTTTTCAGGAATCTGATGATTGATTACAAAAACTAACAAAGAATAATTTTCTCTAAACCTGAAGGATTTTTTTCCATATGAAGATTTTTTGCTTGAAGAGACATAATGTAAAAATTGACAATCAGAACTAAACGTTTAAATGGGCCGTTGTGAGCTTTAGTAAGCCACTATGTTAACAAACTAAAAATCCTAAATTGGACGATGACATTTTCATTGCATTGTGATTATGAGAGCCGTCCTAGTTAACTGCACGTAATGTAATGCATTGAACCATGCATAGGACATGGCTGTGAATTTATAGTTGAGCATTGGGCTCATCTATTATTACACAGAGACTGATGAATGCATGCACATGGTTGCTTTGTAGTAATGAAAATTTTACATTTCATATTCCACACACATGTTCCAGTATAGATACTATAGTGGTAGTGAACAAACAAAAGGGCTTGCATTGTGCGTGAGATCAAAATGGGCTCCGTATTATGCAATAACAGAAAAGTTATGAACTTTTATGGCAAAAGGTTCCTCTCTTATTATTATTATTACGATTATAGTCCTCATTTTTCTCAGCAAATCATCATGTAGGAAATTGAGATCCAAAGTTTTATTGTTACGATTAGTTTTGTGACGGTAACATTGCTAGTTTGAAACTTTTTCATCTGGTCCGTTGTATTTGCACGGATAATAATAATATCATTCATATTTGTAGTCTGTCAAGTTCATAGCTGATTTTAAATTTGCGAAATATCATGCAATTTTGTTGATATCTTTGATCCTTGGAAAATTCAGTATCCCCTTGCACATTTTGCATTTGGCAGTCGAACCCGTTTACCAAGGCCACCCTTTGTGCTTAAAATGCTATTCCGTTTTCAGTTTATTGACACACATTATTGGACAGACCTTGAAACCTACAGAATGTAAGTTATTCCATCTACTAATTGTGTGTTCTATCCCGCCTTGTGAGCATCTAAAGTGTACCTTTTCGGTAACTATTCGCCAGGAGCAGCCATGATAATAAAAGTACCCACATGGTACACGTTCAAACTAAAGTCCATTCGCTTGTCTATCTCGTTCAAGGTTACAGACCGTCATTATTCTGTTGCGGTAATAATATTGAACAAGCAATGTAGTTGCTATAGTCCCTTACATTCAATGTAGGTAGGTAGGTTGGTAGGTAGACAAAAAAATTTCCTTATTCCCAGGTACTTTTTTTCACAAGCCAAATAAGTGTCTTGTCTACACACACACATAAGCTAGTTGAAGCAAAAAAAAGTCAAGCCATACAAACATGGTAGGGTAAAATTTAAAACTTTTCGCATCTTTTGGTTTGTCCTAATGATTTGACGCACTAATTAGTTATCAGTGTATAAAATGGAGATTTTACGACTACCTTTTTTCATATGTATTGCATAAGTGTGCTTTGTAAGGTAAACTCTTAGTTTAGTTAGTCAATATGAGAGGGAGGATTTTTTTTTCTTTGGGCCCCTGTGTAGTAAACTTACGACCCTTGTTTTGCCCCAACTACGACCCTATTTCTTGGTTTCCTATAGTATTGTCCCCGTCACAACAAGCGGTTAGGGATATCCAGTTGTGGGATGAGATTGTCCGAAAAATTTGGATTGCAAAATGTTTTCCAATAGGAGAGAAAAGCTGGTTTTCTCAGGTAACTAACTAACTAACTAACCTATCTTAAAGACAACGAAATTGAGAAATTTTGGTCGCTATCTAATTAGCTAACTTACTAAAAACGGAGCAAATGAACTATAAGAAAATATAATGTTAGTTTCCGCTGTATTTTTTCACGCATAACAAATGGTGCATGAATGTTGTATTGTAAGTTAGGGCGATTTTTACACAGACAAGTAAGTAACTAAAAGCTAGTATCTTGTATCATATCTCTGTGCGGTTAGATCTTATGTGGTAATGTATCATCCTCTTTCTTTTGAAATATCCATTCTATTGTTATTTGTGTCGTACATTTTTTCTTCATGGTTTGTTCCACTGAACGTGCCATGTGTGCACGTTTTTACTACATTCATTCCCGGATGGGGAGTATCAGTCATGCCTTAAGGTTCAATAATAATAATGTGAGTCGTTGAAACATTTTTCTGTTTGGTATTGTAGTTAGTTAGCAAAGTTAGTTAGTTAGAGTAGTTAGTTCCTGTGAGAAATATAATGTAGAATATTTAGATAATGCAATTTTGTTATATTATGCATTCGGAGTCGAGATCGTAAAATTTGAAGAGAAAAAATCTTCTGTTCCGGTAGGATGTGAAGATTTGAAAAAAAATCCATATTATTAAGTTAGTAAGGAAGAAATCATTTTTTCTTGCCAGTTTTGCTCATCTATTGTTAACATTGAACTTGAATTGCTCACCACATGCATGCTTCATCAGAGACGAAAAAATTAAAGTTTGACTGAAAGAACTCTCCATGATACACGTTAATCAGTATAGTGAGTGAGTGA
>Ga0210040_10007908_pt1 | contig 12733 bp, 15 predicted proteins | sample CryGeyCG12114_NA_FD_185462 | JGI IMG/M metagenome (GOLD analysis project Ga0210040, IMG submission 185462) | Groundwater microbial communities from aquifer - Crystal Geyser CG19_WC_8/21/14_NA (SPAdes) (version 2) | ecosystem: Environmental > Aquatic > Deep subsurface > Groundwater | place: USA... | reverse complement strand
GGGCGACCTCGTCCGTGATCCCGGTGAAGCCGATTCCGTCGGTGGCAATGGTGAAGGTCGTCTGGGACTGCTGCATGGCGGCTGCTGTAGCCGCTGCCCTTCACTGGCGGAACAGTCGCGGCCGTTCGCTGCCCGATGGACAAACGGTTTTCCTACTCTCGCGCTTGTGCGTACACCTGCCCGCATGCTCGCTCCCCCAACCATCTTCCTGACGGTTGCACCCCGCCAGCCCGGCGACGAGCGCGGTGCCAAGGCGACGGCGGCGGAAGTTCACACATGCCCCGCCCTGCGCATCGAGGGCAGGCGGGCGGCGGCGACCCCGCACTTTTGGCGCGAAACGCGTCAACCCCGGCGGCGTTGATCGAACCATGACGGAGCTGCGCTGGCGCTGGGCCAAGTTCACCCAGAATTACTGGTTCTACCCCACCCTGTTCGCCGTGGGGGCGGTGCTGCTGGCCTTCGGCATGGTGGAGCTGGACCGGGCAGGCTACGCCCGATGGCTGAACCATGTGCATGTGATCGTGCCCGCGCAGCCCGATGGCGCCACCACCATGCTGAGCATCATCGCCAGTTCAATGATCGGGGTGGCGGCGACCGTGTTCTCCATCACCATCGCCGCGGTCGCCTATGCCAGCGGTAGCTACGGCCCGCGCCTGCTGACCAATTTCATGCGCAATCGCGGCAATCAGCTGAGCCTGGCAACCTTTATCGGCACCTTCGTTTATGCGCTGGTCGTGCTGCATGCAGTGCAGGCCGAAGAAGAGGCGACGTCCGCCGCTGGCGGCGCGGCCACCGCCCTGCCCGGTTTCGTGCCGCAGCTCTCCCTGCTGGTCGCGTTCGGGCTGATGGCCCTGTCGGTCGCGGTGCTGGTCTACTTCCTCAATCACATTCCCGATTCGATCCGCATCAACACCGTGCTGCGTGGCATCGGCCAGGGCCTGCTGGACGAGATAGAGGAGCTCTACCCGCAGCTGGGCGGCGAGGAGGAGCAGCCCGAAGAGCGCGACGGGCCGCCGGTGTGCGCCCATCGGGCCGGCTACATCCAGTTCATCGATTTCGAGGAACTGGCCGCAGCGGTGCACAAACGCGGATGTTGCCTCGCCCTGCAGGTGCGCACTGGCGACTTCATCCATGCAGGCATGGTGCTGGCGCGGATCTGTTCGGGCGATGTTGACGAGGCGCTGCCGGACAAGGTCCGCCACGCCTTCACGGTGGGCGCGGACCGCACCCCGGCGCAGGACCCGCAATTCCTGATGGACGAACTGGCCGAGATCGCTCTGCGAGCGCTTTCGCCCGGAATCAACGATCCGTTCACCGCGATCACCGCGCTGCACTGGGTCGGCGCCGCAACGGCGGATCTGGCCCGGCGCGACCTCAGGAAGCGCATCGCCGGGGACGATCCCGGGGAGCGCAGCGTGATCCCGCTGGCCGACAATTTCGGTCACTATCTCGCCCGCGGCTTCGGCGTCATGCGCTCCGCCGTCGCCACCAGCCGCCCGGCGGCGCTGGTGATGCTCGATTCGCTGATGAATGCCGCGGGCGTGATCGACGACGAAAGCCGCGAACAGCTGCTGCGGCGCGAGGGCGACCGGTTGCTGGAACAGGCGCGGCTGGAACTCAAGGGGCCCGACCTGCAGGAGGTCGAGGCACGCCATGTGCTGTTCGCCAGGGCCTTCGTGCGATAGTCCATCCGGAATGACGGAAACGAAGATCAGATCATGGCTGTTCGCCCCGGGCGACAGCGAGCGCAAGCTGGCCAAGGTCGCCAGTTGCGGCGCCGACCAGGTGATCGTGGACCTGGAAGACGCCGTGGCTCCCGAAAACAAGGCGCGCGCCCGGTCCCTGGCTGCCGAGTGGCTGGGCGACCATCCCGGCATGTGGGTGCGGATCAACCCGGTTGGCGGCGATCTGTGGCAGGACGACCTTGCCACGATCATGCCTGCGCGCCCGGCCGGCATCGTGCTGCCCAAGGCCGCCGGACCGGCCGACGTCGCCCGCCTGGCGCAGGCGCTGGCGCAGATGGAGGGCGAAGACGCCGCCACCGGCATCCTGCCGCTGGTCAGCGAGACCGCAGCAGCGGCGCTGGCGATCCCGACCTATGCCACCGATGTCCCGCCTCGCCTGCTGGGCCTGACCTGGGGTGCGGAGGATCTGTCCGCCGCGCTCGGCGCCACCCGCAAGCGGGATGATCGCGGGGCCTGGACCGACGCCTTTCGCATGATTCGCGCCCAATTGCTGCTGACCGCCCACGCCGCGGGCGTGGCGCCGATCGACACCCTGTTCGGCGACTTTCATGACCTGGCCGGCCTCGCGCGCACCGCCGCGGCCTCCTTCGCGGACGGCTTCGCCGGCATGCTGGCGATCCATCCCGATCAGGTGCCGGTCATCAATGCCGCCTACTCGCCCACGGCCGAACAGGTGGCGGAGGCGCGCGCCATCATCGCCGCTTTCGCCGGCGATCCCGGGGCCGGCGCGGTCAAGCTGGACGGGCGAATGCTCGACCAGCCACATCTGGCACTGGCCCGGCGACTGCTGGACCGTCTCGGCTGAGCTAGTCCGCGCCGTCCGCCTCTGGCGCGCTGTCGGGCGTCGCTTCCGCTGACGGCCCGGCGCTCGGCACAACGGTCGGCTCGGTGGCGGGCCCACGACCTGTGGAGCTGTCCGGCTCCGGCGCCGCCAACGGGGGCCGGGACGTCACCGTCGCCAGCGGCAGCATGGCATCGCTCGCCGTGCCTTCCAGGACCTGGCTCGGCTCGCCCGCATCCCCTTCGGCCTGCTGCCCCTCGCCACAGGCCGCCAGCAGCAGCACCGCCATCCCAGCCAAGCCTACCCGCATGTCGCACCCTCCAGATTGTTCAACCGGTGCAGGAACGCACCCGCCTGTGCCTCCAGCGCGCGGTCCCATTCCGCCGCGCTGACCCTCAGGCCCAGCCGCGCCAGGCTGGTCACGCCGAATTCGGCGATGCCGCATGGCACGATGCCGCCGAAATGGCTCAGATCCGGGTCGAGATTGATGGCAAAGCCATGCATCGTCACCCATCGCCGCACCCGCACGCCGATCGCGCCGATCTTGGCCTCGCTGCCGTCGATGTCGCGGGTCCAGATGCCGACCCGGTCCGGCACCGCCCATGCCTCCACACCCAGATCGGCCAGGGTGGCGATCACCCAGCCTTCCAGCCCATGCACGAAGCAGCGCACGTCGCGTCCCCGCCCCGCCAGATTCAGCAGGACATAGCCGATACGCATACCCGGCCCGTGATAGGTGTAACGCCCGCCCCGCCCGGTCTCCACCACCTCGAACCGTGGGTCGATCAGTTCGGCGGCGTCGGCGCTGGTACCGGCGGTGTAGACGGGGGGGTGTTCCAGCAGCCAGATCATCTCGCCCGCGCGGCCTTGCGCAATCGCGTCGTTGCGGGCCTGCTGCTCGGCCAGCGCGGCACGGTAGGGCACCTGGCCCGCCGATTGCCGCCATTCGATCGGCCCGCCCGGCCAGCCCTGTCGATCATGCTCCATCACATCCGATTGCGTGGCGCGTGCCATCGCGCATATCAAGCACCCGATTGCATTTGCCCCGCAGGAGTAAGCCCACATGAAGTTCGACATGGTCCGCGCCTGGGACGAGGCGGTGGCGACCATCACCGCCAATCGGGAAGTGATGCTGATCGTCGCTGGTATCTTCTTCTTCCTGCCGGCGGTGGCCCAGGGCTTCGCCATGCCGCCGATGAACACGCTGTTCACCGCCGGCAACGCGGCCGGGATGCAGCAGCAGATGTGGCGCTTCTACGCCGATTTCGGCTGGATGTTCGTGCTGACCGGGCTGCTGCAGGCGGTCGGCACGCTGGCGCTGCTGGCGCTGCTGCGCGACTATCGCAGGCCGACGGTGGGCGCAGCGATCCGCACCGGACTGCTGGGCGTGCTGCCGGCGATCGGCGCCTATCTGCTGATCGCGCTGGGCTTCACCATCGTCCTGTTCGCGCTGGCGCTGGTGATCGGCCTGGCTGTGGCGGCGCTGGGCGGTGGCACGGGCGGCACACTGCTCGGCTTCGTGCTGTTCGTGGCGATGGTGGCGCTGCTGGTCTATGCCTCGGTGCGCGTCTCGCTGCTGCTGCCGGTGATCGCCATCGAGCGGCTGATGAACCCGGTCGCCGCGATCCGCCGCAGCCTTACCCTGACCAAAGGCACCACGGGGCGCCTGTTCCTGTTCTACCTGCTGCTGTTCATCGCCTATCTGGTGCTCGCGATGGTCATGGGGCTGGCGGTCGCCGGCCTGGTGCTGGTGCTGGGGCAAAGCCTGTCGCTGATCGTGGGCAGCGTGCTGTCCGGCCTGATCGGCGCCGGCTTCGCGACGGTCTTTGCCGCGGTGCTGGCGGCCGTGCACCGGCAGCTATCCGGCCCGTCGCGCGAGGCTGTGGCTGAAACCTTCGAGTAAACGGCGTCAGGCGCCGGCCTGGCTTTCCACCGGCGCCGTGCCCTCGTCCTGCCAGGCCCAGGCGAGCACGCAAGGCGGCACGTTGCGGAACACCATCCGGGTCTCCACCCGGGGGAAGTAGCGGGCGCTCAGGTCGCGCGCGACCGTGCTGAACTGATAGGTCAGGAAGGCGCCGCCCGGCCGTATCACCCGCTGCGTGGCGGCGGCGATCGCCGGTCCGACGCCGGGCGGCAGGGTAGAGAACGGCAGGCCCGACAGGACGTAATCGGCCTTGTCGTGGCCGATGGAGGCGACGATGCTCTCCACATCCGCAGCCGAGCCATGCACGGCATGAAAGCGGCTGTCGGCATAATTGCTGCGCAGATAGTCGATGAACAGCGGGTTGGTGTCGATCACCAGCAGTTCGCCCCCGCGCGGCAGCCGGTCGAGCACCGGCCCGCAGAAGGTGCCCACACCCGGGCCGTATTCCACGAACAGCTTGCAGCGGTCCCAATCGACGGCGCTCAACATCTTGTCGATCGTCACGCGGCTGGACGGGATGATGGAGCCGACCATGCGCGGATGTTCGACGAAGCCGCGGAAGAACACCCCCGCCGGCCCCAGCGCCCGCGCGACACGACGCATGAGGCCGGAGCGGCGACGCTCCGCGGCCAATTCGCTGCCATTCATGCCCAGACGCCGTCCTTCAATTGCCGGGGAGGGCGCCTGTCAGCCCCTCTGTATCCGGCGGAGGACTGGCAAATAAGACGGCACATTGCAAGCATGACGATCCGGTGACGCTCATCCGCAAGGCGGCCCTGATCACAGGATTTCCAGCACCTTGTCGGCCGGCCGGCACAGCCGCACGCCCTTGGCGGTCTCCACCAGCGGCCGTTCGATCAGCGCCGGTTCTGCTGCCATGGCCGCGAGCACGACGGCATCCTCCGCCTGCAACAGGCCGCGTGACCCGGCGTCGGTGCCCCTCAGCCGCAGTCCTGCGGCAGGACTGATTCCCGCCGCCCGGTACAGCTCGCCCAGCCGCTCCGCACCGGGCGGGTGCCGGAGGTATTCGACGACTTCCAGTTCGATATCGGGCCGCTCCCGCAGCATGGCGAGCACTGTTCGCGAGGTGCCGCAATTTGGATTGTGCCAGATCGTCGCCCTCATTCGGGTCCTCCTTGCGGCAGGGCCGGCTGCTGCAGCGCCGGAACGGCACGCGCGGCGTCACCGGCATCGATGCCGGGCGGCGGTGCCGCGCTGATCCGTTCCAGCCGGCGTGCCACCCGGCTCGCCTGACTTATCGCTGCCACCAGCCTTGGATAGACACCGCAGCGACACAGATTGGGGATCGCCGCCACGATCTCCGCCTCCGAAGGATCTGCCACACGCACCAGCAGCGCCGCGGCGGCGATGGCGATGCCCGGTGTGCAGAACCCGCACTGGATCGCCGCTTGCGCCACCAGCGCCTGCTGCACGGGATGAGACCGGTCAGGCGACAGCCCCTCGATCGTGGTGACCTCCCGTCCCTCGACCTCTGCCAGGGTGACCAGGCACGATCGCAGTGCCGCCCCATCGACCAGCACCATGCAGGCGCCGCAATCGCCCACGCCGCAGCCATATTTCGTTCCGGTCAGATTGGCCGCATCACGCAGCGCGTGGAGGAGCGGCATCGCCGGATCGAGCGCGAAACGCAGCGGCCGGCCGTTGACGACGAGATCGGTCATGACCACCGGCGCCTAGGGAAACCGCACCCGGTCCGCAACGTTTTGCCGGCACGGGACGCCGCACGATCGAAAGGATGCCATGACCACCCGGGCACGCGCGGCAATCTGCCGCGGCAACGACCAGCCCTTCACCATCGAGGAGGTGACGCTGGACGCGTTGCGACCTGACGAGCTGCGGGTGCGGATCGTCGCCTGCGGCATCTGCCATACCGACCTTGCCGTGCGGGACGGTCTATTGCCGATGCCGCTGCCGGCCGTGCTGGGGCACGAGGGCGCCGGGATCGTGGAGGAGGTCGGCAGCGCGGTCACCGCCGCCGCGCCGGGCGACCGGGTGGTGATGAGCTTCAACAGCTGCGGGGCGTGCCCCAGCTGCGATGATGCGGCGCCGACCTATTGCTACAATTTCCTGCCCTATAATTGGTCCGGCACCCGTCCCGACGGCAGCGCGTCCGTGCTGCACGAAGGCGACACGATGAACGCCAACTTCTTCGGTCAGTCCAGCTTCGCCACCCACGCCATCGCGCATCAGCGCAATGTGGTGAAGGTGCCGGACAGCGCGGCAGACATCCCGCTCGAACAGTTGGCGCCGATCGGCTGCGGGCTGATGACCGGAGCCGGCGCCGTGCTGCGCTCGATGCAGGTGCGCCCCGGCCTGCCGATCGCCATCTTCGGCGCCGGGACCGTCGGCATGGCGGCGATCATGGCCGCGAGGATCGCGGGTGCCGATCCGATCATCGCCGTCGATGTGCATGAGTCCCGGCTGGACCTCGCCCGGCAGCTTGGGGCGACTCACGCTTTCGACGGCCGCGACGATGCGATCGGCCGGATCAAGGCGCTATGTCCGCAAGGGCTGGCTTACGCCTTCGACACCACAGGCATTCACACGCTGATCGAGCAGGCTTGGGGCCTGCTGGCGCCGCGCGGCATCTGCGGTATCGTGGGCGCGTCCGATCCCGCCGACATGCTCACCTTCAACGAGGCGGCGTTCATGGGCGGTGGACGGCGTGTGCTGGGCATTCTGGGCGGGGACAGCGATCTGGTCGGCTTCCTGCCGGAACTGATCGAGCACCATCTGGCGGGCCGGTTCCCGTATGAGCGGCTGATATCGTACTTCGCGTTCGATGCCATCAACGAGGCGATCGCGGCGGGGGAAAGCGGGCAGGTGGTGAAGCCTGTGCTGCGCATGGCAGCGCAGTAGAGCCGTTCTATCGAAGCGGCTGCTTGCCCGTCACGGGGAGCGGGGCTGTTCGCAGCGCGCCTTCCAGCGCATGCAACGCCTCGCCCGCCAGGCTGTCATGCAGCCGGGCCGAAAGCACGCGGTAAGCGGCCAGCGCCTGCTCCCCCGCCGCGGTCAATCGTGCCCCGGCACCGCTGCCGCCGCCCGGCCGGGTAGCGACCAGCGGTTGTTCGAAGCAGCGGTTCATCTGGTCCACCAGCAGCCAGCCGCGGCGATAGCTCATGCCGAGCGATCGGGCCGCGGCGGAGATCGAGCCGTCTCGTGCCACGGCTTCGAGCAGGTCGGCCTTGCCCGGCCCCATGGCGACCTCGTCACCGCAGAAGATCTGCAGCTTCAGCTTGAGGCGAGCCATGGGCGCGGACGTGGCCGGTGACGCGTGTCAGCCGAGCGGGCGGGCGGAGCCGAAGAACAGCGCCTGGCTGATCGCAGCGCGCACCGTATCTTCGTGGAACGGCTTGGTGATGAGGTAGGTCGGCTCCGTCCGATCGCCGGTCAGCAGCCGTTCGGGATAGGCGGTGATGAAGATCACCGGCACGCTGACCGATTGCAGGATGTCGTCCACCGCATCCAGGCCGGACGAACCATCGGCGAGCTGAATGTCGGCCAGCACCAGGCCGGGCGTCTTCTCCGCCACCACTTCCTGCGCCTGCGTACGGGTGGCCGCAGTGCCGCAGATGTCGTGGCCCAGCGAGCGGACCAGATCTTCCAATTGCATGGAGATCAGCGGTTCATCCTCGATGATAAGGACGCTGGTGGTGGTCTCGCGCTCGATCTCCTCGACCGCCTCGGCCACCAGACGGCTGACGTCGTCGGCCGACACCCCCATGATCTCGCCTGCTTCCTCCGGCGTGAAATCTTCCACCGTGGTCAGCAGCAGCGCCTGGCGATTGACCGGGGTGATCTTCTTGAGCTGATCCTGCGCCGCCTGCTCGTGCAGACCACCGCGTGTCGAACTCTCCTCGCCGATTTCCATGTAGGCGCTTGACCACACCTTGTTGAAGGCAGCGTAAAGCGGCACGCGACCACCGCGCAGGGTCTGCGCCAGATCGTCATCCGCCAGCGCGGCTTCGAGAGTGGCCTGGACAAAAGCATCGCCGGTGCCCTGCGATCCGGTGAGTGCACGCGCGTAACGACGCAAGAACGGCAGATGAGCGGCTACTTCGGCCCCAATGGACATTATTACCCCTTCCCGATGGAAATTCGTCGCTGAACAACGGTGGGTCCGGAGCATTGTTCCAGCAATCCGCGTTCATCCGTCAGACTGCCGAGAGGGAGCGTATGGAGCCAGACACGATCGAACCGGGCTGAAAAAATTCGATCGGCAATGGAACCCCAAATCGCAAAGACCATTTACCTCATGTCACCGCCGAGACCCCCCCTCCCGTCCAAGTGGCCGGTGACACGATCCCGAAAGGCCCCCGCTCCTAACCTGAGCGGGGGCCTTTTTTTGGGGTCAGGCGCTGTCAGGATTGACTCTGAAAACAGCGGCTCAGCCCATGGAGCGGCGCAGCCGGGCGAAGAAGCCGAGCTTCTGGCCCTCGGCAATCGCCTGGGCAAGCTTGGCCGGGTCATATGGCTTTTCGAAGACGGGCCCCATGTCGGCGATGCCGGCCGGGATATCCTCGGGCGAGCCGGTCGAGAACAGGATTTGCGGGCGGCGCGGTCCAAGTTGATCAACAAGCTCCGCCAGTGCCCAGCCGTCATTTCTGTCGGCAAGGTGCACGTCAAGCACGATGGCATCGGCCTCGCCCTGCTCCAGCGCCGCCATGGTGCCGGCGATGGAGGGGCAGACCACGACCTCGCGAGCACCTGCATCGAGCAACGCCTGCTCGATCGAGAGCGCCAGCACGGCATCGTCCTCGACCACCAGGATGCGCCCAAGCGACGCCTTGATTTCAGAAGAAGGCACCTGTCGAGCCATGCAGTTCCCGCGATCAAGAGATGCGCGGAGGCAGCGACCACCCGCGAACTCTATAACCTGTCGCGCCTGCTACCGTTCCGGCGCGCCTATCGCCGCCCAATCACAGCGACTTGGCGTAGAGCCGGTATTCCTTGTTCACGTGGCTGCCGATCGCATCGGCGATGGCGATCATTCCGCCATTGTCGTCCAGTACCCAGCCGATCTCCGACCGGCTTGCGCCATGCCGCTGAACCGCGATGCGGCGGATATATTCGATCATCATGAAGGCGAGCTGGCTGGCCATGCGCGAGTTCTGCAAGCTGCGCTTCACCCCCATCAGCGGCACGCGGAACGTGCGTACCTGCGGCTTGCGCAACCACCACAGCAGGCGGATCCAGTTGAACGGGAACAATCGCCCCTTCATCCCGATGAGCTGTTCGTTCAGGTCCGGCCAGGCAAGCATGAAGGCCACAGGCTCGCCATCCAGCTCGGCGATCATGTTCGTGCCTTCGAAGGTGATCGGCTTCAGCTTCTTGGCGCCATAGGCCTTCTCGGCCTCTGTGAAGGGCACGAAGCCCCAATTGTGGGACCATGCATCGTTCAGGATGTCGATGGCGATGGCCGCCTCCTCCTCGAACCTCTGCAAGTCCACCGAGCGCACGGTGATGCGGCTGTTCTTCTCGCCGCTGGCGACGATGCGTTTGACGATCGGCGGCAAGCCCCGATCAATGGCCAGATCGTAAGTCAGCAGCGACTTGGCCTTGGTATAGCCTGCACCCTCTATCCAGCCCTGGTACTGCGGCTGATGATGCCCCATCATCATGGTGGGGGGATGGTCATGGCCGCGCACCAGCAAGCCGGGCTCTTCCCAGATCGACAGGCTCATGGGCGCGATGACGCGGGTCATGCCCTCGATACGCAGCCATTCCTCGGCATGGGTGATCAGCGCCTTCGCAGTGCCTTCGTCTTCCGCCTCCAGCAGCCCCCAATTGCCGGTGCCGGGCCCGAAGCCTTGCTCCGCCGGCTGCGCCAGGGCGAGCTCGTCAATATGGGCGGAAATTCGGCCGACAACCCGGCCGCCGCGGCGCGCCAGGAACAGCTGCACGCGCGCATGGTCGTGGAAGGGGTTGCGCCCCGGCGTCAGGAGCTCGACCATGTCGCTGCGCAAGGGCGGCACCCAGTTGGGATCGCCGCGGTTCAGGTGATAGGCAAGGTCGATGAAGGTGTGGAGGTCACGCTTGCCCGCCACCGGCGTGATCGTCAGCTCTGCTATCATGGGTAAGCCCGTCGCGTGATCAGGCCGAAGCCTGCTGCCCCTCGTCGGGTCCCGACGTGCCGGCGTCCGGATCGAAGCCTTCCTTGCCCATCACGCGGCGCCGCGGATGGCCGCTGGCGATCCCGCCCGACAGGTTCTTCACATGGGGGTAGACCGCCGCGACCTCCTCGTCATAGCCGAGGTTGAACACGGTGGAAGAGCGCTTGGGACGATCCTTTTTCTGGTAATAGGTGCCCAGCACGCGGTCCCACGTGTAGTTGGTGATCCCGAAATTGCCGGTCTCGTCGAAGTAGTGGTGCTCGTTATGGCGCTGCTTCATGTGCTGCACCCACTTCCACTTGGGCTTGAACGCCAGGTGCTGGATGCAGTGCATGAACTCGTAATAGCAGGTCGTCAGCAGGCCGGCGCACAGCGCCGCCATGGCGCCACCGAAGCCACCGATCAGCCAGCCGATCGGCACCGTCGCGATCGCGATCGTGGGCAGGGTGGTGTGCAGGGCGCCGAACAGCACGCCCAGATTGTTGGGGTCCTGATGATGGTCGTAATGGATGCGCTTCCAGGTCGGGGCGAGCCATTTGTGACGCCACATCCACTTGCCGTGCAGCACGTGCTGGTGGAGCAGGTGCCAGACCAGGGGATAGACCACCACGCCCGCTGCAAACGCCGCCATGGATTGCCACAGGCCTGCGGGCCGCACGATGTAGGCGACGGCGCTGAGCGCGGCAAGCGCCAGGTAGACGATGATCGTGTAGTGCTGGAAGTAGGCATGCACCAGTTCCCGCAGGTTCATCCTGTCGAGGTAATGGCTGCGCTTCCAGAAAGGCAGATCGGACTGATCCGCCTTGCGGGCGACGTTGTGGGACACTGATGTCATCCTGGTAGCCTTGATTGCAAACCCATAGCAGACGGGCGGCGTGCCACGCAAATGAGCGCGCCCGCCCGATCATGCAAGTGGCCAGCCTTCTGCACTGCATCGGATGAACCGGCCGTGACGCGACGGTCACACCGGATCGGCGAATGGCAGCGGCACTCTAAGACGCGGGCGCGGAAACGAAAAGCGCGCCGCCGGCCCGAAGACCATGCGGCGCGCCATTGAAGCGGGCATGCCCGCTTCGGCCGGACCGCGTCACCCGAAGGCGCGCGGTGTCCGGCAACCAGATCACATCGAGGTGGAGGTCTCGGTGGTGGTCATGGTGGTGTCGGTCATCATGCCGGTGTCGGTCATCATGCCGGTGTCGGTCATCATGGTCGTGTCGGTCATCATGCCGGTGTCGGTCATGGGCTCGACAGTGGTTTCTTCGACCACGGTCGTGTCCTCAGCCGGCTCTTCCGAGCAAGCGGACAGGGCGATCAGGGCGGCGGCCGAAGCGGCCAGAGCAATCATCTTCATAAACCGAACTCCTAGGATGGGCCCGGTGTAATCCGATGCCCCGAAAGGACTCGCAGCGGCGCGAGCAGGTTCCAAATAGTGGCAAGAATGTGGCGGCGCAAGCGCGATTGTGGCGCAGCGCCGCAAATGAGGCGCTATTCCTCCGTGCGGATCAGCACGGTTTCCCCCACCAGCGCGAACAGCACGAACGGCGCCCATGCCGCCAGCAGCGGAGGATAGCCGCCGAAGCTGCCCATGGCCAGCGCCGCATTGTCGACCACGAAATAGGCGAAGCCCAGTGCCATGCCGATCAGTGCGCGGGCAAACAGATGGCCCGACCGGGCGAGGCCGAACCCCGCCACGGCACCCAGCAAGGGCATCAGCACGGCCGATAGCGGACCCGACAGCTTGTGCCACCAGCGTCCCTCAAGCTCTGCGGTGTTGCGCCCGGCGGCCTGCTGCGCCGCGATCGACCCAGCCAGCTGGCCGATCGGCTCGGCATCGGGATTGACCGCGCCCAGGTCCAGCCTGGCCGGGGTCAGGCCGGAAGCGACCACGACCCGGCCCTGCATCGGCGCACCGGTCGCCGCATCGACATCGAACAGCTGCGGGTTCTCCACCTGCCAGCCCGGCGCCGCATAGGTCGCGCGGGAGCCGGTGATGACACGGCGGATCATGTTGGCATCGTCGCGGTCGTAGAAGGTGATCCCGTCCATCACCGTCGCCGCACCACGACCGGCCAGCGTCGTTGCCCGCAGGATATCGTTGCCGTCATTCAGGAACACATTGGCGCGCACGCTCGGGTCGGCCGGAATGGGG
>Ga0210040_10007906_pt1 | contig 12734 bp, 11 predicted proteins | sample CryGeyCG12114_NA_FD_185462 | JGI IMG/M metagenome (GOLD analysis project Ga0210040, IMG submission 185462) | Groundwater microbial communities from aquifer - Crystal Geyser CG19_WC_8/21/14_NA (SPAdes) (version 2) | ecosystem: Environmental > Aquatic > Deep subsurface > Groundwater | place: USA... | reverse complement strand
CCGCGCGAGCGCTGTCGCCAGTTCGGGGCCGGTGACGGAGTTCATGTTCGCCGCGACGATGGGGATCGTCGCGCCCGTCCCGTCGGGCGGAACGAGCGACACGTCGAGCCGGCTCGGGATGTCCGACCTCCGCGGCACGAGGAACACGTCCGAGTACGTCAGATCATGAGTGGGCACCGGCCCGAGAAACTCCATACCTCAACGGTAATGCCCAGCCAGAATCCGTCCGCGGCCGCTCCCCCGGGGCTAGGCTTGTAGACCGGACGGGACCGACAATCGGAAGTGGGCGAGGCACCGTGTCAAGTCAATTGACCGGAACTGAAGAGGGGTCGGCGGCCGAATTCGGCGCCAACGAATGGCTCGTAGACGAGCTGTACGAGAGGTTCATCGCGGACCGCGACTCCGTGGACCGGTCCTGGTGGCCGATCCTTGAGAGCTACCACCCGGTGCAGACGCACCTGGCGGATGCGAACGGGGCGGGAACCGCGGACACCGCGGCGTCGATCCAGCCCGGGCCGGCGGCTCCCGAGGTGGAGCCGAGCACGCCGGCCGAGCCGAGTCCGGCAGCCCCGGTCGAGCCGACCGCACCGAACCCCGCCGAGCCGGCTCCTGCTCCCGCCGGCGTCGCGGCACCGATCGGCACCACTCAAACCACAGGACCGACGCTCGCGACCGAGTCCTCCCCCGCACCACAGCCGGAGCCGGTGCTGCCGCCGTCGCAGCCCGCGCAGGTCTCGGCGCGGACGACCTCCGCTCCGCCGCGCGCCCAGCCGATCCCGGCCGAGGCCCCTCCGGGCAAGACCCGCGGCGACCAGGTGCCGGAGAACGTCACCACGCCCCTCCGCGGCATGGCCAAGACGCTCTCGGTCAACATGGATCAGAGCCTCTCGATCCCCACCGCGACGAGCGTCCGCACCATCCCGGCCAAGCTGATGATCGACAACCGCATCGTCATCAACAACCATCTGAAGCGCACCCGCGGCGGCAAGGTGTCCTTCACCCACCTGATCGGGTGGGCCCTCGTGCAGGTCCTCAAGGACTTCCCGAGCCAGAACGTGCACTACGCAGAGGTCGACGGCAAGCCGAGCGTCGTCCAGCCCGCGCATGTCGGACTCGGCATCGCGATCGACATCCCGAAGCCGGACGGCACCCGCGCACTGCTCGTGCCGAGCGTCAAGAACGCCGACACCATGGACTTCGGCGAGTTCGTCGCCGCCTACGAGGCGCTCGTGCGCAAGGCCCGCGCCAACAAGCTCGACGCCGGCGACTTCCAGGGCACCACGATCTCGCTGACCAACCCGGGCGGCATCGGCACGGTCCACTCCGTCCCGCGGCTCATGAAGGGGCAGGGCGCCATCATCGGCGCCGGAGCGCTGGAGTACCCGGCCGAGTTCCAGGGCTCGAGCGAGAACACGCTCGTCGATCTCGGTATCGGCAAGACGATCACCCTCACCTCGACGTACGACCACCGCGTCATCCAGGGCGCCGGATCCGGCGAGTTCCTGAAGCTCGTGCATGAGCGCCTCCTCGGCCGCCACGAGTTCTACGACGAGATCTTCGCCGCCCTCCGCATCCCCTACTCCCCGATCCGGTGGAACCCGGACATCCACGTCGACCTCTCGGATGCGGTGTCGAAGACCAGCCGGGTCCAGGAGCTCATCAACGCGTACCGCGTCCGCGGTCACCTGATGGCGGACACCGATCCGCTCGAGTACCGGCAGCGCACGCACCCCGACCTCGAGATCGAGAGTCACGGGCTCACGTTCTGGGACCTCGACCGCGAGTTCGTGGTCGGCGGCTTCGGCGGCAAGCGCGCGGCGAAACTGCGCGACATCCTCGGCATCCTGCGCGACTCCTACTGCCGCACCGTCGGCCTCGAGTACATGCACATCCAGGTGCCCGAGCAGCGCAAGTGGATCCAGGACAACGTCGAGCGCCCGTACGTCAAGCCGACGCACGACGAGCAGATGCGGATCCTCGGCAAGCTCAACGAGGCCGAGGCGTTCGAGACCTTCCTGCAGACCAAGTACGTCGGTCAGAAGCGGTTCAGCCTCGAAGGCTCCGAGTCGCTCATCTCCCTGCTCGACGTCGTCATCCTGGAAGCCGCCGAGGACGGGCTCAGCGAGGTCGGCATCGGAATGGCCCACCGCGGCCGCCTCAACGTCCTCACCAACATCGCGGGCAAGACGTACGGCCAGATCTTCCGCGAGTTCGAGGGAACGCAGGACCCGCGCACCGTGCAGGGCTCGGGCGACGTCAAGTACCACCTCGGCACCGAGGGCACCTACCAGGGCGCGAACGGGGCGTCGATCCCGGTCTACCTGGCGGCCAACCCCTCGCACCTCGAGGCAGTCGACGGCGTGCTCGAGGGCATCGTCCGCGCGAAGCAGGACCGGTTCCCGATCGGCACCTTCCCGGTGCTCCCGATCCTGATCCACGGCGACGCTGCGATGGCGGGTCAGGGTGTCGTCGTCGAGACACTCCAGATGTCGCAGCTGCGTCCCTACCGGGTGGGCGGCACCATCCACGTCGTCGTCAACAACCAGGTCGGCTTCACCACCGCCCCGGGCGACTCGCGCTCGTCGATCTACTCGACCGACGTGGCCAAGACGATCCAGGCGCCGATCTTCCACGTGAACGGCGACGACCCGGAGGCGGTCGCCCGCGTCGCGACCCTCGCCTACGAGTTCCGGCAGCAGTTCCACAAGGACGTCATCATCGACCTCGTCTGCTACCGCCGCCGCGGTCACAACGAGGGCGACGACCCGTCGATGACCCAGCCGCTCATGTACAACCTCATCGAGGCCAAGCGGAGCGTGCGGAAGTTGTACACCGAGGCGCTCGTCGGGCGCGGTGACATCACGCAGGACGAGTACGACCGCGCTCACAAGGACTTCCAGGACCGCCTCGAGCGGGCCTTCGCCGAGACCCACGCGGCCCAGAACTCGTCTCAGCCCGTCACGGACGCGAAGGACGAGGACACCGTCGCGGACCTCGAGCTGCCCGAGTCGCAGCGCGAGCACGAGAGCGGCGAGCCGGAGTCGACCGGCATCGCGCAGTCGCTCGTCGAGCTCATCGGCGACGCGCACCAGAACCAGCCGGATGGGTTCACGACCCACCCGAAGCTGCAGGCACTCCTCAAGAAGCGCTACGAGATGAGCCGCAGCGGCGGCGTCGACTGGGGCTTCGGTGAGCTGCTCGCGATCGGCTCCCTCCTCGTCGAGGGGACGCCGGTCCGGATGGCCGGCCAGGACACCCGGCGCGGCACGTTCGTCCAGCGTCACGCGGTGTTCCACGACCGGGAGAACGGCCAGCAGTGGCTGCCTCTGTCGAACCTCAAGGACGACCAGGCGAAGTTCTGGATCTACGACTCGCTCCTCAGCGAGTACGCGGCCATGGGCTTCGAGTACGGCTACTCCGTGGAGCGCCCCGACGCGCTCGTGATGTGGGAGGCGCAGTTCGGCGACTTCGCGAACGGCGCACAGATCATCATCGACGAGTTCGTCTCCTCGGCCGAGCAGAAGTGGGGCCAGCACTCCTCGGTCGTCCTCCTGCTCCCCCACGGCTACGAGGGCCAGGGTCCGGACCACTCGTCGGCCCGCATCGAGCGCTACCTGCAGCTGTGCGGCGAGAACAACATGACCGTGGCGCAGCCGTCGACCCCGGCGTCGTACTTCCACCTGCTCCGTCGCCAGGCCTATGCGCGTCCGCGCCGCCCGCTCGTGGTCTTCACGCCCAAGTCGATGCTCCGCCTCCGCGGCGCCACGAGCTCGGTCGAGGACTTCACGACGGGCAAGTTCGAGCCGGTGCTCGACGATGCGCGGATCACCGACAAGTCCGCGGTCAAGCGGGTCGTTCTGCACGCCGGCAAGCTGCACTACGACCTGGCCAACGAGCTCGCGAAGCGCGACGACCCGAACTCGGTCGCTCTCGTGCGCCTCGAGCAGTACTACCCGGTGCCCGAGCGGGAGCTCGGCGAGATCATCTCGTCCTACCCGAACGCCGAGCTGGTGTGGGCCCAGGACGAGCCCGAGAACCAGGGCGCCTGGCCGCTCGTCTGCGTGACGGCGGCGAAGCGCCTCCACGATCGCCAGATGAGCGTGGTGGCGCGCCCGGCGGCCGCCTCGCCCGCCGCCGGCTCCGCGAAACGGCACGCCACCGAGCAGGCCGACCTGGTGCGGCGCGCACTCGGCTGATCCACGTTCCCCTTCAGGGAAGGAGGCCCGTCCACGACTCGGTGGGCGGGCTTTCTTTCTGACTGGCCCGGCTCAGGTTCTGAGGATTCGTCAGCCGGGGCGGATGCTAGCGCCGTCCTCGACACGGTCGCCAGGCCCAATTCAGCGTCTTCGCAGCCAGTACGATCGGGACGCCGCCCGGTACGGCGACCTCCAACTGAAAGGTTTCGCCATGACGAACCCCATCACCACCACGACCACCTCCGCCTCCAAGGGCCTCAGCCTCAGCTCGCTGATCGTCGGAATCGTCAGCATCGTCGCCTCGCTCCTCATTCCGATCCTCGGCATCGCCGCGGGCGTCGTCGCCATCGTGCTCGGCTTCCTCGGCCGTCGTCGTGAGGCGGCGAAGGGCATGGCGCTCGGCGGCATCATCACCGGCGCGGTCGGCATCGTGATCGCCATCGTCACGATCATCATCGTCGCCATCGCCGTCGCCGGGCAGCTCCAGCAGCAGTAGCCCACACGACGAGAAGGCCCGGTCGACGTCATCGTCGACCGGGCCTTCTTCTCGTCCCGGGGCACGGGAGTCGAAGGGGATGCGGCTAGTGGGCCTGCAGCTCCCGAAGCTTCACCAGGACCTGGGCGCGCAGTTCCTCGGGCGCGGTGTCGCGGCAGGCGCGCTTCACGACCTCGGTGAGGACGAGCCCCACGCGGTGCTCGCCGGCGCAGTCCGCGCAGGTCTCCATGTGCTCGCGCACATCGGCGGCGTCCATGCCGCTCAGTTCGTGGTGCAGATACTCCTCGAGTTCGCGCTTGGCCTTCTCGCAACCGCAATCGCTCATTCTGGGACTTCTTCCTTTTTCGTGGAGCGACGACGAGACGTCGCTCCCACCTGGATGCCGCGCTCCTGCGCGTAGTCGGTCAGCAGTTCCCGCAGCAGCCGCCTGCCGCGGTGGAGCCGGCTCATCACCGTGCCGACCGGGGTCTTCATGATGTCCGCGATCTCCTGGTAGGAGAACCCTTCGACGTCGGCGAAGTAGACCGCCATCCGGAAGTCCTCGGGGACGGCCTGAAGCGCATCCTTCACTGCCGAGTCGGGCAGGTGGTCGATGGCCTCGGCCTCCGCCGACCGGCTGATCGCCGAGGTCGTGGCGGACTCCGCGCCACCCAGCTGCCAGTCCTCGAGGTCGTCGATGGTGCCCTGGTAGGGGTTCCGCTGGTTCTTGCGGTAGTTGTTGATGAACGTGTTCGTCAGGATCCGGTAGAGCCACGCCTTGAGGTTCGTGCCCTGTTGGTACTGCCGGAAGGCGGAGAACGCCTTCACGAACGTCTCCTGAACGAGATCCTGCGCGTCCGACGGGTTGCGGGTCATCCGCAGACCCGCTGCGTACAGCTGGTCGAGGAACGGGAGCGCCTGTTCCTCGAAGAGCCGCCGGAGTTCGGCCGCGTCCGGGGTCGCCGGCGCGTCCTCGGCCGCCGTCTCGTCGTCGAGGGCTTCCTCGATGGTGGCCTCGACTTCGGCTTCTGCCGCGGTCTGGTCGATCGGATCGCTGGTGCTGGTCATCGTGGCAAAGCTTAGTTCCGGCACCCGGACAGGCAGCGTGAGTGTCATAGCACGCTCCCCTTCTCTTCGATGCCCGATCGCGATGCGCTGTTCACAGGAGACAACGAAGACCCCCCGGTCGATATTCCACCGCCCCGGTACCCTGGAGCGGATGGGAATCATGGGCGAGTCGAGTTCACCGCGTTTCAGTCTGCCCGGGGACGACCTCGAGGCCCGGAACCGACCTGGCGGCACCGACCTCGCCTGGCTCGCCCCCACCGCCGACGGGCCGCTCTCAGCACGCCTGTCCCTGCCGGGATCGAAGAGCCTCACCAACCGCGAACTGGTGCTGTCCGCCCTCGCCGAGGGGGAGTCGATTCTGCGAGCACCGCTGCAGTCCCGCGACACGACCCTCATGATCGAGGCGCTCCGTGAGCTGGGCACGACCATCGAACCGCTCCCCGGCACGGACGTGGGCTTCGGTCCGGACCTGCGGGTGCTCCCAGGTGAGCTGTCCGGCGGCGTCTCCATCGACTGCGGGCTCGCCGGGACCCTGATGCGCTTCGGCCCGCCCCTCGCCGCGCTCGCGCTCGGTCCCGTCACGTTCGATGGGGATGCCGGAGCCCGGCGGCGTCCGATGCGGACCACCATCGAGTCCCTCCGCGCGCTGGGGGTCGACATCAATGACGACGCCCGCGGTGCGCTGCCCTTCACCGTCTACGGCATGGGACGGGTCGAGGGCGGCGAGCTCGAGATCGACGCCTCCGCGTCGAGCCAGTTCGTGTCCGGCCTGCTGCTCGCCGCTCCGCGCTTCGAGCGGGGCCTCACCCTGCGTCACGCGGGTGAGCGGCTGCCGAGCCTGCCGCACATCGACATGACGATCGCCTGCCTCGCGGAGCGCGGGGTCGTGGTGACCAACCCCGAACCGGGGCTGTGGATCGTGCCCCCGGCGCCGATCCTCCCCCGCGAGGTCGCCATCGAACCCGATCTCTCGAACGCCGCCCCCTTCCTCGTCTCCGCGCTCGTCGCCGGGGGCATCGTCGAGATCGAGGGCTGGCCCGAGTCCACCACCCAGGTCGGCGACGACCTTCGCGACATCCTGCAGCAGTTCGGTGCGACGGTCTCACTCGAGAACGGTCGCCTGAGCGTCGACGGCGGGCCCGGCATCGCGGGCGGTCGGACCGTCGGTGGCGTCACGCTCGATCTGTCGGCCGGCGGCGAGCTGGCACCGGCGGTCGTCGCGCTCGCCGCGCTCGCCGCGACCTCGAGCCGGATCACCGGAATCGGGCACCTCCGCGGACACGAGACGGATCGCCTCGCGGCACTCGCGACGGAGATCAACGAGCTCGGCGGTGCGGTCACGGAGCTGCCCGACGGGCTCGCGATCACGCCGGCCCGGCTCACCACGCGTGGCGACCGGCCCTGGCAGACCTACGACGACCACCGGATGGCGACCGCGGGGGCGATCCTCGGGCTCGCCGTTCCCGGCCTCATCGTGGCCGACATCGGCACGACCGCGAAGACGCTTCCGCAGTTCCCCGAGCTCTGGCGCAAGATGCTGCTCGGCCGAGCGGGCGCCCTCCTCTGACATGAGCTGGCTGCCTCCCGACGAAGACGAGCCGTACGGCGACTACGACGAGTCGTCCGTCCACGTCCGCCCGAACCCGAAGGGCAACCGCCCCCGGTCGAAGCAGCGGCCGGGTCACGACGACGCCGTGCGCGGCCGCGTGCTGACCGTCGATCGCGGTCGCCTGACGGTCCTCGTCGCCGAGGGGACGCCGGAGGAGCGCGAGATCACCGCGAAGCGCGCCCGGGAACTCGGGCGCACCGCGATCGTGACCGGCGACTTCGTCGACGTGGTGGGCGACCTCACCGGCGAGGAGGGGACCCTCTCCCGCGTGGTCCGCATCGCAGAGCGGACGACGCTCCTCCGCCGCAGCGCCGACGACACCGACGAGGTGGAGCGCGTCGTCGTCGCGAACGCCGACCAGTTGATGATCGTCATCGCCGCCGCCAACCCCGAGCCCCGCGCCGGCCTGGTGGACCGCTACCTGATCGCCGCCTTCGATGCGGGGATCGATCCCATCCTCGTCGTGACGAAGACGGACCTCGCGGACCCGACCGCTTTCCTCGGGGAGTTCTCCATCCTCGACATCGACACCGTCCTCACCCGCCAGGGCGAGGTGCCCGCCGAGGAGTTCGCCGAGCGGCTCGTCGGCCACACGACGGTCGCGGTGGGCCACTCCGGGGTCGGCAAGAGCACGCTGGTCAACGCCCTGGTGCCGGATGCGAATAGGGCGGTCGGCGTGGTCAACGAGGTGACCGGCCGCGGCCGTCACACGTCGTCGTCGACCGTCTCGCTCCGGTACACCTCGCCGGACGGCGGTAAGGGCTGGATCATCGACACCCCCGGCGTGCGCTCCTTCGGTCTCGGCCACGTCGACCCGGCCAGCGTGATGGTGTCGTTCGCCCGCCGCGCGACCGCACCCGTAGAACCACCGGAGGGCGAGGTGCCGCTCGCCGAGGCGCACGAGTGGGAGATCGTCGACCGCGTCCGCGGCGGGGAGCTGGGCGAGGTCGGCAAGCGCCGCCTCGACTCCCTGCAGCGCATCCTCATCTCACTCGACCCCAATGCCCAGCGCGACTGGGACACGGACGGCGCGGCGGCCGACCCCGGTCAGTGACCCGACGACTCGGACAGCTGTGCGACGGCGGCGAGCACCTCCGCGGCACTAACCGCCAGGAGCGCCGGATCCGGATCTGAGCCGAAGCTGTCGCCCACCCGGAGGGAGGCGTCCGTGAGGACGAGATGCGGGCCAGGGGGCGGACCCCACTCCTCCACCGGCGACGGGCCGAACAGCACCACCGACGGCGTGCGGAACGCGGAAGCCAGGTGCGCGGCGCCCGTGTCGACGGTCACCAGCACGCGGGCGTCCGCGATCGTCGCGGCGAACTCTTTCAGGCCCGCACGTCCTGCCAGGACGCGGTCGTCGGCAAGCCCTGCCGCCTCCGCCACTTCGAGCGCGCGGTTCCGCTCACTCTCTCCCCCGGTCAGGACGACCCGCAGGCCGTCCCTCTCGAGCCGACGTGCGACGGTGGCGAAGCGGTCGCTCGGCCAGTAGCGAGAGCCGTAGGCAGCGCCGACGTGGATCACCGCCGCGCCCGGATCGGCGCTCGGACCGGGGCTGTTGATCCACACCTCGTCGGGGTCCGCGGGCATGCCGTGCCAAGTGGGGACGGCGGCCCAGCGGTCGCGCTCGTGGATGCCATCCACCCACTCCGGACCGTCCCAGTGCGGCTTGCCGTCCGGCTCCCAGCGGAACCCGATGCGCTCGTCGGGCAGGAGTGCGTCGAGGAGGTCGGTGCTGAGCGGCCGGTTGCCGTGCAGGTCGACGACGGTCCGGACTCGGCCGGGTGCGATCGCGATCGCGTGGTCGAGGCCCTGCTGCGGCAGGTGCACGTCGACACCGTCGATGAGCTCGACGAGCGGCGCCAACCAGCCGGTCGTCGCAAGCAGGATGCGCGCCTCCGGCCGTGCCCGGTGGATCGCGTGCAGCGCCGGCACCGCGACGAGCAGGTCACCGAGTTTGATCGCCCGGAGGACGAGGATCTCGGGGCGGCCGTCGGGCTCGGGCAGCGGCATCACTCCCCCAGCCTGCCACCGGAGCAGTGGGGCTCGTTCTCCTCGCCCGAAGGTGGACGGCCCTTCCTTCCGGTGCCATGCTCGACGCGACGAAGGAGTCTCCTTGGGCAAGCTCACCTACCTGGTCATCGCCTCGCTCGACGGGTACGCGACCGATAGGAACGGCGGCCTCGACTGGGCGGACGCCTCTGAGGAGGTCCAGGTCTTCATCGAGGGCCTCGAACGCACCACCGGGACCATGCTCTACGGGCGGCGCCTCTACGAGGCGATGGCCCTCTGGGAGACGATGGGCGACGAGCCGGGCGCGAGCCAGGTGACCCGGAACTACGCCGACGTCTGGAGGGCTCACCGGAAGGTCGTCTACTCGTCCTCGCTCGAGTCCGTCTGGACGACCCGCACCGAGTTGGTGCGCACCTTCGATCCGGCGGAGGTTCGCCGGATGGTTGACGCCGCCGACCACGATGTGACGGTCGGCGGCGCGACGCTCGCGGCCGTCGCGCTCGGGGCGGGCATCGTCGACGAGATCGGGCTGGTCATCCTCCCGGCGCTGATCGGCGGCGGCGGACTGGCCGTCTTCCCCGCGGACGCCGACCTGGGGCTGACCCTCCTCGACGAACGGCGGTTCGCAGACGGTGCCGTCTACCTCCGCTACGCGGTCATCAGGTAAGCGCGTCATGGGCAAGCTCACCTATCTGACGATCACCTCCCTCGACGGCTACGTCACCGACCGGACCGGAGGCTTCTCCTGGGCGGAACCGGACGAGGAGGTGCACGCCTTCGCGAACGCCCTCTCGCGGCAGATCGGCACCGAGTTGTACGGCCGGAAGATGTACGAGGTGATGCACGTCTGGCAGACGCTCGGCGACGATCCCGGGCAGCCCGAGGTGATCCGCGACTACGCGGAAGCCTGGAAGGCCCGCGACAAGGTCGTGTACTCGGCGACGCTCGAGACGGTGTGGACACCCCGCACGGAACTGCGCCGCACGTTCGACGCGGACGAGGTCCGCCGGATGGTGGCAGCCTCCGACCTCGATGTCAGCGTGAGCGGCCCGACCCTCGCGGCCGCCGGGATCCGCGCGGGGCTGGTCGACGAGTACCAGCTGATCATCAATCCGGTGGCGGTCGGCGCGGGCGGTGTCCGGGCGTTCCCGGACGACCTCGACGTGCGCCTCGATCTCGTCGAGGAGCGGCGCTTCGCGAGCGGGGTCGTGTACCTGCGCTACCGCCCTCTGTCCTGATCGCCGTCGGGGCGCCGCGCTCTCGCGCCGTCACTAGGCTGGCCCCGTGCCGGACTCCCCCTACGAGGACGATCTGCGTCTCGCCCGTGACCTCGCCGACATGGCCCATGTCGTCGCCCTCGAACGGTTCCGCGCGCAGGACCTCCGCGTCGAGACGAAGCCCGACCGCACCCCGGTCACCGACGCCGACCGGGCCGTCGAGCAGGTCATTCGGGCGGTGCTCGCCGAGGAGCGACCCGGCGACTCCATCCTCGGCGAGGAGTACGGCGGCGACCGAACCTCCGGTCGCCAGTGGATCGTCGACCCGATCGACGGCACCGCGAACTTCCTCCGGGGCGTGCCGGTGTGGGGCAACCTCATCGCCCTCGCGGTCGACGGGGTGCCGGTCGTCGGAGTCGTGGGAGCCCCGGCGCTCGGCCGACGCTGGTGGGCGGCGACCGGTGGCGGCGCCTGGGCGGTCGACACTCCTGGCGCCACCCCTCGACAGCTCTCCGTCTCCGGCGTGACCGACCTCGCCGACGCCTCGCTCAGCTACAACAGCCTGAAAGGCTGGCGCGAGGAGGGCCGCACCGACGACCTGCTGCGCCTGACGGACCAGGTGTGGCGTACCCGGGCGTACGGCGAGTTCTGGTCCTACACGCTGGTGGCCGAAGGCGCGCTCGACATCGCGGCGGAGTTCGACCTCCAGCCCTACGACATGGCGGCGCTCGTGCCGATCATCGAGGAGGCCGGCGGACGGTTCACGTCGGTCGGAGGCGGAGTCGGCCCGTGGCACGGCAGCGCGCTCGCGACGAACGGCCATCTGCACGAACGGGTGCTGACCGCGCTCGGGTGACGCCCGCCACCTTGTTCAGCGGGAGGGTGTGGCCAGCGCTCGGAGCGCACTGAGAGTCTCGGTGACGACCTCGGCCAGCGGCCGTCCCCTCGGCGCCGACAGCCACCGGAGGATGGCGACCCTCAGCGCGGTCACCGCCAGCTCGGCGGCCAACGTGCTCGTCAGCTCGTCCGCGCCGCGCCGCCGGAAGCCTTCCCGCCCCGCCTCGGCGATGACCGCGAACTTGCTCGTCTCGCGTTCCCGCAGGCCTTCGTCCGCGTCGATGACCGACTGGCGGGCCCGCAGGTAGTCGAAGGCCCCCTCGAAGAAGCGGTCGGCGATGCGCGTGAGCGAGTAGTCGATGACGTCCATCGGATCGAACTCGGCCGGCGCCTCGGCCATCACGTCGGCCACCCGTTGCGGGATCTCGTCCTCGCCGGCGAAGAGCACCTCGCGCTTGTCGGGGAAATACCGGAAGAAGGTACGTGTGGTCAGGCCTGCGCGGGCGGTGATCTGCGGCACCGTCGTGACGGCGAAACCCTGCTCGAGGAAGAGCTCGAGGGCGGCGCGCTGCAGACGCTCCCCTGCACCCGGCTCCCATCGTCCCATGACGCCATCCTAGTGTTGACACGACGTGTCATGACGGTGGTACGTTCTCATGACACGGAATGTCGTCCGGGATCGATGTCTTCGACCCGCGCGGCGCCGGAAACGAGGAAAGGCTCCGATGCCCGCCACCACTCCCCCCACCAACACCGCCGCCTGGCTCCGCTCGACCCGAGGCGACCTCGAAGTCGGCCCAGCGCCCTACACCGCGGCGGCGGCCGGCGAGCTCGTCGTGCGGAACGCCGCCCTCGCGGTCAACCCGTTCGACTGGGTGAAGCAGGTGATGGGCGACTCCGCTCTGTCGTGGATCAAGTACCCGTCGGTCCTCGGCTCGGACATCGCCGGCGAGGTCGTGGAGGTGGGGCCCGGCGTCACTCGCTTCCTCGTCGGCGACCGGGTGATCGCGCACGCCGTCGGGGTCGAGAAGAGCCGGAACCGGGCCGCGGAAGGAGCGTTCCAGCAGTACACCGTCGTGCTCGACCGCTTGACCTCGACGATCCCCGACTCCCTCTCCTACGAGGACGCGGTCGTCCTTCCGCTCGGGGTCTCCACCGCATCCTCCGGGCTGTTCCAGAAGGACCTTCTCGCGTTGCAGCACCCGACCGCCGCCCCGCGACCGACCGGACAGACGCTGCTCGTCTGGGGCGGGTCGACGAGCGTCGGCAGCAACGCCATCCAACTCGCCGTCGCCGCCGGGTACGAGGTGATCGCCACC
>Ga0210040_10007905_pt1 | contig 12735 bp, 14 predicted proteins | sample CryGeyCG12114_NA_FD_185462 | JGI IMG/M metagenome (GOLD analysis project Ga0210040, IMG submission 185462) | Groundwater microbial communities from aquifer - Crystal Geyser CG19_WC_8/21/14_NA (SPAdes) (version 2) | ecosystem: Environmental > Aquatic > Deep subsurface > Groundwater | place: USA... | reverse complement strand
AAAGAAATGTAAATTATAGCTTGAGCCAACGATTTGATTGACTACAGGAATGCTACATCCATTGCATTGCGTGAAAATTATTTGTCGTCCTATGCATATAATATGGAGGAAACATTTGCAAAATAAACCTCAGCAAGAGGGTATTACGACGAAGCCGGGTTAGGAATTATTTATGTTAATATACAAAAAACCAGTAATAATAATTAGGGTTTTTTATCGTTTTTCGGCAGTCTCATCAGCTAGTCTTTCTCAGTTCACCAACTTGCAATCGCAAATGGAATCATCAATCAACATCATTTTGATTTTCGCGCCAACAATAATACTACTACAAGTTATTCCAGTAAACTGATCAGATGACCAAAAAATTACCCTAACATTTCAAATTGAAACATTTAATTACAAAATTAAACCATTTTGGTCACGGTTGGGGTTATTCTAAAACCTGTCTGAAAACTGCGCACACAACTTTTACCCCGTTCCAAACAGAGTTTACTAACACAAATTTCATCTTGCGTTTTCAGGTGATTTTAGCTTTAACATGTGCAGCATAGGGCGCTCCCGTTGGTAATTACCTGACTTCGCCTTCGGCTTCGTAATAAAGGGAAAAGCAAATATGAATAGAATTTTACAACGTATATAGCTCCAGTTAGAAAGTTTTTTAATCAACTTATTAAGTATATAGTATTTTCAAAATTAATTTTAGCATGGAAGCTTCTGCACAAAGTTTAATGCCTATCTAGCCTTCAAGCAACTGCATCGTACACAGCATAACATGAGTTATATTAAAATAGCATGGTGCAAGGGAATGACAGGAACCATCAACTCTGAAAGTGAAAGGATTCACGCGCCCTATCAAATTATGTACATGGTCACTGTGTGACTTGGTGACTTCCTTGAACTTTCGTCCACGTTTTCATTTTTTAAGGTTGTATTTCATTAATTTAATGTATTTGATAACAAATCAATAGCAATTTGTATTGTTGTTTAGCAGAGGGATTGAGCTACTATTTCGAAAGACATATTCTTGGGAGAATGACACACTGCTAAAGATGGCTAGCTGGGAAAACTGTGTCCAATAGAATAATCTCTTGACATAAACACTGTGGAGGATTCTCCCTCACGATTCTATAAGCTGACTTGACGCCCAGGTGTGATTTTCATTTTATACAAGTATCAGTTTAGTCTGTTAGTTTGCTAAATACCTTTGCGTTAATTACACTTGTGATCTAACTATACGACAAATGAAAGCGATTTGGCTGATATATTGTTTTAGTTTTTTGCTCCACTTTATGTAACTTGTGAACGTTAATAATGAAAAATTCCGGTCCGGTTTATCAATTTTCTGTCCAGAGTGCAGACCCTATACCATTGTGGTTTCCTGCTCTTTTGAATATTTGGAAGCGTATACAGTTTACGATTTGCGATGCCTCTCTATATTCTCATATTCCACGCTATAATTTATTGCGTGTCGATTGTCGATAGACCCGTACAATGAACATAAAAATAAATCTGAATTTTTAAGGTCTCTCTGTATGCTAATGAATTTCAGGCAAGAAATATCCTGCACTGAATACAGTTTCATTTAATTATTCTGTGCCTCGTTGTGAATACAATTGGTACTTCTACGGATTCGTTCAGCGAGCATAATGTAGTGTATGTATGCAAATTAGACTTGTAACTGTGAACTATGAATACAAATTCTCAAGAAAAAATTCATTAGTCCGATATTTTTAGCCGCACAAGTAGCACATCGTACCTCTGTTGAGGAGGTTATACATTGATTGAGCTCAAAAAGTGTAGTCACATCATATCAGACTGTTTTATTAATTTTATTGTTTGTTTGGGCGCTGGTCAACTGCACTAACCGCTTTATTGGCAGTCAAAATATTATTGTTGCGAAATCGGACTAATTACTCATAGAATTTAATTAGCTATATTATAAACAGAGTGAAGAAAGGGAACTTTGAATTATTGCTGATTTACTGCTTAGACAAGCCACGGATTCAAAATGGTGGATTTCTCCAATGGACCGGCTTGGGTTTTGCAGCTAAACGAGTAAGTTTTGTAGCTGATTTTTTAAAAGGGTTTGAATTCGAGTCGGATTTTCTAATTGATTCTCATATTTAATGAAACAGGCGATTGGAGGAGCTGCGTCTGAAATTAAACGAGCCCATCGTTCCCCTGACGAATGACGCGATCCTTCAGTTGGCTGCAGAAATGCAACCATTGTATCGAAAATTACTACTACATGACTTGGATGCAGGGATTAATAGGCATCTTGAAAATTGGATGTGGAATGACTGTTTCAAAACCCCTTTGACACGATTTGGACGGACAGATAAGGCGCTCTTCAATTTCATGATTGAAAGTGGTGTTGGCTTCTACTTGTCGCTCATTCAAGATGTGGGCCTTCGTTTCGATATTCCTTTCATTTCGTACGTACTAGCTAACTCACAAACATTTTGCATATTTCACTGCATTCTATTTAAATGGAGACTAAAACTATTTCTGATTTCTTTGCCTCGTTTATAGAAGTGCCGCTCGAAATTTGTATTGTACTACACCTGCACTGAAATCTTTTGTTCGCAACGTACCGTCTAAATCATCTGTCTACTATATTATTCAAAACTGTCTGCTCCATGTTGGAGATTTGTTGAGATATCGGGGAAGTTTGGTTGAGGCTTTGAAAATGTAAGCACAAAAACTTGAACTGTACATAAGTACTCAAGCACGTAACGTGTACTGAATGCATTAATGCATTTAGACTTATAATTTCTACTTCCATCCAGCATTGTTTAATTCTATAAACCCTCTTTATAATTGTCTCAGGTACGAGAAATCTGCCGCAGTTTGCCCTAGTAATGGTCATCCTTGGGCTCAGATGAGTGTTACACAATTCCTTATAAACAGCAAATCTGTGGAGAGCGTTTTTTCTGCATTCTATTTCAACGTGCGGTCATTATGTGTGGCAAATCCTCATGTGCCTGCAATTGAAGGCCTTGAATCTGTCCTTTCGAAAATAAGAAAGTATGTTTGTTACAGCTACTTTATTTTCCCTCTTTGTCATTCTTTGATTATAAACAAGTATCTTTTTTTAGCATGCAAACTGGAGATAAGTTGGAAGACTTCTTATGCCAATTTGTAGTGTGTACTGGATGCCCGCAATCCAGCCATGCTCAACCTTCTTCATTTGTCACCCTGATTTCCCCATTGATAACCATGGGTAAAATTAGCAGTACACTTCTTACCCGGATCATAGTTGTTGCCCTATGGGCTTGGAAACGGGAGTCGGACAAAACTTTGTTGGGGATCGATACATGTGAAGGGTACACGTTGGAAATCGTCGCCTCCTTAGTGAATTCACTTTTGATTGCTGTCATTGGATTTCCGAATCCTACTGATTTCTATGCTTTGGCTCACTGTAAGTAGAAGATCTCTGAAAAGTAGTTATAGCATAAGCATAAATATTCAAAACCGATGAAAATTATGCATTCTGTTTATTTTTCAGTGAAAGTTTTACTCAACTGGCTTCAGTGTAACTCTTCTGTGATGAGTAATAATCTGTTTAGATCAAAATTGCATGTGAGCACACTATGTAAATTTTTCAACCAATTGAAGTCTCTTCATGCCACAAGTGAAGTGACAGTTGATAATTTGGACAACACTATTTTACCAGAGGAGAAAAAGCTTTTGGGATTTTTGCCTCTCACTCGATGCTATGAGAATTTGCAGTATTGTCAACTTAATAATTTAATCACAGTACTTGTTTTGAGTTTTACATTCAATTTTTGCTTATGTTTTATGTATTTTCAGCGATTTAATCGACGACGCTGATAAACGAACACCTATGCTCCGGGTATCGCGGATACTCAAATGTGCTGACGCCATGTGCCACTCTCGTTTGAATTTCATCCAGTTTAACTCACTAGAAGGAATCTATATGGAAGTTCAACCACCCACACCTAAGAGTTTGCCTTCAACTTTGTTCAAAGGGGCTCCTTCAACCCGAAATGTGGCTTTGCAAAGTATTTTTCAACAGCGATCTTCACCTATGGAGGGTACAAGTCCTGCTAGTGGATTTCCCAGTCCATTTTCTTGGACGGAGGCTACAAAGCAACCAATTTCCTCTACTATGTCCAGTCCTGCATCTTCTTGGTATTTTGAGCCCATCAAGCCTGAAGCCTCACATTCTGAGTCTTGTTTCCCCGCAGAAATGAGCCCAACTTGTTCTACGAATTTGAGCACACTCTCCCCTGATTCTCAGGAACTTTTTCGCTCCATTTGGACTCCTTTAGAGTCAGATATGGAGAGTAAACCTGGAGGTGGTTGGGCGTAATTTTTTTGGAATTTGGATAGTTGAAACTAGAAAACAAATGCTGGTCTGAAAACTCATATGGTGATAAGACTTTATAATGTATAAGAATTATGAATGTAAAAAATGAAAAAAAATGTTAGTTTGACTGAATATGTTGTGATAAATGTTCTTTGCGTTTGCACAAGAAAAAAAAATTGTTAGAGATTCTTTTATAGGTTAGTGTAACTTCTTTCGCTTCCGGATGACTTTAATTATTATTTGTCTTTATATTATTATTACGAACGTAATTATCTTTTTAATTGGAACTTATAGTGTTAGGCACTTTTTTGTAACTGAGCTAATCGTTCTGTAGTTATTATTGATTATTATTATATGCATTAGTTAGGTAACTGAAACTCGCGTCTCTGAAAAGAATGCAACTTTTGAAATTGAAATAAAAACAAGCAAGTTTGCAACGTTACTTAACTTTTATTATTTCCTCTAATCAATCTAAACTTAAACATTTTATTTTTTATAATAATTCTTACAATAATTTTTCTCTTAGCTGCAACTTTATTTCAACACAAATGACATTGTTTTTTAAATCTTTACATAATAACTTTTGCTCACCACATTGACTCATATACAAAAGAAAAGTACATGTTACAAGTGACAATCATATTTTTACATCAAAACTACAGTACAAACACCGAATCACACATAATGAGACAGGGTGGCATTTTATTTCGCCGTAATATCGGGAGCAGTTCATTCCATCTTGGAACAGTATAGCATTAATGAAATAAATAATAATATTCATTTACTTGTACATCATCCTTCTGTTCTGTACACCAAAAAATCCTTAAGTATTACAAATGTATACAGCGAAAGAAGTATCGTACAAGTAACCTAGTATTTATTAAATGATAGCGAAGCGATGGATGAAAAATTATACTCTTCTATCTTCCTCATGTACATACAACCTAATTTTTAACGCTCCAAAGTTTTTTTCTTCCTTTGGGAGCAGCACAAGTCTTATTACAGCTAACAAACAATTACAGCGTCGCTTCAGAGTCGGACACAACAGAAATATCCATTCCTTCTTCAGGAACCCCAGGGGGGAACGATTCATCACTGATGTCTTCAAAACGACTCTCCTCCTGGGTAGAGGTTGCATTACTAGTCCCCAGGCCAGTTGTATTATTCACCATGGAGGCAATAGAGCGTGACAAAACTGGCTCAATGGACTCTTTAATTTGATTATTGGCTCCCTTAGGATCTAAATCTGTCGCCCATGAGAAGTGTAGCAATGCTTTGTGTGTATCACCTTTCTTCGAGTATACCTACCAGTCCATCAAAAATACATTATCAGTTAGTAATTTCTATAAAAGAAGACAGCATGGAATATGATAATGGAAAATTTAATCATAGTTTTACCTTCGCAATTAAGAAGTAGACTAAAGACTCTTTCGGAACTATCTGCTTCAAATCTTCGAGTTCTGCAAGTGCATCTTCTAAACGGTTGGCCGCAAACAGAACAGAAGCCCTGTGGAACTTGCATAAAGGATCTTCAGGATTTAGAGCCAAGGCTTTAGCAAATATAGTCAGGGCCTTTTCAGTGTTTCCTAAAGCATGTTGTACCTGAAAGTGACCAAACACATTAGATCCCACCGGTGTATCATAACAGCATGATGAGCTCAATACAAAATCCTAACTCTTCCTTACCACGCCAAGATGACACATCAACACAGAATTGTTTGGATGAATAGCTAATGCTTTCCTATAATATACTTCAGCTCTCTGGAAACGCTCTTGCTTGTAGAATATCATGCCCATGCCATACCAGGCATTATAATGACGAGGATCAATTCGAGCAGCATTTCGGTAACAACGCATCGCTTTTTCCAACTCTTCGGTAGCTACATGTTCGTGTCCCAGTAATGTGTATCCATAAGCGTAATTTTGATCAACCTAATCAAAAACAAGAGTCACAGGCCACAAATTAATTTATTTTTAAATTATCGAACTTAAAAAGTCTCAACCAACTCCAAACATCCATATATAGACGCCTATCTATCTTTCATACCTGAATAGCTCGCTTGAAGAACTTGATAGCAGTCTCGTGCTCTTTATGAAGACTGAAACAATTGCCCGCAGCAATCCATGTGGCCACATGATTTCGCTCAGTTTGCATCAAATCACTAGTCAGTGCAGACAGATCTACTTCTTTTTGCAGGTGCCACAACGCTGTGCTCAGCCAGTCTAGTCCATCCACTCGATATGGCTCTTTTGCTCTCATTTCTGAATAATATCTACGTGAAAGCATAGCAAGCATAATTAAAACTCAGTTGAAAATCAACACGATATCATAAACGAAACTATTCACATACTTGATCGCCTCCTCATACTTGCTCATCTCAAAAAAGGCTTTAGCAATCTGAGCCAAGACCCAACCAGTCTGATAATGCTGAGGTTTCAACGAAGTGAACAACTCGATCGCATCTTGGCATTCAAATCGGCACAGATGCAAATATCCCTTTCCCATATCTCGTAAGAGGGACATGAGACCCTCCACCGATTGCTTTTGCAGAGCCAAGGCATGTTGAAACGTGGTCGTAGACTGATTTATTTGTTGCTGTTGAGTAGGCGTAATGACCATATTGCTTGCATTATGACCATGGAGAAGACTATGCAGCTCTTGTTTCGGTGTAAAACTGTATGCTTTTTCCACAGGAGATGGTGTTATGAACCGTACATCATTGTCCTTCTCCGGAGGATCACTCATTTGATTATTTTTATGGTTCTCTTGAAAAGTTGAGTTGTTATTATTGTTCGAAGTGACCGTGGAGGATCTAGGTGTTCGGATTTTCGTTTTCCGACTTGGCGATTTCGATGCCTGCGATCGAGTTCGAGATGGAGTCTTATTGTTCTCCTAAAACCCACAAGAAATAACATGCTAGCTTGAAAGACACGAACTTACAGCAGTCATGGAATAATAAAAAATTGAACAAATCTGGAAGCTGTATTATTACCTTCACAGATGCGTTTGAATTTGAAAATAGTCGAGAGCTGCGTCTAACATTAGTTGGTTGAGAGTTGAGAGGCTGAGGCGCTTGCATTTGGTTTTGTTGAGACGTTGGTGTGATGGCAGGCGAATGAGTCAGGGCGGGCTGCTGTGGCTGCCATGAAGGTGGCACACGTAAACATGGCTGTTGTTTATTTTATAACATGACAATACTTCACATACTAGTATTTACAGAGGACCAATGCCATGGAATGTGAACAGAGAGCAAGAATTGAAAAACTACACTAATCGGTCAGCCGAACACAATGTAATCAGTCCAGTAAAGTAAAAAATGTTAGGCCGGTCAGCGGTCTGGCGATGGCAAAATGCAGTTAATCCAAATTATTAAATTAGTCTAGTGTCAGTAGCATTATAGGAATGCAGAAGTTGCAAAGAAAATTAATACCAAGAACGATATGAATCATGAAAATGAAATAATAAAAGAAAAGCGTGTAAACTTCACACCAAAATGCCAAGCCATACAATGATCCTGTCTTTGTACCATGGAAGTCCAGAAATGAATGGAAATGGATATTTAAACCTAGCTATTTATTTTAGAACGAGAACACACCTTTTTGGGACGCGGCTCATTTACATCTACACCACCAAGTGGAGATGGCGGCATCATCATAATTGGCGAATTAATTGAAGACAGAAGTGATGGGTTACCAGAACCAGAAGTGATGAGATTGGAGGGGGATTCTGAAGTGCTTTCCAAAGGGAGGAATCCAAATCTGGTTGAAAAACGATATGATGGTTTGGAGCAATTCTCCTTTGTAATGCAACTGCAGAATTTAGAAATAATGAAGCAACTTTCAAGCTACAACTCACGAGGTATTCCCGTTTCCGTTGCCATTTCCACCACCCATAGGAGTACTTGTAAAAAGATTTCTTGACTTTGCTGGTCTATTTTTATTTGACGGATGTAATACTCCTAAATCATCTGTATTAGAGACGGGCACTGCCTTCATTTGATTGCGAGGGGTACTACACATGGACAACAAAATTCAGTGTTAAACCTACTGAGCCAGTGGAGTGGGATGTATACGGTTATCGGTTACTGCGATTGCATTTCCTTACCTTAGAAATCGAAGCTGTCCCTCACTAGGATTAAGCTGACTTTTATCTCCATTTACTTCTAAATTACTTCCAGCTATCGATAATTGATACGTTTGGGATCCATGGCACATGTTTAAATTATCCAAGTGGGAAACCTAGAGTACGAATTTATAACGTAGTGAGTAGTGAGACCCTAAGTTGGTTTGGCAGTTGGCACAATATCTAAGAAAAGTTGACATACTAAAAGTAACTTACTTGGAAAAGTGAGTTCGGATCAACATTTTCTCCCATATTACAAACATTACTAAAAGATTCCCATAAAAATGGATTCAGTTTCAGACTCTTAATGTACGCATCTTTGGCAGGCTGGGATCTGTCAGTTTCGGAACATATGGTACCATATAATTTACAAGCAAATGGGGCAGAGTCCCCAAATGCAGCTACAATTGCATCCAATGCGTCTGATTTTGGTTTTTTCATAGACAACAGATCTTCCTCAGCTTCAGCTAATCTATCATTTAAGAAGTGGAGGTGGTTAAATAGGCCTGTATAGGAGCAAACTCTGCACTCAATTATTACAGATAAAATATTTTCACTACTTACTTTTGCATTTCTAAGCAACATTTCGCAAAAAGAAACTTGCATTTTGGACTCAAGGTCGTGATATTTTTCTTATTTTTTAGAACGGAGTAGCATTGATTTTTTCTATTTGCTCTGTAGTAGCATGTTGCAAGTAGAAAAAGGCTATCTTCAGAGTTAACTAAACATAAAAAAAAACTTGTCAACGAAACCGCACAAAACTAGGAATCGAAGGTATCAGGGGCAGCAAAATGAAATTTTTAAATTATGTTTTATGATATTTTGATGGACGTACTTTCTGCGTTCAGCCTTTCTGCTAGGAAGATAGCATCATTATACGAGTAATGGTTCAAGCAGTGCCAAATTGCGCCCTATATCGATAAAACGACCAACAGTTAATACTTCTGTTCGAAATCCTTCATAAGGACATTTATCGAGTAAATATTCCACAAATCAAGCAATAATAAACATTATTTACCTGTATAGGCTCCTGAATCAGCATTTTTGCACCGTTAGAATTAAAAAATGTGGTAAAAAATTACAACTTATGGAGTAGTGATCCACGCTGACTGGCCTGATCTAACAGACTGATCAGATCATAACATAACAACCGAATTAACCTCCTGCGATATGCCTACATGATTCAAACAAACAAATTAATGGTAGTGTGATGGAAATAATAGCCATGGTTTATTTTGGAGTAATGGATCAGGAAATAAAATCCCAACTTACTTTTTTCATTCAGTTTTTTCTTGAAATTGCAAAAATAAGTGAAATAAACTATTGCTGCCGAAATTTGAAGCCACTTCCAAGAAGAGCTTGAGAACAATCATATATTTTACATCGTCTTACCGTCGCACTGAAAGTAAATGAATTGTTTAAAGTTTTTCACACTGGTCATAATTAACTAGAAGCCTTGAAAATTAAATAGTAATGGAGTTTAGAAAGAAGAGAAACTGTTTCTTCAGACCACAAGCGATCAGCAGTACACAAAAACTATGGAGTGAATTTAGACCTTCGGTTTACATAGAAAGGTATTGAGAAGAAAAAAATTGGGGCTATTGAGTATAAACGGGAACTCCTTATGCAAGTAACCCATATGACCGTCATTTTCTGGTCACACCGTAAACTTTTATTTGTATGCTTGAATACATAAATTAAAACGTGGTCATTTGTATGCTCAAAATAATTCAAAATTTAATTGCACATCAGTATTATGTTAGCAATTTAAAGATGAGATTTACACAATGAACTATTTGAACTATAGCGATATTTCTATTGTGAGAAAAAATATTTTTTTGGAGATCTAATAAATGAATTCAAGTCACTTACTACATTTTATTTCGGCGCATAATCCCATTTGATGATGCACAGTTAGCATAGATTTAACAATGTAGCTATTGGCGGGAACACCGTGTTTAATTTTTGTTCATTTTTAAATCGTTAGTTAAGTTGGTCAGTCAACGGAAAGTGACTAAAAAGCTGAGTTTTCTTCAAAATTCAAGTGTTCCCTTTGCGTAAATTTGTCTACGTCTATCAGAGATTAGCTGGATTTCTCGTGTGGTGATAAGGTATGGTGAAAATAAAAATTAATTATTATAGTTTGACCAGCTAATTAGTTTAACTGTCAGTCAAAACAATGAAGTATTATCCCTCATGTACATTGTCACATTAAGTTAGGTAATTCTTCAAGGCTATGTATTGATTGGGATATTGGGAATAAATATTTCCATGTTTTAGAGTGACCCTCATCGGCTGGAGAGTCAGAATAAAGACTCGTATTTTCAGTGGATGATTTAACGCTATATTGTCTGGCTAAGCAGCTTCTGACTGATTCAAAATGCCTCCCAAAAAAACTAGTGCTCCGAGCAAAAAAACTGAGCAGAAGAAGAAAGAGAAAGTTGTAGAGGTAAGGAAAGCTGGGTTGGGGTGTACCAAAAGGTGCGCTGAGCTTCTTTCCAGTTAGGTTAGGTTTTTGAGCCACAAGCGTAGCATTTACACTCAAGTAATGCGAATAGGTCCAGTCCTAACTAGCGCACCTTTTGCTACACCCCAACCGAAAGCTGTTACCGGCGGCTAAAATGATAAAGAAATAATTTACTTATACTTTGGATTGGATATTTCGAAATTTTAAAAAGGCTTGTTGTTTAACCCTTGACTTTCTTATTTGACTTATAGGATAAAACATTTGGCTTGAAAAACAAAAAAGGAGCCAAGCAGCAGAAATTTATTCAGCAAGTTGTGAAACAAGTTCAGACCCCAAATCTTCCAAACAAAAAAACAGATGCAGAGGCCAAAAAGAAATTGGAAGAAGAGACATTAGCATTGTTTAAACCTGTAGCTGCAGCTCAAAAAGTTGAAAAAGGTATTAAAATTAAGACTGCAATACCTTCCTGTCATCAAAGCGTTCATACGTTGTTTTGTACAGTAACTAGTAAGTAACTTAATCATTATTATCTTATTCCTATCGTTATTTTTTTTAGGAATCGACCCAAAATCTGTCCTGTGCGCTTTTTTCAAGCAAGGAAATTGTGGCAAGAAAGACAAATGCAAATTCTCTCACGATCTTTCAATAGAAAGGAAAGCTGAAAAGCGCTCCTTATATTGCGATGAGAGGGTAGAAGGAGAAGATGACAAAGCTGGAGATACTATGGACCAATGGGACGAAGAGAAATTGAAAGAAGTAGTTGAAAAAAAACATGGGGAAAAGGAACGAAGCATGCCACAAACATCTATCGTAAGATGCAAACTTCCAATTAAACAATATTCTGTTAATGAGTTGTTTCCATGTACCATCTTGTTACAATTCAGAAACCTTTTTTCTGCAGATTTGCCGATATTTTTTGGGCGCTGTAGAAAAATCAAAATACGGGTGGTTTTGGGAATGTCCTAATGGAGCTGATTGTCATTACAAACATGCCCTTCCTCCTGGTTTTCAGCTCAATAAGGTATTTGGTGATGCTTACATTTACTATTTACCTTCCGTGTTCATTACTTTTTGTTGTTGTATTTTCTAAACACATTTTTGTGTCAAAACTTGAGTTTAATTAACTTTTGTTTGAATTTGCAGGATAAGAAAAAAGATGACAAGAAGGAAGATATTTCGCTGGAAGATTTAATTGAAAGAGAACGAGCATCATTAGGATCGAACTTAACTCCCGTCACATTAGACTCGTTTATTGCTTGGAAGAAAAGAAAAATTAGCGATAAAAAAGCTGCTCTTATGCAACAAGAGGAGAAGAAAAAGTCTGATTTCAAGGCTGGAAAGCATTATGGGGTATTTTATTTATATATGATTTACTAAGGATATTTGTCAAATTAGCTCTTAGATTATTATCCGATATTTTACCTGCATTTTATTTGTCTGCATTTAGCTTTCTGGACGAGATATGTTCACATTCAATCCTGAAATGGCTGCAGATGGAGATCAACTTGAAGACGGGGATTCAGCATTCGATACAAGAGAATATCAAAACTCTGAGAGCGATGATGATAATGTTAATGTAAGGCTTTGTATTTATTTGATCTGCCCTACGTTTTTGTGTCTGTCTAGCATGCAATGCTATAGTATACACGGTGTACGCAACTCAGTATTTATATGTGTACGAGCACAAACTAATGTTATCTGTTTACAGTACCGAGAAGTGGATTTTGGTGATATTGATATTGAATATCAACAAGACACGTCTGAAATGACTGCCACCAAAAAGCTAGATGCACTATCACTATCAAATGGAGG
>Ga0210040_10007904_pt1 | contig 12737 bp, 13 predicted proteins | sample CryGeyCG12114_NA_FD_185462 | JGI IMG/M metagenome (GOLD analysis project Ga0210040, IMG submission 185462) | Groundwater microbial communities from aquifer - Crystal Geyser CG19_WC_8/21/14_NA (SPAdes) (version 2) | ecosystem: Environmental > Aquatic > Deep subsurface > Groundwater | place: USA... | reverse complement strand
CCCTTCCTTCTTACTAGATGAAGAGATTTGGAAGGGCCTGAGAACAACGCCGAAGCATTTGCAGAGGTAGCTCGGGCTGGCCGCCGAACCGTGTTGAAATCTACGACGCCACTCGTCAAATTGACTACGCGCTCCTTGGCCATGCGAGCAAGCATTTCACCGTGATATGTTAAGAAGCGGTTGCCCAACATCCCATTGATCAGAACCTTCGCCGTATTTTCATTCCTGCTCATGCTGATGTTCATGTCATGCGATGACTTGCATGTGTAAAGTACATCGACTGTTCTGATTTCCAGCCGCTGCGTCCCTGTTCTCCATCGCACTCGAACGCGGTCCACTCGAGTGGGAGTCCGTTAATAATTCCGTCGAAGGTTCAGCTCGAGGGAAGGTTTCTCGAAAACCGCACATTGGGATTTAGACTTCGTGCTGATGGCAGTCGATTGTTCCAAAGGCGGAAAAGGAGAGGAACAGTCCGTGGAGGAGAAACTAACAGCGTTACTCCCGCACCATGTCCTCCAAAGCCTATCGGGACAATCCGCACACAGCGCATGTCCCGCACCCATCGTGCAGCTACAACCCCTTCGAGGACTTCCGCCCGCGCGGCGCTTAGGAAGGTTGTGAACCGAAGTAATGACGGCGTGTCGCTAAAGGTAGCCTGCAGGTGCTCTTTCAAAAACAGCTGTTTAGACTGATACTCGAGTGAGAACTGCTTCGTTTCGGTCTCAACCAGTGCAACGAGGTCCCACAATTGCGGATCGTCTTCCAATCAGTCGAGCCTCATGCGAAAGGGTCCTGGAAAACCCGCATGTATCCACTGATTTCTTCACCTTCAAATTTTTCGTTCTCGAGGGCAAGGATCCATTGAAATGGGCCTTGCGACTCACTCCCTTCTGAAACGGCCAAGACAGGCACAGCGCGAGCAGCTCTCTATCTCGAGAACTCCTCACGACATGCGAGCCTACGGAAAACGAGGAGATCTCTATCTGATATGGGTGCTGTCCTACCATTAAACGGAACATTTTTCGAACCCGCCATCAAAATCTCCTCAGGGGAGGTGAAGACGCAAGTGAGCACCTAGGTCAAGGAGAGGTCGATGCCGCCGCCGTTGGAATGGCTGATCGCGAGTTTCATGAAACAAGGGAAGAAAATCATGACCCTCAGGCTGACGCTATCTTCTCCAGCCCCACCTGCTCGTCGAGTTCCCGAATGCCGAGCTCGACCACGCGGTATGGGCCCGTGTAGCTCGAGTTGTGTCCAGTGCGCGGTCTTGAGGTCGAAAACAATGACGTCGGCAAGGTGCTGGCGGTGCTCGTTCTCTCCTCCGACAAAAGCCACTTGTCATTGACGCTGTCCGCGTGGAACTCCTCGGGGAACTCCGGCGGCGGTAAGCTCGGCTTAGCGATGTCCGGGTCCTTGGACCTCACCACGACTTCGTTCCAGTAGAATCGGTACCCCGACTTCGCGATATTTTGAACGGTGTCGGTGAGGTGCAAGCGCGAGGTTGTGGGTGCTGAAGAACACGATGTCCAGGCTTGTACATATTGGGCTCCGTAGCGATCAAGGCGCACAAAATGTCGGTGCCTGGGTTGCAAGTGGGGATGGTAATCTAGGGGAACTTCTTAGTGCTCGCCAACTCGATCACGCAAGACGTCCAAGGCCAAGTTGTCGGAGACAGCGAAGTTCATGTTATTCTTCCTGTTCTTGGCGTTGAAGAATAAGGATGGCAAGTTGAAGTCGATCGAGAGCCAGGCGGGAGATGACAAGGCGTTGGAGTGGTATGACTAAGTGAGATTGTTGCTTCATTCGCCGCTGCAGCTAGCAACCGTGGCCACTCGAACCATCACCGAAGATGCTTGTGCATCGGAGTCTCTGGTCCCGCCTTGTTCGCGATTACGGCTTTTTGATAACTGGTGTTCTTGTCGGTGCTGTCTTCAGCGATCGTTGTGCGAATTTCTCCGGCGAGCAGATTGCCTTCGCCCTCGGTCGGCTCCGTGATGTTTAGGTATTGATTTTAGCCGTCAGTGTCCAGGAACATTGCTCAGCAACCGAATTGTCCGATGGTGTTCGAAACTCCAACGTAGTGTTCGTCGATAGTGAGTTGTGACATGGTGCGTGACTGCGCCTAAGGGTTCGGTCGAGGAGATGAGGGACTCAAGGAAGATACAGAGTTCATCGTGCGTGTCGTTCAATGCGAGGGAGACAGCAGCCCAGCTCGCAAGAATGGTGTGGATGTAGTCTCTTTGGAATTCCAAAACGGTTGCATGCGCGAAGCTTGAACTAGGCAACGTTGGCCAGCGCAGGCACTCGTCGCGCGAGAGGACCGGGTCCCGCACCACCACGGACTTTCATACGTGCAACTTCGCCGCGATCTCCGTACTGAATCCTGAGATTGTTGGTCCTGGGCGCGTTACGATAGTGTACGATCAGCTCTTCGATCGAAGACGGTATAAGCAAGTCGCTCTGTTCGCCCTGGAAGGTGGTCTCTGGGAATCCGAAGAAATTACACTTCTTCGTCTGTTTGATCACGTCAGCTCGAAGTAGCTTTGCAAGGACACCGAAAGCCGGGAAGTAGCCACGAATAGGTCCGAGCTTGGATGAACATAGGCCTCTGGGCCCTAAAGTTTGCAACGTGTTCTTAATATACTACCTAAATATACTAATAATAGTTCTAGTTTAGCTAAGTTAATAGTAGCTATAAAAACTTTTTAAATTAATAAAGTAAGCTAATAACTTATAAGTATCTACTAGTTTAGTTCTTAACTTTTATAACGCTTTCTACTACTACTTATTTATTATACCTAATAAACTTAAAAAATAAGCTAACTTTATATCTCTTTTAATTATCTAACTACTTTAGTTTAATAGCTAATAAAGTATACTAGTATCTACTTTTTTATATCTTTTTTTATACTTAGTAAGCACTTTAGTATTTTTATTTTTTTTTTATTTAAAAAGTTAAGCTACTTTTTTACTTACTTAAAGTACTTAATCTCTACTTTTAGCTACTTTTTATAGCTACTACTAATTACTTTATAAAAATATTAGTATAGAGTATTAAGTTACTTATAGTTACTTATAGTTAATAGCGCTTAACTATATTATTACTATATTAATTATATAAGTATACTCTTACTATTTATATAAATCTCTATTAGTAAAATAGTTAAATTTTTAATTAAGTAAGTATTATAGCTTATAGTATTACTTTATCTTTATTTTAAATTATAGAGTAAAAAGAAAGCTATTAACTTATTTCTTTTTAAAATTTTATACTTAATAAAATAAGTAATAAGTAAAAGTAAAGTAAGACTTAATTATAGTTTTTTAAGTATCTATATTAGTTTAAAGTTAAAAAAATATATTAGTAAAGAAAATAAAAAATAAGTAAAAAGCTCTTTATAGCTACCTTAATAACTCTAATCTATATCTAAGTAAATACTTATAGTATAGTTTATTATTAGTTATTTTTTTATTAGTTATTTTTAAAGACTTATTAGCTTTTAGAGTATAGTAATTAAAGATTTTAAATATTTTTATAGTTTAATATTAATTAGTATACTAATAAGCTATTATAGCTTAAAGTTATACTAAACTTCTTACACTAAAGTATACTTAAAGTTTAGTAATAAGCTTATATAGAACTAATCTAGAGCACGCGCATTACTTACTTAGATGAACATAGGCATAGCTGATGGCCTCCGCCCTGTTCAGCGTCTTCTCAATCGACCTTTCAAGCTCCTCCCGCTTCTCTTCTCTTCCATGTCATCTTCACAAACTTCGCAAGACCTCTCTTCGACTTTCCCGCGCGGCCTCACAATGTAATCGACCGTCTCTTCTCCGCTCGATGTGTCCTTGACCATGAGTGCAAGCGTCTGGTTCTTGGCATGAGAGCGGTTTTCGATGTCAGTAGTGGTCTACTAGTCCTCGCTGCTGTTAGGAGGCTCACGAGACTTCGAGAGAGGCTGAAAAGTGTTCGAGAGCGGAAAGGAAGGCGAGATGATCTACCAGGTCAACCAGCTGCTGACTGGCACCAGAGGTATGTATCCGTAGGAAGGCCTGCTGCGAATGGTCTTGAACCTCTCAAAATGGAAGATATTGGCAGCTCACGTTCGATATAGATGTCGGCTCGGCCAGTGAAGGGTTCAACATACTAGTGATGGATAGTTTTGAGAGCTTCCACGGCGTGGAATGCCAGATGTTCTCGGGGTGATACGAGACTCGCTGGTGTAGGTGATGAAGGGTTTAGGGCGCCGCAACAGAGGGTTAAGATTGTGGTTTAACTCTCGTCGAAGCTTTGCTTCGAGGGATGCATTCGCCGAACTGACTGTGCGCGAACTCGACGTCTTAGCATCGTTGTAACAAGTGGGCGCCTTCACCTTGAATGCCTTTGCGGCAGCGTTTGACTGCACCGCGATCTTCTTTCAGGGTCCAACTTCTTCGAGCTGGAGGTCGAGTGCTGCTTGGCTCCTTGCGTTTCGCTGCCGGCGCCTGTATCAATTGTGCCTCAAGGCTGGCCATGGTAGACCTCTGTGCTGGGACTGAGGGCTGTTTCTGAACGAATATCGAAACACACCCAAAGGATAGAATCGATCTGGTGCTCATCCATAGCATCACGCTTCTGCCAGCAGCTCACGTTCCGCACCAGGTTTCAAGATTGCGCGGGGACTGCTTCGATTGTGCTGCGCTCCATCACCAACCCCCCAATACACGATCGCCCCCGCGACCGATCTAGGCATCGTCTGGTGTGCAACCATCGGTTGAAGCTATCGACTCTGTGTGAGCCTCGTCGTCTGATGCTTCGAGCATGCTTCGAGCATGCTGTCGCCGAGGAACACAAAGGTGCTGTCATCCAGAGCGCTACCAGACTCTTCTGGCATCGCCCGCCAGGACGCCATAATTTGCTGCTGCTGCTGCTGTTGACTTTGCGTCGCCGGGTGAAGTGACAACATTACTGCAATAGGTAATGTGGTCCGAGGAGAAGGGCACAAGCTTGGGGTTGTATGCGGCGCTTTTTCTTCTCCGCGCCTAAGGCTTGTGTCAATGTCTGCACTAGCTGCACACTCCAAAGTCTCCACCCTCACACGATGCGAGGTCGATGTTATCTGGGTCGTGACCTGAATCTGTGTTTGTGCCTTGGGCAGCCAGTGGTGGGTCTTCGACGCCATCATCTTTCTTCACGTTGACTCTTGGCTCCAAAGCTGCCCATGAACGTCGGTTGAGGGTCACGCACTGTCTTGCGTGGCTTGCCGCATCTTTGTAGCTACCAGTGACGGCGGAAAGGAGCGAAGAAACATAAGCCGCGTCGGCTACAATTCGAAGGGAGAATGGGGCTTCCGGTTGCTCGCCAGGGATAGTAGCTCTCGTGCGAAGTTTGACCTTCGACTTTGCAGCTCAAAGTAGCGTCGTGTAGACCTGCGGCCTACCACCGTCGATGGTGACGTACGAGGCAGACGGCTTGGAGTAGTGCTCAAGCACGACTGAAGAAGGCCGTGAAGCTTTGCTGCAGGAATGTGAGCTCCAAGCTCCTTCAACGACAGTTTGAACTTCGTTGTATAGCTGGGGAAGAAGATCTTAACGACTATGGGGACGATGGGCGTATCCAGCGTTGCGGACACGCTGATAGACGCCATGGTGAGCAAGTGAGGCTGACACATTTGATTAGGTGAAGTGATGAGGGAGAGAATAGCCACTGCAAGCTCGTCGCCGCAGAGACAAACGAACAGCAATGTTGCAGCTAAATTAGAGTTGAAGTCGGCAGTTGATGGAGATGGTGTACTGCGCAGCCTCGAGAACCTCAGGGTCTTCGTCGCCGCCGTCGTCGTCGGACACGCCCATTGTCTCGCCTAGTTCTTGTGAGCTGAGGGCGCTTGGGACGAAGGTGAAAAGGGTTCGTAGATGTGGTCCAAATTTACGCTGTGGACAGTGCCATGGAGCCAAAAATGGTGATGTAAAGCTTCCGCTTTGTGCGTGTCATTGAGCTCTTCTTTCTCCAATGCTCTTCCTAGCCTTGCCGGGTTGGCCTTGCTCGCCAGGCTTGTGTTGGAGCATGCTTATCGTCGTATCCTCCTGCATGGCGCCGCTCGCGATGTCGCGAGGGAGACCGTGTGGACCTGTGAGCAGCCCTCGGTTGCGGCGGCGGAACATCCTAATTCATGCCGATGTGAACTCGTGCAGGCGAAGAGGAAGACTCGGAAATCTCGTCGCGTTTGTTCTCTGAGAAAGAATACCCGTTACACGCGAAACTAGAGCTAGCTTACTACGCGATTGCTGCCGAGCTGAGCATCAAGTTCATTGGAGAGGCATGTTGCGTGGATTTGCTGAGAGAATTTGGGATCTCATGGGGCTCTGCACACTCAAATGCAGACGACAGAAGCCTCCATCGAACGGGAAGCCTGCCGATCTACTACAATTCTTCGACCTGAAGAGAGGCGTAACGTCAAAAGCTGTCCGCCTGTTTGACTGGGTGGAGAAGGGCGCGGGAGGACGCAATTAAGAAAGGCGATCTTAAAGCGAAGGCCGCCGGCAGGATTAGGACGCTGGTTGCTGAGTTGTTGATTAGGATCATGATCGCGAGGACGCTTGAGACAGCGTCGGACATCATCTCGTGCTGCGACACTAGTATGTCTGGCAAGTGGGTTGTGCTGTGCATGGGGAACACCTCGGTCGTCGAGAAGAGCGACGTCGTCTCGATGATAAATAAGTGGTCGACGCACTGCGAGTTCAACATGCCGACCTTCCACCTTTTCAGCTCCGTCAAGGTGGTCGTCATTTCGGTTTCGAGCGGGGTTTGATTAGGCCCATGAGATTGACGATCGTCGGGCCCAAGTTCAAGTTCGAGGGCCCGCACGTCGACACAATGTGCGTCTACCACTCGGACACGATGAAGTACTTGAACAAGTTATTCCCGTCCTGTGCCCTGGAATCGAACCACATGGCGTCGGTCTTGACGATGATGAGGTTAACTGCCTGAACTGTGTGCACGAATGCCGACAAATGCAAACTGCTGGCAGACCATCGATTTTGCTGGGCGATTTGACAACAAGATCAAAATCCAATGGATCAGACGCTTCTTCCCGCGCCTCCAAGTCAAAGATATTGTAGTTGTCTGCCACGCGGCGGTATATACAGGTTGCTTCCACGGTTTTGTCCTGCTCGGCGTCCAAACCTCAATCGCGTGGTCCGCGACGCCACGCTCAGCAGCCAAGTTTTTCTTGCGCTACGCCTTTTCTGCGCGAGCTTGCTTGAGTAGGAGCCCTTGCCTTCAAGTCTCTAGAAAGTCCAAAGATCTTGTGTGCTCCTGGTATGTCTTTATGGGCAGGCACAAGCGGCAACACAACCGAAGCGACGAAAACGTTGGAGAAGCGCATGTACTTGCTAAACAATCACAGCGGCCACCAAATCGTCTGCTTGACCAGCCCGTCTTTCGTCGTGCTGAAGATTGATACCACGGGAAGTGAAAGGAGCCATTTTTCCAAGTCTTGCCCGATTTGGGAGACACCAGGATATACTTCCACGTCTTCAAGGTCTCCGTACAGTGTTTCAGGAGCAGCGGCGATGCCTGAGTCTGCTTCACTCCACAATGGCACTCTTCCCACGAGCAGCTGGTGAACAACTTGAAGTGTGTCACGCTGTCAATTGCGAAGCATATTGCCTTGCGGCCGTTGGCGTCGCAGGGCCTGAAGGCGCGTTTGTTGCGGCGGGCTTTGCGGCGGGCTTTACGGCGGAGTTGTTCGCATGCGGCGTCTTGGACCCAATCGATTGTTGTGAAATCTTCATATAATGGTAACAAGGCGTCAAGGGCCTTGGTCTCAGGGTTCTTATCGTCTTTAGCATCGCTATAATCTACGGTGTCCTTGTCAATTGCCTCCAAACCACGACCACGCTCCTCGACCGATACCGTCACAACAGCGAGATCTGAACATGCTACTCCAGCCTCTATCAGCTCGGCCTCATCAATAACAATGGATGGCTCCGTACACCTGAGCAAGCTGTTCGCCTGGTCAAGCTTCCGCAAGCTGAACATGAAATCGGCATGAACCGATTACACATGAATGCACTCAACCAGATTTGCCTTTGTATCGCCGTTCTGGATCTGACCGGACCCGACCGAGTTATGATCGAGTTTACCATTCCTTGCGGACTACGAAGGCGAGATGCGAGGTAAACACGCCTCCGCCAATTTTTTGGGCCAAATTTCTGGCTCTTTCAGAAGACATTAGCCAGATCATGTACACATAATCCAAGCAGCATCGATCGCGAATTTCATTCTCCTTCCTCCGCGAAGCCGTCCTCGTACCCTGTAGGTGCGGCATCGTCCTCCGTAACCGTACTCCGAATTCCTGTGCGACGGGCGACCTCACCGCAAGGGAAGACTGCGCGAACATCGACGGTGGGTAGCTAACAAGGTACGACCAGTCCAGGCTTCAAGATGACTGTCTGAGCTGGCAATTGAGCTAGTACGCTGTTAGGTATACTCACTCCTGAGTGTTGCGTTCGTGTTTGCGTGGTGCGCGCATTGTTGATGTTCAGCTGATCTTTTGTCACACATGTCGTGAAGGAGACCAGCATCTTGCAGCTTCTCAGCCTCACGTTGCTTGACCATTTCCGTCAACGCGCGGATCTGTAGCTGTGATCCATCTGGTGCATCGCCTACGCCTCACAGATCTGCAGGTCCAATCGACAAGCGGTACTCGAAGCAAGGCCAACTGAGTCTGCGTCCTGAAGAACTTCGCAAAACTTTCAAGACCTGAATTGTACAACGACTGGAATGAGAGGCCGATCATCGTGGTTCCTCCGCTTTCGGCTATTGGGAAGCAAAAGGGCAGCCACAACGTTGACTTCCGCAATATGATCATCGTTATGACCTCGAACCTTAGTGCAGACATTATTGTTAGAGATGATATTCTTCATAACACAGCCGTAACTTGCGCCTTCGCGATGTCGGAGATGGACGCGCACAATCTGCCATACAATCAAAGATGCAACCAAGTACAAGTTCGCGCCAATGAGGATGGACATCAACGAAGTTCACACGCCATTTCTGTGCGATGCAAGGGCCCCTTCGAGATGTGCTCCGTTTGGCCTCAGGAACATGACCGCTGCTACGAATATGCCGAGGACGCTCATGAAGTCGACGACTAAACTCAACACGGCCATCATTCTCGTGGCGAAGATGAAGGTGATGAAAGAGGCGAGACGCTGCGATATCTAGGATATCGCGTCGATAAACTAGTTCCTCAACACAGTTGGAAGCAAGATAGGATCAGGGAGAGAGTGTAGGCTTACTACATTAGCTTAAACTAGTCCTCGCCTCTAGGCCCTAAAGTTTGCAACGTGTTCTTAATATACTACTTAAATATACTAATAATAGTTCTAGTATAGCTAAGTTAATAGTAGTTATAAGAATTTTTTAAATTAATATAAGCTAATAACTTATAAGTATCTACTAGTTTAGTCTTTAACTTTTATAATACTTTTTACTACTACTTATTTTTTATAATAGCTATTATACTTAATAAACTTAGAAAATAAGCTAATTTTATATTTTTTTTAATTATTTAACTACTTTAGTTTAATAGCTAATAAAGTATACTAGTATTTACTTCTCTATATCTTTTTTTATACTTAGTAAATACTTTAGTATTTTTATCTTTTTTTTATTTAAAAAGTTAAGCTACTTTTTTACTTACTTAAAGTACTAAACTTTTACTTTTAGTTACTTTTTATAACTACTACTAGTTACTTTATAAAGATATTAATATAAAGTATTAAGTTACTTATAATTACTTATAATTAATAGTACTTAGCTATATTACTACTATATTAATTATATAAGTATACTTTTACTATTTATATAAATTTTTATTAGTAAAATAGTTAAATCTTTAATTAAGTAAGTACTATAGCTTATAATATTACTTTATTTTTATTTTAAATTATAAAGTAAAAAAGAAGCTATTAATTTATTTTTTCTTAAAGTTTTATACTTAATAAAATAAGTAATAAGTAGAAGTAAAGTAAGACTTAATTATAGTTTTTTAAGTATCTATATTAGTTTAAAATTAAAAAAATATATTAGTAAAAAAAATAAAAGATAAGTAAAAAGCTTTTTATAGCTACTTTAATAACTCTAATTTATACTTAAGTAAATACTTATAGTATAGTTTATTATTAGTTATTTTTTTATTAGTTATTTTTAAAGACTTATTAGCTTTTAGAGTATAGTAATTAAAGATTTTAAATATTTTTATAGTTTAATATTAACTAGTATACTAATAAGCTATTATAGCTTAAAGTTATACTAAACTTCTTATACTAAAGTATATTTAAAGTTTAGTAATAAGCTTATATAGAACTAATCTAGAGTACGCGCGTTACTTAAACTAGTCCTTAAATGTTAAGCTTAGGCGCAGACGAAGGTGCCTGAAGATCCTCGCAGAACATCGCGCCCAGATACACCTCAGCTCTCTCCAACAACTCCATCCAAATATAACGTTTCGATCGTGCGGGGGTTAAAGAAATGAATATTGGCGAACAAGAGCGCGAGGCGTTGACGATAGAGACCCAACGGTTGCGGGACGAGCTCGCCGCAGCGCTAACATATTCATGCTGCGACACTTGGGCTCCGCCGAGCTTGAAGTACGAGTCGTTTTCGGCATATCAGCCCTGTGCGCTCGCACGCACGCGACTCCATTATCATCTCAATACCCTTTTCTCTCCTTGCAGTCTTTGTGCCATTGTGTTGCGCTTCTGACTCCCCTTTGCAAACTCTTTCCTTCCCAAACCACACATGTTTTCTTCTTCAACCCACCACCTCCCACGAATCAATGAAAAAGCACGTAGCGTTTCGAGCTACGCTGTAGGCTTTCTGACCCAGGGCGTTTAGCACTTCCGCTGGTAAGATCGGGATCGACGATGCGCGAGGAAAGGGGAGTGGATCATTAGTTCCTTTGACGATGAATGACTGTTTTACAGCTAGAGGGGATATAGGTAAGAGCGTACGTTGGTAATAAGATACTTATTCCAGATCACGCATCCTGCAGTGCAGCCGAAAGAGTAGTTCGTTCGATCTTCTTACGTGAGTGAAAAGCACTCTTTCGAACGTTATAAGCCATCACTCACTCCGCAAAGGTCTTCTTTAAGACCGAACTCGTCGTCAAACACCCACCTACCCTACATAACTCAAAGATACTACTCACATACTCGTCGCCCCATTCAAGCTCATCGCGCACTCCTACACAACCGCATCCTTTACCTAATACCGCCCCCGAGGATCCATCCAGCTGAGCCGATGGCGCTAAACCCAGCGTCCTCATCTTCCCAGTTCCCAGTTCCCAGTTCCAATATCCCCGCCGTCGCGCCATCTTTCGCAAGATACGCCTTCCCAGCTTTCTTACAGTACTTTATCAACATAACAGGAACCAACAGTCCGTAAGGCATGACTTTCTCAATGCTTGCGCACCGCATCGCCAGCGCTTGCTTAGCGAAACGTCCTTTGCTGAAAAGAGAGACAAGTTTGCTTTTGGAAGCGCTTCGAGTGTCTGGGAGTGAATAACGAGAGTGCCAAAGCGACGACAACCTAATCTGTCAGTGATAGTTAAGCAGACTGGCGCTTACACCACTTTGGACCCGAAGGCAAAGGACATGACGACGCCGACGAGCGTTTGAGTAAAAGGAAAGGATTGTAAGGTTGCGCAGGAAGCGATGCTGGTGCCTATCGAATTTCTGGAACGATTAACCAACTTCTAGGACTGCGTGGTGCAAAAAGAAAAACCGCAAGACTGTCGCTGCCGTGATGGATGCGTCTTCCGCTAACCATGTCGTGGCGGGACGGGCGAGGGCGCTCGAATGGCGCTCGCTTCAGAGATGAGACATCTCCCCCATGACCGACGCTGCGCAGCGCAGCTAAATATCTGCCCGTCTGTACGCGTCACCACTTGTCCTGCAGGCTCCGTTCCCCTTGCCCTTCCCCATTCCCTCCCATTCCCCTGAGGACCGATCTGGTATGACGCCGCTCGCCTGGCTGGTTGCGTCTCCCAAGCGAAGTCGAATGGAAGCCTCCAACACCAGGCCCACCGATGGTTCAGCAAAGAAGACCGCACGACTCGACTCGCCGTCCGCCGTCCCGAAATCTCCTGTAAGCCGCAAACACCACGTGCAGTTAGATCCCGGTATCCGCCTCGATAGAGTCCAAGATGCCCCTGTCATCGCCGGCCGGATCAACGGCCCCTCTTCCTTGTCGTCTCTGTCATCATCGCTGTCATCGCCGCGCTCAGCTGCCTCACCCGTTGCAAACCGCTGCCTTGCCGAGTTTTTGTCGGGCGTCAATAAGGAGGAAAATGGTGCGGGTAGTAGTAAGGAACCCATCGACCGTCTGCAGATACGTCCCGTGTCATCTTGAGCCTCTGCGTTCTGCTGCCTCGAAGGCGGCGGCGGCATCATCTGGTCGACTTTCTGCCGTTGAATTGTGTTGTCCAGCAGCATGTCTTTTTTGACAGCAGAGTCGTTCGGTCGGGGCAGCGTCAGGTTGTTCACGTCGGTCTCAAGTTTCCGACTCCGATTGGCGTCGATAATGTGATTCGGGTCACCAAGTGCTGGGATGACGGTTTTCGCGTTTATGCCGAGACGGCCGAAGAGACTGGGTTCCTGCAAATCGCTTCTGGTTCGTTCTGGGGGTGGATGCGAAGCCACCCGCTTTATCTTGCGTTTCAATTAGGGTAGACTCGCCGCTTCTCTCT
>Ga0210040_10007903_pt1 | contig 12738 bp, 6 predicted proteins | sample CryGeyCG12114_NA_FD_185462 | JGI IMG/M metagenome (GOLD analysis project Ga0210040, IMG submission 185462) | Groundwater microbial communities from aquifer - Crystal Geyser CG19_WC_8/21/14_NA (SPAdes) (version 2) | ecosystem: Environmental > Aquatic > Deep subsurface > Groundwater | place: USA... | reverse complement strand
AAAGACTAGCTGATGAGACTGCCGAAAAACGATAAAAAACCCTAATTATTATTACTGGTTTTTTGTATATTAACATAAATAATTCCTAACCCGGCTTCGTCGTAATACCCTCTTGCTGAGGTTTATTATGTATATACACTATACACTTTTACTGTTAATTGCTTCTTCCAACTCACAGCTCGTTCAACTTTCCACTTGATTATTTCTCCCGTTTAATTACTTTTGGTTTCAATAAGAATTCGGTAGACTCCTCCAAATTGCATTTTGCTCAAATTGCCTTAAAACCTATCTTAAACACCTTGTATTGCTGAAAAGCGGTTAAAAAAATCAGCAATGTTTGCGGCCGATTCTTGTGATTCAAATTTATATAAAGCATATCTATAGATTTGATTCTATAGGGAAATCATTAAGAAGCGCGAATATTTTTACATATGATTTCGTTGGTGAGTGAATTTGCTTTGTGAGGACTTTTAGCGTCCCTAATATTTGCAGAGTTAGCAGCTGCTTACAGTGTGTACACGCAGATGAATGGTAAAACTGGAATGGGATTGAGTTGAGGAGTGAGAGAAATAAATGAAGTGTAGACTAAATGAACGAACTAACTAAACAGAATTTCCACATGGATAATAATTGGCTAAATCGGTCCCCATCTAATTATTATGGAAATCCACAAATGGTGCCCACAAAATGAGCCTCAGTCAGTCAGTTAGGTACATACTTACTTACACAGTTAGTCAGTTAGTTAGTTTGTTAGTTTCTACGGTTCATTGCCTTTCATTTGCCACTTGTAGCTTATTCTACATTTTCTCTTGGCTCAGCTCCAAATGCTCTCCAAATTAGTGCCAAAAAAAAACGTATGACGCCAGCAATAAACTCAATGTGCTTTTCATTTTCTCGCAACCAAATGAAATATTGTCGGATAAACATATTTTTACCTACATAGTGCAAAAACGCTATTTCCAAAGTTACTGATAGGCTCACAAAAACTGACACAGTAACCAACCAACGTATAAAACGGCTCAAAGCTACAAAATTGGGTTAAAAGTTTCGTCGAAATGACGTTAAAGCGGAAAAGGCCCAAAAAAATATTTGTTTAGGAGTCTGAAGCAGTTTGTTTCATTTCGAACTTTTTGGACACAAAATGAGAGGTGCTTTGGACTTCAAATCTATTTTGTTACTAAATGCTATAGTTAGTAGGACGCGGAGTGTTCAATGGGTTTTTATCCCATCATTAGGAACAGCTTTCACTTTCCCCCTAAATTACAGTCTCCGCTAAAACAAAGTAATGAAGAAATTGATTGGTGTACATAAGAGAGTCTCTCTTACTTGTTTGCAATCAAAGTGGTGGAGCAACGAACGTTTTTTCTTCTCGTCCTGTTACAAAAAAACATTGATTATAGTCTCCCTAATCAGACGGGAGTTATTAGTAACAGGAAATTATTAGTAACGGAGAAAATTACTTATGTGGGACTATAATTGACAGTAGAATATAGTCCGGTAGATGGTTTTAGTTAGTTAACAATAATGGGAGAAGAACAAGCTCAATTATTTGCAAATGGCAGATGGACTATGGTGGGTTGGATAAAAATTCTTCGCCCTTGAGACGATCACTTGAGATAGACTTGAAGAGGGAGCTTTTCCAATTTCGCCAATGTTTATAATGGACCCATTATTTCAAGAGGTCTTATCCTCAGCTAGTAATGACAACAATATTGCCTACACACCACTTGTGTTTGGAACTATTATGAAAGCTAACGGCATTTTCTGTGTGTGGATCCATTTGTTGCCCACGAGGGTTATTGCTACAAAGGTCGGTCTGCTGCATTTACTATGGTATGTTGTGTTTAAAAAAAATCAAAGTCTAATGGTTTAGTAGACTCCATAAGGACTAAAAATTCCACTATATGGTTGATGTAAAGAAGGCAAATAGTAAGTCAAGTAAGTCAACGTTTACATTTTAAAAAGCCAAATAATGTCAAGATTAAGAATATTGAAACTTAAAACTTGAATATTTCCAGGATAGGCAAATGAAATAGGTGAATGAAATCTATCTCAAGGCTATAATTTCTGTCAGGCTTTTAGGCTTTTGACCTCCGTCCCAGAATTTTTTTTCAATCGAATCTGTCTTTTATACTAATTCGCCATAAAAATAAGTTAAAACAATTCCCTTGATGTTCAAAAGTGCTCCCTCAATCCATGAACGAGGTCTCTACTTTTTGTGTCTTCTTTGCTCCAAAGAATTGACTCTGATTTTTTGCCAGCTTGTTACAATCATTTTATCCGATTGTTTCTATTGATGAAACGCCAAGCTCGTACAAATGAAGCAATTAAAGGATCTAAAAGGTGAAAGAAATGTTCCCTGGAGCATACAAAATAATTTTCCATGATGACGTGATTGAAGGAGTGAAATTTTCTTAATTGTGATAATCATTTTCACTCTCCTCCCTACCTGGCTGGCTCAATGGTTCATTTAAACTGACTGCGTGTACGAAGAAGCTGAATAATACATGAAACTTTGCTTCCCTTTTAAATGTCATCCTCTGCATTATAATGAAACTTTATTGTTGAATCTAACAAAACAGATTCAGCATCTAGCACGCTATTCTAACTGGCACGCTAGCTGATTAAATCCTTTAGAATTTTTCTCAACCCTTCTAGATACTAAAAGTAATGCATTTTGGGCACAAAAATTGAAACTAACAAACCTTCTTTTGTGCACAAGGAACTTTGGGAGTGAGCATTGTTTTAGTAAAGGAGAGAGAAAATTTCGGCGCATAGCCTTACGTGGGGACAAAAGAGAAGGGGAAAGGGATTTACAAAAGGAGTCAGTCAGTCAGTCCATTCATTCACCTACTGCTGGTTTTCTCAAGTGACGCCCAAGCATTACAATTAGTGGTGGAAAAAGTAGTAGCAATTCTTCACAAAAGCTTAAATTCTCATTGAGACCGCAAATACTGGCTTATAGCAGTTTTGGGTCCACCGGATTTCGTTTTAATTATGAGTTGATCAACACCGTGTCTGAATTTTGTTTCTATTTTTCTTTTTTTTTTCTATAAAACCCACACATAGTCAATAGAATTCAGAATAATATCCCATGTTATGATGTTTAGGTGTTAAAATGGCGTTAATTTGTGTTCATAACGGTAAGTAGTCGGTCTCCGCTTAAGTTATCAATAAAAATGATTGCAAAGATAATAATACGAGTGAGTGAGAAATGACAAAAGAGAGAAAGTAATGGTTGCCAAGAAGAAATGACAGAGACGTGAGTATTTTGTATGGCCACTTTTTCCTTCTTGTGTACACACTGGGTGAACCAAAAAGGAGAACAATTGCGTTTAATTTGTGAAAAAGGAGAGAAAGTAAGTTTTTGTGAGGAGCGTGTCGGGGTGTGCATTTCTTTTCTTTTCGTGTGGCCCTCATTTTTCAAATATTGCCACTTCCTTCTCCCTGCTCCTGTATACAGCCAGTTCATCTAATAATCATAACCGTAATGGCTCCCTCAATCCTTTCACACTAGTCAGTTAGTTAGTTGAAGGTCTTTTTACTGCTCATCTCATATTCCCTTGTGTATGCGCTATTTTTTACTTTTCCACCTTTCACCACTAAAAAAGTTACAAAAATCATGTGGAACTATAGGATAATATTTTGTATCAGTTTTGTAATCGTTACACTAAAAGTGAAGTCAGAGCAATGTTTTGCTTCAATAAGATAAAGTGAAAAAACTTGTATCGACTAACCACGTGAAACGCCTCAAAATCCATACTTTTATTTTTTAAAGTATCCGATTTTTTCTCTTTACATTTTAAAATAAAAAGCTCGGCAAGGCCTGAAAAATTTGAACTCTCTCAAATCTGACCCGTGGAAAATTTTTAGTTTTCAAATTATAAACCAACTCGCCAAGGCAAACTTTAATATTTGCTCTGGTAGGAAGACAATTTGGAGATTAGACAACAAATAGAGACTGAAATAAAAGGGAAAACAGATAACAGTAACACTAACACTTGGCTCTCTTTTCACTTTGATGAGAGCAATTGTGTTTTCATGAATCCCTGTCTATGGCTATATCTACCCAGTCCATGGCAGTCACTGGAGCGGACCCATGCACACTCCAGTTGTGTGCACCGATTTCCACTCCCTTCTTTATTCTCCACTTTCCTTCGTGCACTAGTCAAACATATTGTACACACAAGGAGCTTCATAAAATTTACACCATCATGAATTTTTAGTCACCACTCAATCGGTCTTTCCAATCTGACCTCTGCACTATGGCAAAAAAAAACTGTTAACCTGGATTGACATAAATTGTTAAAATTGCCTATATTATCTGGTTTTTAAAAGAAAAATGGGCTTGCTTTGTGTGCCCACTTGGTGCAACTAACTATATTAAATAGAAAATAAAAGCAGTTCAGTAAGATGGCCAGCCAAAGAAAGCCATAAATCAAGACATAGCATGATCCAAAACAATAGTAATATGAACCAGACAAGGGGTGTAAACAATTACAGTGAATCACTGGTAAAATAATTTGGGGAGAAGGAATGGAAGCAATAAAAGAAGATTGTTTAATTTTTAATGAGCATGTAGCCAGTAGTAAGTTGCTAATGGGCTGTCATGTCACTAGACTCTTCATTTCTTATATATATACCAACCACTGGCATCTTTATTTGTCTTGGCTGTGTAATGGGCTAGCCGCATTGCTTGCTTGTTCACCTGCCCACCCATACACTGTGTCACTGTGTGTGTTTCAATTAAGTTGCCCACTACTACAACAATGACTTACCATTGACAATAATTATTTCCTGCGTGAAAGTACAGCCCATTGAGCAACTCACAGACCATTACTAAATCTCGTTTAACCTTATATTGCACCTTGTATTGCAAAATGGGAAATCGACAAACATGTTTTGTATTTTCTACTTTTTGAAATTTTCACAATTGTTAGTTGTAGTCAGTCAGAGATACAGAATAGTGACTAATTTGAGTTTGTGTATAGTTAGTGACACCCCAGCAGTGGTTGCCAATTACAAGACTTTGGATATGGACTGGAGTTGCACTTTGGTAATATAGTGGATAATGGTCCCACTGGTATTCTGACTTGAGGAGGGAAAACAATAAAAAGAGCAATAAGAAAGGGCAAGAGACTAATAAATTAGTTGACTGTCACATCCTGAGGTGCTGATCTTCCCACCAACCACATTGAATATTTTATTTACATCATTTACACTCCACTACAAATATAGTTCCAACAGAGATCGCTTTTTTAATTCAATTAGTTTTTTTACAAATCATCAACTTCCTAAAGGTCCCAAATTGAAATTTTATATTTTTATGAAAAGTCTACACCTATAGATATTTCAATAATCAGATGAGATAAAAAACGATGAAACCCTTACCTAAAATTGAGCCCCTTTTGATAGGGATGGGAAACTTTGAACCCTCGTGACGCACCAAACCTTACGATGAATATCTGCAATAAAAATATGCGGGCAAAATGAGATGGGAGCTGACTGAGAGCTCGTTTTTGGTGGAAAAGTGTGAGATCCGACGTATGTATACAAAAGTACATGTAAGGAAGGATGGAGTGAAAGGCAGGGCAGGGGGGATAAGAAAAGGACTTGCTGTTTTATGAGGCCACCTGTTATGCCCTATTGCTCTCCCAAGAATAATAAGACTGTCCTGAGAACAGAGTTCCCAATAATTGCTCTTTCTCTTCCACTCTCTTCTTTTCATTTTATAATGAACACGCCATTCTATCCAAGTTAGTTGGATACACAGCCACAATGGTCTGCAGTATTCCATTTTTATCGATTCACCTGCCACCCAACCTATCTACAAGAACTCTTATTTGTTTTCCCTAATGGGCTCATGTAAGAATATTCAGGTGAATAACCAAGAGAGAATCCATTCGTTCCGTACGACCACTTATTTAAATTAAAGTTGGGGAAACTTGCGATTAGTTGGACACTCAATTAAGAAACAGTATAGTTTTATATGGAGCCGAACTAACTAAGTGAATAAACTTGTTGATTTTTGTAATCAGCAAAATGGATTGAGAATGCAAACTTGACTGAAAACGTAATAGCTCCCTCAAGCATACAAAAAAGCAATTTCCGGGCCACCATAGCTGTCTGCGAAAACAATATTACATCCAAGACTCCACTGGCAAGAATAAAATCAACTATTAATTCCCACAATATGCTTTTACATGAAAAAATCTGTAGAAACAAATCTTAAGTGAGTCAGTAAGTAGACGGACGAACGGAGTTGTCACGTTCTCCACAAATGTACTACAAACTTCATAAAACATGTGTTAATGCCCTAAAACCCTTTTAAATTATGACTTGAACACACTTGAGATTCCTACCAACTAATGGTTTTGAAAGCGTGGAAATTTCTAACTAATTTCTAACTGTACCTATTTGGATTCAAGTATTTACATTGTTGACGGAAATTTTGGGTGCATATTTGGGATACAGTACATTTTTTTGGCTTGTTTACCAGCCACTTGTACTAACTATCTAACTTTGGCGTTAATTTTTTCATGAAACCATATGTATGCATGTTGGCGAGTAAAAAACAGGACATCATTTATTTACAGAAACGGAAAGCTCCCACATTTGAAATGCAAGAATTTTTGTGTGTACTCAAGAAATCCTCTGGGGAATGTTTTTTCCTCCTGTCCCTGTCACATGACAAATGCAACCGAGTTTATACCATAGTTTCACTTGGTTATTTAGTAGCACCGTACATGCAAATTTTACTTGTCAGTTTAGTTTCAGCTCAAAACTGAATTTGCGGCCTTCAGCACGCACTGTGTATATAAATTCGAATCTGAGATAGAAAATATGAATCAAATTTGTTTAAATAAAATTCAAAATAGAATGCATATTAGTATGTTCCATATTAGCATTAGATATCAATGCTATTTACGTTACGCCATCACAGCACGGAAAATGTAGTTTTCGCACAAATTCACTCAAACCGCAGTCTGTACATGGCGTCAAAATATAACACTGTGAGTAAACATGATGAGTAAAAGGAAAATTCCCCGTTCACAGTTAGTTACTTTTAAAGTTGTTACTTGTATGTTCCGAGATCATAAATGTAGCCTCCCTTCTCTTAGCAAAAAAAAAATGTACAGATCTAACGAAACTACGACCACTATTATTATGCAATATGAATGAGGGAATGGACTTGGGCACGTGAGTAGGATTCCCAATTTTTCCATGCATGCAATAGTAATAACAATCTTGACTGACTGACTGTTGCATGTTTATATGAAATAAGGAATTGTGTCCATTGATTTGACGGAATTACACAAAATTCTAGTTCCATGTAGTTTGAAACTGAACTAACTATGCAGACATGTATGCTTTTGTGGGCTGGTTAGAATTAGAATTAGAAAAATCGATTTCCTCGTCCTCCACAAATCAGAGGAGATAATAATATGAATGGAAACTAACATTTGGGGATAAGATAACTAACTGGATTAGGCACCAGTTGCGTCTCAAATTCATGAATTGCATCTTTCATTTCAATTTCTCACACTTTATGAAAAGAGGATTTATGAACAATGTTGACACTGTATGGAGTGGATTACACATTTTCCTTCTCACTTGCTTTGCACAAGATATTTGGATTTCACCCAACAGAACTTGTGTGTCTACACACATGTTGTGTGTAGTTTGGTAAGTTAGTAGCCAATTTTTTGGGTCTTTTTCTCAGATTTTTTGCCATCCATATTATATTCCCAATTGCTACTACAGGGATAGTGTGTGATGTGATAACAAGTTTTGAAAGAAAAAAACATGCATATGGAGATTTGGATTTACGGCGGCACGGTGAGCCATACATAAACAAATGGATTTCTTTGGAGTGGAAGCAGAAAAATTTGTTAACTCTGTGTTCTGTCTGTTTCTCACTGTTTACTCTATTAGGAGTGAAAAAATGTGGAAACGATATGCTATACAAACAATGTACATTGGTGAACTCCGCACTTTGAAAAATGTAAACTTTTGGCAACTTTGGTTGCATGCACTACAATGTTAGTTAGTCAGTTAGTAAGTTGGGGAAAAGTATATTTTTGATTTTGTGTGTGCTAGAAACTTGGGATATCCAATATTGTGATTTTAGATCGTAGAAAAACAATATCCTATTTTTATGAGTATTGCTCAGTGAATAATAATAATAGCAAGAATACATGCTATGAAGAAAAGTTGCAACTTGAGTTACTCTACTGTGCAGTCCATGTTTGATATGCAAAGAGAATTCTAATAATCTTGTTTGAAATTCCAGAGAGATCCCATTGTGTAATCTCCATACAAATAGTTTGGCCCATAAATCTCATTTAGAGTTTAGTTTATACCAATAACAATAATATATAGTAGTTATTATAATAGTACTACCAAGTCGTCTTTGCATTGATCTCATATACAAGTTCATTCAGGAAACAATGGGAATGGGAAAACTATTCAAAAATTTGGCTATTCTAGTAAATCCCTACAAAATTCCTTCATTTATCATCCGGGGTGGTGGAGTGCTAGTCTACTCAGCAAGTTTAATTAACTAGATAATCAAGTCTGCACACAAATTTCACAACATTATGAACGAAAAACAGTTATCTGGAATATAACTTAAATCCCTTTTGGCCATAGAGGTCGGACTGCACTGTCATTCAAAAGATACTGAAAAAAAATATGAAAATCTACTGGAATCGGATTGTCAAAGCTTGTTTAAAAAAAGTGCTACAACATAACTATGCAAACGATGATTAAAATATATTTTCAAAAATGCACACAGGCAGATGATAACGACTCCACCGTGCCATTTCGCTAAACAAATGGGAGTATGGATAGAATTAGAGCTGAAATTTTCAAGAATCTTAAAACTTACTTGAAACTCAAGCTTTCTGTACTCTATTTGTTTACAGTTCCGAAACGTGAATTCCACTCCCGCTATCCTTTAAAGGTTATAGTGACTTCACTCACTTACTTGGAACTAACTACAAAAAAGAAGGGAAATCTGAAACTAGTGAGTTTATTGCCCTAGGTGTGATCCATTTAGTGAAACAGTTTCACTTTGAAATAAGACCAGAAAGCTTTCTCCATAAGATATGCCATTATGAGTTAAGTGCTCCTACTGTGTTCACCCGTTGGTTGGTTCTGTCAAAATCCTCATCACAGGAATTTACCTGGGAGCGACAATTTATGCACTCATACTTACCGAATACATAATAATCATTAACAAATATGGATACAAAACCCCTTTTACTTTCAATCTCATGCAATTAGTTGCAATCCAATAGTAGTCTCCTTCTAGATAATATACTAATGGGTTACCAGAGAAAGTTCGTTTCTAAAAAAAATTATAAACTTTTCGATAATTTACTTTCAGATCTACGGAGGATACTGAGTCAAAAGCTATTTAATTAAAACAGGGGAATTTTCAAGAATTTTCAATTTTTCCAACAAGATTTTAATAGGTTTTTTTGAGCTCCTTTGATGAATTTGAACAGCTAGAGGAGTGCGAGGAACGGGTGAGTGAAAGTATGACAAATGGAGCTCTCCCATTTATTTGGGGCATTGTTGAAAAGTGTGGCAGAAGTGTACATATAAGTACTTGAAAACGAATGGAAGGAGAAAGTGAGTAAACACACACACACCCTTTGTCCCGTGTATTACGTTCTCTCTCTCTCTCTCTCTCTCTCTCTCTCACTCACTCATCATTCTGAATCTCAATTGGGAGTGAGCGAATAGAATAGAAATCCGTCTAGCCCACCAGCTCACACTAGATGGACAGACATCGGCATCATTTCCACTCTTTTCTCAATCCCATGCACTAGGCATATTATGTGCCCTACGGCCAATTTCCCATTATCAATGGCTGAAATAGGTTAACTAACAAAAATGGATACTATACACAAGTTTGATATGGTTACTTTGCAATACAATATAGCACAGGGGAAATCGGCGCTCAATGTGCCGAGTTTTTAATGCGTGAATGTCTGTTCTTGTGATTAAAAATAGTTGACGACTGATTGGTAGCAATTATTATGAGCGTATCTTGTGTGTTTCAATATAAAGCTCCAATAGACGTGCAAACAAATTTAGAAAACAATCTTCTCAAAATCCCCCTTCACAAGTACAACATGATTGAATCCATCATCTTCTTATTCACTTTAATTAATTGAATTGGTCCTTTTATCTTTCTTTTGGTCCTTTCAGTTATTTGAACCCAAACTAACTGTAACTAACTAAGTGCATAGCAAGTCAGTAAACTCATATGTTATGTGCAATGTGCGTGCATGTGTACTCTTAATAAACTAATTAGTGCTCTCTCCATCCAATCGTCTCTACTTTTACTCCTTTCCCTCGAATGCATATCCCATATCGGCCATATCCTGTACTGTTATACTTAGTTAGCCTTCCCCTCATGTGCTTCCAATGCAAGCATGTGTTGTGTTCAGCCACAGTCAGTCAGTCAGTCCACAACTCATCCTAACAAATTACTTTGAGCAGTACAACAGAAAATATTTGTCACTAATTTACCGGAGCTTAGTTAGTTCCCATCATGGGCAAGGTGAAAAATGGGAGTTTTCACTTTTGTTCTGGCATGCGGGCATAAATTTTACAACACAATATGGATTTCCCATTTCCTACCAGGAATAATGGCTGTCTATAATTGGACAATAATGGACACTTTGCATGATATTGTTTATTATATGGAATTTTCAATTTGTTTAAACAATATATAGTTAGTAACACAGATCATTAAATTTTAGATGGCTAGTGATCTTCAAAATTTCACCATCTGTTACAAAAAATGTATAAAATTGAAAAATGCGTAGAAAGTAGCGTTGCGACAGAGATTTTTCTCAAATCTCGCAAAGCTCTTCTAAAGACTTTTGGCACCATATCCAACTCTAATATCACTCCACTGCATTACAAAGCCAAAAAAGTGCAAATTGAGCATACCTGATCTCAGAGTTGACCATGAACCAGTTTCAGGGACGAAACTTACAAAGAGGGTGCAAAAAATGTTGGCCGGCTCACTTATAATTGAAGATGTTCGTGGTCTGGGGCACTTTAATAAAGTCACAAAAGCAGAGGACACAGAGATTGGTGTTTTCGTTGGATGAGCTGGAATGAGACTAACGACTAAATATTTGAGCCCACTCAGTTTTCCAACCCAACCCATGGAACATTTCTAACTACCTACGAGCTGGCATTATAGTGCTGCTGCCACTACTAACTTGCCGTTCCCACTACTGCTGCTCCTGGATTGTTATTACCTACTCATGTTCAGTTACACACACTAACTTACTTGCCTCAGTCAGTTTTCTTTCTTCCATGGGGGAGTATTCGAGCACACTGACAAATGTGAACACTAGTAATTCTCTCTCTCTCTCTCTCTCTCACTGCTCAGATGGGCTGTTTAGAAACTATGGGTTTGGCTATTCAGGTCATCAAGCTAGTGAAACCATCCTAGCTCAAATCTTGCATGGCAATTTTTATAGAACAACACGATGGCATTACAATGGGCTATTTGAAAAAGGAATTTCCAGCAGTGAAGACTACTCTAGCAAATTTTAACTGTTGGGATGTCATATATGGACTCTACGGAACAATTTTTCTGCTTTTTAGGGACCAAAAATGAAAGATTTCAAAAGTGTTCTCCAATGGTTTGTGCGCAGTCCATGAAAGGGAAAGAGATTGTGCATGGTGAAGGAACTGGAGGTACAGATGATAGAGAAGGTGACTGACTGAAAAGTGTACGCCACGCACGCCGCACCAATACGATCAGCATTTGACTGTATGCAATGGAGAATGGAAGGAGTGAGAGAGAGAGTCAAGTAAACAAGGCTCTTCTTTTACCTCAAACGCATGCGTCTCCATCACACGTTGATCCAGTCTCTACATACTCAGTGTCAATACTCTGGACTCGTTTGTCTACTTCTCCATTTCACAGATCATTCCCCATGCACAAGCTGTATGTTTCCAAATTGTACACTTTAACTGCACATCTAACAAGTATAATTAGCTAATTACCTGGTTACTTTCCCTAATTACCATGGAATTCACAATTTCACATGTATTTTAGTTGGCCACACAAGACATAAGATGCAGGAAAAGATGCTCTTTTTGAAAACATTCTTAAAGGGATGAAAAAATGTTATTCATATAATTTTTGGCTACCATCTGCTCATGTAGGTTGAAAAAAGTAAGTTGCAAGAGAGCAGGCCGGGCCTAAATGGAACGTTAAAGGGGAAATGTGTAAACTTTCTTTTTTAGCCAGCACACAAGACGGACACAGTTGGATTTAGCTGTAAGTTGTAAGTAAGACCGTGATTGATTGATGATTGCATACTGATGGATTTTGTTTGGAGCAGTTTGTCTTGGTTCTTCTTCTTGCCATAACTCGGAGTGCCCAGAGCATATTTTCCTTGAGTCAACGGTCATGTTTTTGCCACCCAAACGTGTAAACAAAACTGTGAGCACCCCACATACCAAGTACAATGCTATAGTCATGCCGAGTCAGTAATCATGAGCACACGTACACAGCTTTATCGCTTCTACTTTATGTAGTCGGAATGTCAGTGGCCATTCCTTTATTGAGCACAACAAATTCTTTGCATTTGGACTAGGGTGAAAAAATAATTCTCTCCTTTTTAATGCTGTCAGAAATTTGGGATATTTTTAGATAACTATACATACAGAGAAATATGATACCATTCGGGCGAT
>Ga0210040_10007902_pt1 | contig 12739 bp, 8 predicted proteins | sample CryGeyCG12114_NA_FD_185462 | JGI IMG/M metagenome (GOLD analysis project Ga0210040, IMG submission 185462) | Groundwater microbial communities from aquifer - Crystal Geyser CG19_WC_8/21/14_NA (SPAdes) (version 2) | ecosystem: Environmental > Aquatic > Deep subsurface > Groundwater | place: USA... | reverse complement strand
ACAATTTTTGTGATGGTAGTAACCTGATATTTCAGAAAGTCAAAGTTTTGCTATAGATCTTGAGCGCTAAACCACAGTTTCAAGAGCTTCATTTTGAGACAAGATACGGGTTTAGAGGTAGAGAGACCGGGACCATCATTTTGTGTGCTTCTGAGAAGACATCCTTTCTATTCTTGTACTTAAGATATGAGTTCAATCAAACAAATTTTTTCCTCTTTTTTATTTTATCCCGAGTAAACTGAGCAAATCGAGAGACTTGGAAATGAAAAAAATAGAGGAAACAATCCTTCATGAAACTTTTTCTCTTTGCTTTCACTTTGCTTTTGCTAAAGGCCGCGAACAATGTTTCTTTGCTTACCCTGCAGTTTATTTTACTAGTTTACCGTTCCTTGAAGGTGAACAATTTTTTTCTTCTTTGAAGTCCGACTGAACTCTCACAGTTAGTCGAGTTCATGGGCGATTCTGCTATTTATAACTTAATGAAACTGGGATTCTGCGTTTTTTACTGTTTTGCATTCTTTTTATAAGTCGTATACGTAATTAATGTATAGTTGGTTTCAAAAGAAGTAATTACACTATTTTATGAGGTGCATCTTAGTCCCTTGACTGAGAGCGAATTGTCTTTTTTGTAAAATTTGCATCTTTGGCTCGTGAATTTTTGCATTTTTTTTTGTAACATGCAAGCTAAGTTAAATCTCAAAAGTGTAGTTATGCAAGTGTATTGTGTTGTTGAAATTTCGTAATCATTTTTAGCTGACAATCAGAACTGAATGGTATGTAGAGAAAAGGAGATGGAAAAGTACTTATAAAACTGTGTTTATTCTTTTTCTCATTATTGTTTCTATTCTTTATTAAGTTCCATTTTTATGCAAGGACACATATTGCAAAAAATATTTGTAGTATATGTAACAAAGTTCACAGAAGTAAATGGTAATTTTAGGACTTAAAGTAAAGTGGCCGGCATAAAGCATTAAAAAACCATGCATAGAGTGGAAGAGGGATCAATAAATTAAATCCTGCCTGTAACCCTCCAATTTTGACTGAAACAGCAATATTTGAACATTATGCGAAATTTCAAATTTAAATCCGGCTGGTTGCTATTGCAGTAAATTTCAAAGTTTGAGAAAACCACGGAAATGTACTTTTCTTGTACCGTAGCTTTGAACGGAGCCACAATGTATGCCATAATTTAATCATAATCTCAATATTGACACTAATTTGCATGATCCCTTTCTGAGTGAAAGCAAGTGAATGGAATCTTCTTTCTTCCAATTTTTATCTCTCAGAGAATGACGTTCAAAAAGATGGAAGTGTGTGTCTACAAAAATATGAGAGAGAATTTTTTGAGAGTATACTATACAGGCATACTATTTATATTCATCCAAAGCTCTTGTCTCATTGTATGCGCCCCTCTTTCTTGAAATGTATATTGTTACACTACATGTCAGCATGAAATGCTCTTTAGAGTGTCTCTTATTGTGGAACTTGGGTATACCAAGATTGAAGTGATTGCATTATATGGCTAGAAGCTACAACAGTCGCATGCTAAACAGGTGGATTACACAGGCGTGTGCTTGCATGCATTGTGCAGTAAAAGATTTGCCTGGAATGAAACTTTGGGCTCCTCTATAAGCGTGTGTTATGTGTGTGGGTTTCATCGCAGATACTTGGAAACACAATATATGCAGCTTTATTGTAGTACATGTTCATGTAGACTGGAGAAGCGACAGAGAATGAGGTTTGCATTGGAATATACGTAATATTGGAGAGGGAAATGATTAGATTAGAAGGAAAATTTTAATCTGAACCAGGGGCTCTCTGCACGTTCCCACTTCGCAACGGGAAGCAATTACTCATTAAGAATGACATCTCCACATTAAGAGGAACTATGTTGTTCGTCGTGTGGAGCTGAAGTTATATATTTTTAGATTTACTTCTCTCTCTCTTGCTCTCTCCCACACCAAAATGTTGCATAATACGTTGAACTTTGTACGCTAGAGAGTTCCCTCTAAACTCATTTCTGTAATGTGAAATGATTCCAAGTTGAAGGCCTTGTCACATTGATGCAGTGCCTAATGATTGCATGATTTATGTTTCAGAAATTTGTGCAACTGCCAAGTGTCTTCTAACTATTATTTTAGTTAATTTACTGTCTCTTAGTTTTATAAAAAATGGTTGTGTGACTTTTAAGATTTAGGGTTCATGACTTTTTCCGTGAAATTCCAAAAGAATTAGTAGTCTTAGAAAGTGTAAGTGGCGTGCATTTTAATTGTCCTGTAATTGATTTGACTCATTTGGCCTGTGTACGTGTTAAATTGAAGATGAAGAAAATTAGCATGGTGATTGTTCGACGTGGTTGGAATGAAATTTTTCACGTGGCTGGTGGGTTTGGGATTTCCTCTTGTCATGGAATTTTCGCTGTTTAAGAAATCTTATGTTGGATTTTAAAAGACTCTTCCGTTTGTTTGTTTGAATATTTTTTGTTTGATTAGTTTTTTTCTAAATTTTTTTTAAATTTTTTGAATTTTAAAATATTGACAACGAAGACCTTAGTTGTACTATGCTCTGTATCATTAGACTGAACTTTTTATCTTCAGCAAATCTTTGTGTTGAGCAGTTACTCTCCACAGTACTTTCACACTGTTCACGTAAGTGGTATATGGGCTACCTTTGCATTGTTATGTAAGGAATACGGTTGATGTTGGGAAGGCATCATCTGATCAAAGACACCCTGCTGACAAGAAGATACGAAGGCTTTCATGCAAGCTCCCCAATCTCTTTAGTATGCAGACATTCTACCCTTTAAAGGCATTCTTGTCAGCCTGGTAAATAAATAGGGAAAAAAGGAGATATGAACACATGAAAATATGTACGCAACAGTACAATTTAAAATCCAATGTATGATAATGGTTTTGAGAAATAACTTTTAAAAATCGCCAGACGGATAATGTCTGCAAGCAGAGTGCCAAAAATTGCAATGCATGTATTCTTTTATTGACATAATGCAGAGTTTTCTTTACCCATTGTGTCTGTAGTATGTATGTCTATCAGTTGAGAAGAGGACCAGTTTTTGTACTCCGTGGGAAGCAATTTTGTACTCCTTCAGCCGCACAAATTTGTACGCCTGAGATCAATTTTTGCATCCCTACAAAATAATAAATTTGCCGTTGCTGGTGTATGAATGACGTCTACATACAATATTGTGAAATTTTCTTGAATTTTTTTAATTTTTAGTAGCAGTGTTATGGGCCTCAATGCTATTGAAAATGTTTCATGACGTCCAACATTTAAAAAAATTAATTACACTATTTAGGTCACACTGCTAATATACTTTTGTCGACGAGTACTTACATAGAATTTTACATGTTCGGATCTGCTTGAAATACAATTTTCGTAAAGCACGCACAATTTATGAACAACCCCTTGTTTTTTTTGGGTTTTGGGATACAGATTTCCCTTTTAATAAGACGGTTGCCAGGCGTTGCGCTTTGATCGATACAAAATTGTTTTTCCTATTTTTTATTCCCATTCGAGCACGGAAATAAGCACAAGTTCATGCATATTTACAATTCATATTTTCAATGCAAAAGAGAATTCGGAAGTAGCACGTAAAGTAAGTACACAGAATTTTGCTTTTGAAAGTGGACAAAGTGTACATATTGCAACTATTGGATTAATACAGTACATATCGGGTTAAATAAAAGAGACTAAAATAACAGCTGTAACATGTGTACTACGAAAACTGCGGTGCAAAGTTAATATATTTATCAAATTCCCAGAAGGCAAAGCCTATTCCACGAACTTAATTTTGTAAGGAACAAACTTTTTACACTCCTTGGGACAAAGTTCCTTCAACAAATCAAATATATACAACTGTCTGTCTTTTTTCTCCCCGAAGCATTATCTATGTATGTTCGACGGGAAAGCAACAGACAAGTCTATAAATGGATTTTTGGGCAAACCAAGAAAACAATGTTAAAAATGCTTACAATGGCTTGGGCAAATTTGTTTACGGTCAACTGTTTTCTAATATTAGCTTAAAAAATGCGTCGTAACCTCTTCAATAGGAATTCAAAATATCTTATATAGTATGGAGCTAAGGTTTTGCATGTATTTTTGTTTCGCACCATTTTTTTTCAACATGTAAAAATTCCCATTTAGTGCACGATTTGTGCAAAAAACTACACATTTTACAAGAAGTAAAAATGTTTAGATATGTTGTTTTTTATGTGTAGAATAAGATAGGACTATTTAAATTTTCATTTATATAACTCCAACCATTGCAATTAAAGATTTAAAATTTGCAATTTTGAATTCTGAAAATGAAAGTCTTCTGACTACAAACACAAACAAATCAAACAAAAGCGATAAAGGAACGCAAATTGTGTGAGCGACGTGCAGGTTCTGCACGCATATTATTGCTTTGTACATAGTAGGGAAGTTAGGATTTGTTAAGTAGACGTATTTTTAATATCTATCAGTGGCGTTTATGTGTGGCTTAGTTGGGAAATTAGAAATAGCTCAAAATGAATTGGAGATTGCAGACTGCCTACAACAATCCCTTAAAATATTACTTCCCCATTCCTTCCGATTTTTCGATTTTGGCGATACGTGTATTTAGATACATGTAAAAAAATACACTTTTTGATCCTGTGAGAGTTAGCGGCCGTATGGGGATCTACTATTTTTTGGGGTTCTTATTGAAGTACTCAAGCTTCATTTGAGTTATACTACAATGTACAACTCCGCCACCCGATTTCAGCATCTCATTGTAAGCATTGGAAATTAACAAGAGGATTGTTAAAAAATTTATTTCACAGCTACAGGTCGCCACGGTCAATTGTTGTCATCCAAACCCATTCTAAATTTTAGTTCGTAGTCCGGTGTAGCGCCTCTTGTTAATCACAAAGAATAATTAACTAATTGTAATTGCCTAACTGTGCTGCTAAGATTCAGAAAGTAAAAAATAACGCAGCGTGTAAATCATATCACGATGCAAAAAACTGAAAGAATGGAACGGTACCGCAAGTAAATACTTATTTACTCTCCTAAATCTTTGAACAAATTCGACATTTTGACAGTGAAGCAACCAATAGGGATTTAACATGGGATTTCGACAGTCGTCGTCTTTGCTAGTTACCTACTATGGCCACTATGTAAAGGTTGAGTGTTTTACGCAAAGCAAAATTTCTTTAAAATCGACAATTTTTGGAAATTTCTAATAGGAAATAACATAGAAAAATATCCGAGAATTCTCCCTTCTGGCTTTTTTTTCAGCCCAATCTTCCCATTGTAATGCGGTCAGAATATTTGGACGGATTGAGAGCTTATATTTTGGATTTTCAACTAACCAATTTTTTGGTTATATTGCAAGCTAAATGACGATTAGGAAAGTTGACCAATTTATTGTAATGGCAGATTTGTGCCAGGTCGGTTTTTGTGATACGGAAACTATGCCGTATAATGTAAATCATGTGGATTTCACAATGACGAGCATAGATAAATTTCTCTCATTGATCATTTACATATCAGGAAAAATAAAAGATCTGTTCGTTATCCCGGACAGTGATATAGGTATGTATAACTGCACGTGCCATTTTCGTTTTCTAATATGATTATCTCATGCGCATAGTTACATCCGATCAGACATCTGCATTCAGCTGGAGAAAATATGATAACATATTTAAACTTTTCCTCTGGGTGGATAAAGATATAATAAGATTATTGGCTCGCAGAATCTTTTCTTATGTAGGTGTTTTTCACCATGTTTTTTGTGCATTGTTGATTCAAATGTAGAGTGAAAGGGAAAATAACACATAGCTTTCTCTCGCTTGCAAGTTTTATACATCTGTAATCTTTTCTCATGGTAGATAAGATGGCAACAGGAGCGTGGAGCTTATGAAATACAAAAAATCTGTCTATGCTCTAAAATTGATAGCATCAGAAGCCATATTTCTTGTTCCACGCGTGTTACAACAGACAGACAGCATATTATATTTTCTGTCTGCATAAACCGTAACCGTTGTTAGGATTTCCATATTGTGTACGCGATTATCACTCAAGTGTGTCATGATTCATATCCTCAGTTCGTTTTCAAGACATGTTGGCAGAAGAATATCTTGCTCCATGTTCTTTTTCATATACTGAAAGGGAGTGAAGGAAACATTTCTTATTCCTCACCCTGTTGAACTGTATCATGATGTGAATGAAATGTGATTTGTGCCCATATTTTTTGCGCACTTTGTATTCCAACTGGTTGCTAAATACTGCAGAGTAAATAATAATTCCAAGAAACACATGATCCACATGGACGTGAAGCTTATGAACTAACTATGGATGGAGAGATTTTGTAGTTGCCTTGACAAAGGGAGCATAATTTAATACGTGACAGGGGAATGACAAGGCTTTTAATGATGAAATTATATCCATCAGTAAATGTAGTTTTGAAATGAACTAATGTGTTTTGTGTTGTCACATAGGTTGGTTGGTGGACTGACAGGACCTCCAGCGTCCAATCCTTTACAAACGGGAATTCCGTCGGCACCTGTGATTCTTCCTGTATTCCCCAATAGTTCGCCACATGGTGGACAATTGACAGGGAATGGTGCGCCAAGTTCTCGCACTCTTCCTAGAAATCAGTACTCTCCTTCCAGATTTGCACTTCAAAAGGACTGCCGCGTGTCAGACCGGTGTTCATGGAAATGTATTAGTATTGCCCTTATACTTTTATGTGCTGCTTTGATCTCCATCCTCATATACTTTGCAGGTAAACTCCCCTTTTCTATACCACTTGTATAGTAGTCATGACTTGTAGTGTATAAAATCAAAGCACTGGATTGGATACATACAATTTCATTAGGCAGTCGATCATGGTGACAGTAATAACAATAATAATGATTAATTTTGTTCCAAGCTGGATGAAAACTGGTATGAGTAATTTTTCACTCCTTTCTATTCAATATGAGCAGCCATACAAAGCTCATGTACTAATGGATTGACAAAGTGTGGGACGTGAGTAGGCCGAGAATTATTTAATATGAATACTACGAGTCTGGGTTCACTCACAAATTCTTTGGCAAGAACCCAGTCTTTAGTTTTGCCTGTTGTGACAACCACCTTGCTTCCAGCCAATATAGTGTGTAATGCATTCATTGCATCGTTCCCTAACTATGGTTGCTACGGGTTTCTTTTTCATTCTCTTGCTCTCTCTCTCTCCCTACTGGAGATAAAAGCACCTGTCATTATTACACAGCACAAGAAAATATAAGCTTCAGTTGCTCTTAGAGATGTCTGTAGGAGGCAGTGAGTGTAATATTTTGAACAAGACTGGTTCATTTCAGTGTACAGTAAGCCATTCAATTTGTATGAGGATAACTCGTATATTTCTCTCTCTCTCTCTCTCTCCCTTGTGTGGACATTTTGGGCTCTGTTTGTGTGTGTTGATGTTGATTAGTAGACTACTACATGTGTAATAATAGAGAACAGGTAAAGTCATAATAGTTACGTGCAACAAAAAACTATGCCCATTCAGGAGGCCGAGGGTAGGAAAAAATCCTTTATACCTCCTCACGTGTGAATGTGCACAAGTGCTGAATGCTTCCTCTTGAGGTCTTATTTTTAGTAAGTAATGAATGGAAGGCAACTGTTTCCCGTTTGTTGAATTTATTTTCTCTCGTTTCTCATTGTGTTGAACTGGGAATGAGCGATTTGTATATTGCACAGCCCTACAACAGAAAGCTGTTTTGTACTTTTTATGGCAGGATTTAATCAAAGAGAAAAATACTGTACTTTTGGTTTTGGGATAAAGAAAGTGTAATTTTCTATGAAGCCTTGTTTATGAGCATTTTCTTGTCGGCTCCAAAACTCTGCCATATTTTTATGCCTCGTTGGAAAGGCTTCGTTTCCACAAGAAAGAAGAGTTAATTGCCTGGAAGTTAAAGGAAATGCAACAGTGTGTAGACATATGTGTTTTAAAATTGGAAACCAGTGAGAAGATACAATCGCGCTAGATGTTTTTTAACCTTCCGTATTATGTCCGCTATATGTGTGGTTTTATACAATATAATTATTAAACAAGGCGTCATATTTTATGAATTTGTCCTATGTGTATCAATATTAGTCATGGTAGTACAGATTATTGAGCTTGACGTATAGTTGTGTGGAATGTGGAATCTATGCATAGATTAACGGGGCTAGCATTAGTTGCTAATTGGAATTGTTGTCCATTTTTCATTTATTATTCCCAAGCCAATTTAAGTAGAAGTGAGTAGGAAAGTTGGACACATGAAGTAAAGACATGGCCAAGTTGAGGAGCAGGGAAACGCGTCACTAGAACTCATGTCCCGAAGGATCCTACCCCAGACAAATGCAGAGTTGAAACTTACTTCGAGCCTGTAGTGTCCATGGCTCATGGAGAATGATTCTGGAGCATAAATGGGAGCAGTTTGAGAGAGAGAGAGAGAGCCTTTCAGCGTACAAGTACAAATGAGTTGCAACTTGTGTGACAACCTAATTAATTAACTCCATTTCCCAAAGCAGGGCCAAGTTGGACTCTACCACATTTTTCTTCTTTTCTCTCAACTCTCAATGATCTTTCCTTTTTTCCTCTTCTTAATGCTGAGCTAAAATGTAGAACTATTGCCCCATGTATTAAATATGTTTTCCATGCGATCAAATATAGTGGTTACTGGTGTGCTTAAGGTTAGAAAGGACTTCATGTATCATCAAGCTTTAGCTTATATTTCGGTACTGCATTCCAATAGTTTTTCTGTAGCCAGAATGTTTACTCAGAAACATTCCCCATAATAACATAGTACACTTTAAACCACATTGTTTGCCCATATGGGAATGGTGGACTTTGTGTAAACTCACGTTTCCAAGAAACAGGAACATTGGTTCAAACAGAGCTACTACTCGACTTTTAATCAAACATTTGTCCAGTCCAAGACTTTTGTACTTACTTACTAACTTGATGTTTGTAATGAACAAAGTAGTTTGTTACAATGCCAACGGATTGTTTCCTTATACAATGCTAAAGAAGGACGGCCCAAACAAGTTTGATATATATGTGTGCTACGAAGATAGTTTCCCGAAACTGTCTTCCTTGGCTCGACTGTCCTCTTGTTTTCTGCTTCCTGTGTTCTTAAGTGTAACAAAAGGGATAGATAAAGGGTATAGAAGTTGGGACCCAACGGTATTATTCAGCCTATGTAAGTAGGATCCTTCAATCAGTTAAAGAGCTAAGTTTGTCGTGATCAATTTTTCATGTCACGAGATAGAAAAGACTTTGGGATGAGGCCACTGGCAACTGTGTATAAAATATACCTTTAAGTAAAGACGTTAGTTTGTTACTTAGTTACTTTTTATAAAACCTCTGGGTTTTTCCCAAGTTAGTTTGTATAGTTAGTTGACTCTGTCAACTGCAAAGAAGAAAAGTTTTGGGTATCGTTATTTGCTCTATTTTTCACTCAAAAGAAATGTGTCATTAATTTTTTCCCTCCTTATTATAGTACAATTGGGAATAATGCGTACTTTATTCATCATGAGGAAAGTTCACTTTTAGAGTGTCATCATCATCAGCTCATCTTTTTTTTCACATCCATTTTTCTACGGAGCACCAGTTTGAAATAATAGACGTTTATCATTGCAATAAATTTGTTGGGAAAGTTGCACATACCCACGCATAGAGAAAATCAAGATTGATATGCTTACTGGAGATATTTATTTAATACATTACATGTCAAAACCCTAGTTCCTCTCTTTCCTCCTAAACCAAGAGTTTAGATTCCTCTCTGTGTACGTGCATTATTACAAAAGTTTACACTGTTTATAGCTGGAGCACAGAAATGTCACAAAAAGAAGATATACTGTTCAACTCACGTCGTGTCTGCTAATAAGTCAATGTCGCTCAGTTTGTTTGCTTTTGTATGTATGCTGTGTACAGGGAGTGGCAACAACAATATAATATTAGAAGACAACAGTCTGTCATTTAATTCCTCTCTGTCTATCATTATCATTTTGGATGAACGTTGGCTACCCCAGTTTGCTGTTGCTTTTGTCACTGAAATGACTGACTTGCTCCTCTCACTTTTCTTTTCCTATCTTATCTATCATATCACTCTTTATTAGTGAACAAGAAACCTAGAAAGGATGGAAGGAAGAAATTAATTAAATGAATTGGGTTCCCCTAAGAGTGACTCTAGTAGCAACAGTAGTTATTGTAGACATTGTCTTCTCTTGCTCTTATGTATTTTGTGCATGTGCAGCCGTAAATTGACAACTAATGACTTCTTAGGTTGTGGGGAGTGGGGATACATTTAGTTAAAAATATATACAGCTATTGTGATGGGAAATTATAAAATATCTTCATTTATGAAACAAGCGTTTTTTTCATTCTCTATTTTTTTCATTTTTGTTTATTTTTTAATGATTTGGTGTTATACACAATAGTTCAAGCAGCTCACATTCTGTTCCATAGCGCTCTGATTCTTTGAAAGAAAGATCTAGGAATAGTTTGCTATTGCTTGTATTGAAATATAGAATGTGAAGCAAGAGGAGCGGTCATCATATCTTGCTGATTGTGAACATCGTCAGGGCCTCCAGTTATGCCATGTCGTAGAAATGTGAAGAGCTAGTGCGTAAGATGAGTTTGGTCTGTCCTCTCGCTCAGTGTCGTTTGTACGTGACCCCCAAAACAAATTTTAAGTGAGCGGAACGTGCTGTGAATAATTACAGACCTTGTTGGCTTGGTGGCGACTTATTGGTGCCCAAAAACTAACTTCCTTTCCCTTCGTAGACTGCACACTGTACTCATACAAATTTCTCAATGTGATCTTATCAACGTCCACCACCACCACACATACTAGAGCGTGCTTGTTCGTAAAGACTCAGAACTGACGGAGCTATATAGCTCCCTTGGTCTACCGATTGGAGCTGAATTGAATTTTGGTTTCTTATATTTCCCGTCTAGAAAAGAACATGATAAAGTATTCTTGTACGCAAGTCTCATAGCTATTAGTAGAAGTTGTTGTCAACTTTGTTGATTTTTTCTCCTCTACTTCTTTCAACTAGTTGTTTGATACTAATAATAAAAGTTTTGACACAAATGTTACCATATAACCTATTATTAGTGTAAACTCATGCGCCTTGCTTTAGCAGTACTTTGAAAATGTTTTCACACTCCTTTTTGTACATTTGTTAGCATTTGTGTACCTGCAATGTGAAAAAACTTGATTATAGTGAGAGAATTGGGAAATAAAAACGCATGAGATTTTGTAGTAGGCCTTTGTATAGCGTAGAAAGGTGGATTTAAAAGTGCGCATAGGAAAGCAGTGATTTGTTTGTGAGTTGGAGAAGCATACTCTTGACATGAATTCAAATCAGAGTAAAAGTATGTATTCATGATTTATTCAATTTTTTTCATCTCATTTAGAAAGCAGAAGGCTCATAGCACTCTGCAATAGTATCATGCGCCATATAGTACGGAGTCAGCAGTAGAATGAATGATTGACTAGACAATGATTTCCTTCCCAGAAACGCGTTCCGCATGATTGGCACAGGGTCGTTGCACCTCACTTCTTTTTGCAACATTTCACCTCTTTCCCTCTTACATACATTCCACTATTTTCACCAATCGCTGTGTGCAGTAAGTTTAATTTGATCACGAAACTTGAGCACATTTTGTCCATGTGACTGACGTTCACATTTATAGTTAGTTGCCCGCAAAGTATATCACCGTAAGTTTGGGAAGGACCAACATGATTGCTAAAATCCAAACTTAACAACTATATATACTTACTATGGGTTGGCATGATTTCTGGCTATTATATATGGTACAAGAACTTGATGACTTGTTCGTAGAAAGTAGGAAAGTGAACAGTGGGCTCGTTTTTGATATGAAATGAAAACGGAGTGAAGTACCACCAAGCACAGTGTCCAAATGGTTTTTCTCACAGTCAATGACTGGTTGACAAATGGAGCGGCATTCATCATTTCCAGGGCACCTTTCCTTTCTCTCCTTGGACTTGAATCTGTTTGCCCGGTATGAGTGAGTAGAGGGACGTGATACCTTTATTATCATTATTAATAGTTACAACCATGTAACAGAATTAACAGACGTCTCGCTGTAGACCCAGTCCACGATTAAGTTGACTCGTTTAGGGCTCCACAATGCTTAGTACTATGGGCATTCACTCACTCTCACTGTGTTTGCTTTTCATTTTCCTCTTCTTTGTTATAAATGAGTTGACAAGATAAAGTGTGGTTTTGCCCTAATGTCGGTTACATTCCTCTTCTTGTTCTTTGGCGTATGATCTTTGCTGCCATCATTGACAGAGTAGTTTGCCTGTTCGCCGTCATGAACACCAAGGTATACTGCACTACTCACTACTACTACTACTACTGTTGTTTGGTTACGTGGCTAGGAGAAAGCCCTTTTGATTTAAATCCTTTGTACCATTTTATGGTGGTAACATGTTGAATACTATAGAATTAGTGGTAATGTAAAATATATGAAATTAACACCAGCAAGTGAATGAGGGTACCAGCCCGCTGGAACTATAACTAATGTCGCGTTCCAGACTATGTTTACATACTAGTAAGAAACTGCTGTAAAATAAACCTCAGCAAGAGGGTATTACGACGAAGCCGGGTTAGGAATTATTTATGTTAATATTACAAAAAACCAGTAATAATAATTAGGGGTTTTTATCGTTTTTCGGTAGTCTCATCAGCTAGTCTT